>Ga0209367_1007367_pt1 | contig 15172 bp, 11 predicted proteins | sample WorMetLIZISLAND2_FD_187412 | JGI IMG/M metagenome (GOLD analysis project Ga0209367, IMG submission 187412) | Marine gutless worms symbiont microbial communities from Max Planck institute for Marine Microbiology, Germany - Olavius geniculatus... ... | reverse complement strand
ACGGTGCAAGCTAGGATCACGAAATCTTCACTGTGGGCTGCCCCAAGGTCTCTAGTTTATCGTGACAAAATTTCGTGCCACTGGGTGCAGGGGTTCCCATCGAACGAGGGCGTCAAAGAGGGGTACCCCCTAAAAAGACGTTATTTTGCCGTTATTGGCTCGAATAATGTGAAAACGGTTGCAGATAGGTACATACTGCTGCTTATCATAACAAGCACTGGTGACAGGCTTTTTGGATTTATCAACATCAATGACCTTAAACGACCTTGAGCCCCTCAAAAAGAGGTTTTTAGTGAATTTTTCGCAATTTTTGGGTGCAGCGCACATTTCAACACTGAATTGCGACGAAGTGGCTGGAGATAGACCAAGACAATTTGCGTATGAAATTTTCAGCACTCAACGTAGATTTTAGCAGTTCAAGTCCCGACCCCTTAGGTTCAAGGAGGCCGGAGCAGGCGGGCGTCAAATACAGCTACCCCCCTAAAATGTGGTTATTTTACCGCAATTATCTCGTGTAGCGGGAACACGGTTGCAGATAGACACAGACATGCTGCTTATGATAACAAGCACTGGTGACAGGCTTTTTTTATTCCTGTGAACGTCGATGACCTTGAACCCTCAAAATAGGGGTTTTAGTGAATTTTTCTGCAATTTTTGGCTGCGACACACATTTTTAGAGTAAATTGTGCTGAAATGGCTGGAGATAACATTTTTTTAGCATAGAACGTACATTTTTAAGAATCTACAAGTAGTTATTTTACCGCTACTGGCTCGTGTAGCTTGAAAACGGTTGCAGATCGGCAGAGACATGCTGCTTATCATAACAAGCAATACAGTGACAAGCTTTTTATTGGTGTAAACATTGATGACCTTGAATGACCTTGAATTTCTAAAATAGGGGTTTTAGTGTTTTTTTGCAATTTGTGGCTGCGGCGTAGATTTCAAGAGTGAATTCCGTCAAAATGGATAGAGTTAAATCAAGACAACCTGCGAATAGGAACTGCTAGGGCTGTCGCGCGTATCATGAGCTTTGCTCAAATTACTTGTTATCATTGTGATGAAATTTTTCGTAGTATAACTGCATGCAGCGCACTTCGAGACCACAGTAGGCCTACAGAAGAGTTATGAACACAAATTAATAACTAAGACTAAGAATAACCCCCCAAGTAAAAAACAGAACAAGTTTGTGCGATCGACGTTGTCAGAAACAGGAACAACGTATCCGAAGAAACAGTATGGCAATGGCAGTTCTAATGAAACAATAATTTTTTTAATATGCGTCTCTATGGCGTAATATTATTAAGAAAAGCTGTCAGAATCACTGTGATGTCAGCTCACATTTTGATGCATCAAGGACTGAATGCTCATTACATGATCAAATATCCTCGACCGGGAGCTTTATTATAAAGCACTCGTGATAATAGCTCTTAATTTCGTAATTGGTGTCACGGTAGTTTACAAAAATTGTTGGAAGCAAAATGAGTCACATTTTTCAATATACGTCGAGGCTTTACTTTGGTTTCACAGACACGACGTAGACGAGCCAAATGTATTGAACTGTGTCGTGGCTTTCGCGCCCCCACGCCGCATGGTTTGCCGGTCATCCTCAGTGACGTCAAAACCCAGAAATTGGCCAGATCGTCACGCAACCTGAGTAGCATCTGCTGTGGAAGAAGATCTTGTGCAATGTGTCGGTCGCAGCAATCTTTGCCGGGTGCTGCAGCTGCAGCTACAGTTGAGTGGTGACCAAACCAATGACGAGTCACACACAAACCACTGTTTAAACGCGTTTAAACGCTGCTTCGTGGCAGGGAAGGCAGGGCGCGAGGCAGTGCCCATTCTTTCTATTTTAACCAGTCGGAAAATTTTTATCTAAAAACATGAAACGAAATTTGGAGCTGAAAATTTCTTATTCTTGGATAATTTAAAGAAAAAAATAAACTTTTGTGCACGCATAATTTTCTCAAGTCTATTTCAATAATTTCATCTTGTTCCTAGTCAGCAATCATTGGGGCCAAACACAATCTTGTTCCACGTGGCACGATCGCATGAAACCGTTTAACAGCGCCGTATAACACTCAGTGTACAGCTACACATTGTACAATGTCAGATTAGTCCAGTCAGTGATGCTGTCGGTCACCTGCTTCGAAGGCCTTCCTCTCCGTTGTACGCAGTCGACTGAGCTCAGCCGTCATTTTTTTCAACAGCCACAACATAATGTAACAAACGGTATATCCAGGCAGCAAAGATCGGAAACTGAACTGTGTCGCTACACTACCTTGTGAAATTCGGACAGCTAGCGTGTCTTGCATGGGCGCAGGCAGGCTGCAAGTGTTATGACGTTATGACAGAAGCAAGTCGCACTAATAGCTTCCAGGCACCAACTTTGACTGACTCAGCTCGTCGTTACGACACGTCATCAGTTCTCACCTCGGCGAATTGCTGAACGCGCCAGCAGCAAGGTGTTTTGCTTCGACGTCCTTATTATGCCGCCGTCCTAACAGGCCGCAATAGGGGTCTTGCCCGTCCGCTCGTCCGTCCGTCTGTTTCATGCAGTAAACGAAAAGCCGTGTGTAAAATTCTCCAAGGCAGGACTAACTGATGTGCCAATTTAATGCCTGGAATATCAGAGATTATGGTCATGCTTGCACAGCTTCAGGCGGAAGACCGCACAATATGTCGGTACTGGGCCGACATATTTATTTTTTTCGTCAGCTGTGCGATCGGCTTGCCTTACCGCTGACTACAAAAAGTGGCCTTAAGTGACTTTGAGATGCTATTTTGAAGTTGAATGCTGTTTACCTCTTAGGTCACACTGAAGATCTTTTGTTGTGCGGCTTACGAAGAGAACTAATTTTGCATGTATAATGCGAAAACGACTACACGAGTGAAAACATTTCTATACAATCAGTGACACAAAAGGTTCGTGAGATCCAGTTTTCTGGCGATATATTAATATTTGAGCGGATATATGCACTGGTTTTTGGAGACGACAGTGGGGTGGTCAAAAACAATTTTTCGGTGTTTTTAATCGTATGTTATCGAACAAATATAAATACACGACAACTAACACCATAAGCCTACACATCAAAATGTAACAAATTAAATGTAAAGTGCGGCAAGCTGTCAGAAAAGATTAACGCTTAACAAACCGGCCATTTCGTGAGCAAAATCTTTAAAATATGCACACGCACATCTAAATGCTGGGACGGTTTGGACAACGTATCCAGCCTTGGATACGGCACAGATGCCTTTACAAATATTATACATAATTATTATATTTTGTTTTGTGGCTGGTATGCAGAATTTCGAGCGGCGTTTGACTTGTTCGATCAAGACGGCAACAACGCCATCAGTAAGGAGGAGTTGGGAACGGTTATGCGTCGACTTGGACTCAACCCAACCGACGACGAACTACGAGATATGATTCGCGAACATGACCAAGACGGTACGCCTATAATTAATTGCTACATATTGTAATTATTAAATAAGTGAATTATTGAAACATATTAATTATGTTATGGTGTACTTTGCACGATGTACCGCCACGTTAGTAGTTGTGGTTTATTACGGTGCAAAAACTGGTAACGATTAAAGAATTTTTGATGGTTAACTTTTAATAACAAGATAATGTTCATACGAACACAAAGTCTGTCCAAAGCATTTCAATAGTTTACAGTATATGTCCGTATAAATATAATCAGTGAGCTGTTAAAACTGGTAGAAAAAAATCAAACAGTTTAATTTCAAATTTTACAGCAGCAATGATCCATTTATCGTTTTTATTATTTAACTAAACAATAAACATTGTCAATCACGAGACCATTCGATTCGTCATCAGCGCTTTAGTATAAAAGGTTCATCGTCACCATGCGTCTATCTGGCATCGTTACGGAGACATGGCGCCTCAAAGATAATGGGGTCACGTGACGTCATCTGGCACGTGACCATTCGACTCCCGGGGTTCGACTTCTTATGGGAAGGGTAAGGGAAAGGGAAAGGGGGAGGGAAAGGAAAAGGGGAAGGGATAGAGAAAGGAAAAGATGAATTGGAAAAGCAACGGAAAGGGGAAAGAAAGGGGAAGGGAAAGGAAAAAGAAAGGGAAAGGGTAAGGCAAAGGGAAAGGGGAAGGGAAAAAAAGGATAGAAGAAGGGAAAAAGAAGGAAAAAGGAACGGAAAGGGGAAGGGATGGGGGAAGGGAAGGTAAAAGGAAGGAGAAACGGAATATAAAGGGAAGGAGAAGCGGAAAAGGGGCAAGGGAAAGACAGGGGGAAAAGGAAAGGGCAAGGTAAAGCGGAAGGGAAGGAAAAGAGGGATGGAAAAGGAGAAGGGAAAGGGGAAAAGGAAAAGATAAAAAATGGAAATAGGAAAGGAAAGGAGAAGGAGAAGGGAAAAGGGAAAGAAAAAAAAGAAAAAGTGGAAGGAAGAGAGCTTAAGAAAAGTTGGACGCACGGACACTCTGGTATTTTATACTCTGTCCAAAGCTATGCATTGCATTAGACAGACAATTAACTACGTTACGTACGTTACAGCAGAAAGCAATAAAATATGTACGTATTCTCCAAGAATAGAATAGGGGCCTGCGTAGACCTAGGTATGTTGCAGATGATAAATGTCTGGTTTGACTCATCGCTTTATGATGGGAAAATAAAATAAAAACTATTCAGGGGGTAAATTTAATGCTACAATAAAAAAATTTTTTTTTTCAGAACAATAACTGATTACTAAAATATAATGTAGTTGCGAATAGTTTACTTCTGCAATTTAAAAAAAGTTAAATATTTTTATGGAAGATAGAAGGTTTGTATAAGTGTTAAACCACACTTTTCTTTCTGATGTTGTAGGTACGGTTCTCGTTTCAGTAATGTGAAGCAAAACTTTTTTCAAAATTAAGACAAGGACTTTTCGTGCAACATTTGATGTGTTCAAGTCTTATTTATTACACTGATTAACAATTTTCGTCAAGGAACAATTATAAATGTTTTTTAGATGATTGTGACAAAGTACGCAATGCATGCTACTTGACGCCAGTCGATGGTAACCACAATAGTATATGACATTGTAACTAGCTGACTGCTGTCAAGATATTTAACAGTATTGCTAGCACGGAAAGCCGTGAAATTCTCACGACTTTTGTCAAGACCACTACTAAAACTTTATTTTTTTTTGTCTTTGATGCGTCTCGGGACTAGGACCTTGGTCTCGAGGATTGCGTTTTTTGTTGTATTACATTATTGTTGACTGGTTAGCTCTGCTGTGTAGTCTTCTCTGTCTGACATTATCATAATTATTATTATCATTATTTTATTGTAACTGGCTGTACTGAAGAGAGCGGTCAGATTGAGTTCGGGGAGTTCTGTGACCTGCTCGCCCAGCGCATGGAAGGCGACGACAAGGAGGACAGTTTGCGAGCCGCCTTCAGAACGTTCGACCAAGATGGCAGCGGCAAAATCTCTGCACAGGAACTACGAGACGTGAGTTGTAGACCCATCGAATGTAGCTTAAACCACTGTCTGCAGTGGGACAGGTGAGTGTTTCAGGGATTTGGGTCCGCTATTCCGAAAGTCCACTGTGTGCCACAGTGCTAGGGTTAGGGTTGCCACTAACCCTAACCCTAACCCTAACCCTAGCACTGTGGCGCACAGTGGACTTACGGAATAGCGGACCTTCGGAATAGCGGGCCGGTACCGTTTCGGGCGCCTGGTTCTGGTACCAGTCAACTGTGTCGCTGCGGTCGCTGATTGGATGCGTTCCAATCGACTTCAGCTGAATACATCCAAGACCGAAGTACTGTGGTGCGCTTCAGCCCGTCGACAAAGTCAGCTACCTTCCGATCCGTTGGCTGTTGGCTCTGATCTCGTGTCGCCTGTCAGTTGCGTGCGCGATCTCGGTATCTTCATTGACGCTGACCTGACGATGCGTACCCAAGTCACTCAGACGTGTTCGAAGTGTTTTGCTGTCTTTCGACAACAAGGAAGCATATGCCGATCTGTGTCAAACGACGTGATGCAGTCGCTCATCGTGGTGCTGGTGTTTTCCAGGCTTGACTACGGCTCCGCAACTCTTGCCGGCCTTCAGAAGCAACTCATGGACAGGCTTCAGTTTGTGCAGAACGCCGCTGCACGGCTGATTTTCAAAGCTTGTCGTCAGGACCACATTTAGCCGTTACTGCGCAGATTACACTGGCTTCGGATGCCAGAACGTATTTCATTCCGGCTGGCAGTGCTAGTGTATCGCTGCCTCCACGGCTCTGCACCTGGCTACTTGGCCTCAGATCTTCAGCGCGTGTCACACCTCAACGCACGTCGACGACTGCGCTTTTCGACTACATCAGCGCTGATCGTTCCACGCACTGTGCGTTCTACCTTTGGCGACCGCACCTTTCCAGCAACTGCTGCATCGGTCTGGAACAGTTTGCCGGAGTTAGTTTGGTCGTATCCGTCGTTGCAAGTTTTCCGCAGCAGACTGAAAACCGAACTTTTTGCCCGGTCTTACAGTCATGACTAACAACGTCTCATTGCACTGTGTCTCAAAAAACATCCCTGACATTTTCGACTGTAACTTTAAAACCAATTATCAGATTTTGATAATTTTTAGTACAAATATTTCTGACACAACTTGTCATCAAAAGACCATTTAGTTTCCCACCTCACCAAACGTTTGTATCTGCACTACCTGGGGAAATCAAAACCAGCGAAATATCACTTTTTTCAATATGATTAACATAACTCGTAAAAACACATTTTGTTCACATTTCTGACACTTTGGCTGACACTTCATCCAGTTGTTCATTTTTCAACTGCCTGTAGTAAAATTGTTTGAAGTGTTGGCCCATTATGCAAACACAGGCAAGGAGACGCTTTCTCCATTCATTGACAGCAGTATCGATAAAGTTCTGCTCCAGATCAATCCAGGCTCTACCAGTCGCTTCTTGACTTTACAAACATTTTTAAACTTCATCTGGCAGTCAAAACTTGTAATAGACTGGCTCTCGGGGCCCCTAGATTAGGATACAGAAAATTTATCGCCGTTTTTTCATTTATTTTAACACGTATTATGCTTGGTCTGATTTCCACAGGTAGTGCAAAAGCAGACGTTGGGTAAGGTGGAAACTAAAACACTTGTTTAATAGCCAGTGGTATCACAAATATTGCTGCCAAAAATTATTAAAATCTGCTAATCTGTCTTTAAGTTACTATCGATAATGTCGGGGATGTTTTTTCAGGTTTTCTGTTTATTTTAACGCATATTTCGCTTGATCTGCTTTCTTTAAGTAGTGCAGAAGCATACACTGGGTGAGGTGGAAAACTGAATAATCATTTGATGGCAAGTTGTGTCCGATATATTCGTACCAAAAATTATTAGAATTTGGTCATTGGTTTTAAAGTTATGGTAAAAAATGTCGGGGATGTTTTTTGAGACACAGTGTATTACGTGACTTTACTGTTTAGGCTAATTGTTACGTGTCCTTGTAAAGTTAATTCCTTCTTTATCATCATCATCATCATGAACTGGTACCAGAAACTGGTCAGTCTGTCATACTTTTCTGGTACCAGATTTTTCTGGCGCCAGAAACAGGCGCCGGAAACAGGCGCCGGAAAATGGTCAATGTGTCATCAACTTTAGGCCACTTTAAAACTCCCGGATTTATTTGATTGACTGATTGATTGATTGAATGGTCGATCGATCAATCGATTGATTGAGTAATTGGTTTGATTGACTGATTGGTTGGTTGGTTGACTGGCAGGTGATGCATAACCTGGGCGAGCGGTTGACTGATGCTGAGATCGATGAAATGATTCGTGAGGCGGACATCGACGGCGACGGGCAGATCAACTATGAAGGTAAGTACTGTTCTACTGTACGCTTAACTGATGAGCTGTTATACACATCAGTGGCCAGCTCGTATTGCCTTTATTTTATTTTACTTAGCCGTTTTCAATTTACGACTTATATTAGAAATTAGAATTAACTGCTAACGATCATTAGAAGCAGGATAATGTGCTGGACACATGGACGACTGCTCACTCGGAGAAATGGCACGCGGTTATCTGTCGCACCTGTTTATTGTTGCCAGGTGATGTAGGAGTAAAATTCCTGTGCTGTTGGTTGCTGTTTGTCCTTAGAAAATCTCCGTCTCTAAATTTTTTATCCGATCGTCAAAAAATTAGTGTTTTTCGTTGGATTTTTTTGGTTTTACTGAAACAAAAATCTCGGCATTTGGCCTGTTGTGCCTGCAGTACTGTATATTGTGCTTTAGTTTTCTTGGATACTATTCAGTGTGTGGTGACTGTTTTATGAGCCGTTGTGTAATATTATAAATATGTGGTAGTTTGCAGTCTGTATGACATTAAATTGACGTAGTTGAAAGGGATGTCACTTTTTGGCTTACAATGTATAATATCGTATTGTGTCATAACAATAACATTTAACCTTTTTGAAGAAATCTCCACCGCAGCAAGACAGCTGTAGCTCGGTAAAGCAAGTGGTACAGACGCCATACCTCCACATATCCTTCGAGTGGCAAACATACTAAATATGCTACTTCCTATACTAAATTCGACCTACCGAACGTGCGAACCACCATCAGAGTTTTTGATAGCGTATATCGGATAATCACGTTACAAAGGAAAGGAGATTTGTCTCAATATGGGTTTCATCGTGGAATCAGTTTGATGTCATGTACTGCAAAACTGTTCAATCGAATGTTGCTCAGCCTCATCCGCGATCCAACTGAGAAGCTCCTACGACCAAACCAAAATGGCTTTCGAAAAGGCAGGCCAGCGCTAGAGCCAATACTTGCTTTGCGGCGACTTATCAAGACCCATATCCACCAAGACCCAAAAAGTTATGCACCGTGTTTGTTGACTTCACAAAAGCGTTTAACTCCATAAACCGCTTCCGCCTGTTTCTCATTTTGCTGCTTATGAAATCCCATGCGCCATCATCAATGTCATTCGCTGTGTTTACACGATTCGAAAAGTTTTGTCTTTACTCAAGACGAAGATACTAAAGCATTTGTAGTCAACACTGGTGTCTTACAAGATGACACACTAGCTTCATTTTTATTCATCAGTGTTCTTGACTATGTTTTACAACAAGCTAAGAACTTGGAGTTACCTTGCGACCAACTGGGCCAAGACCGGGCTCTCGTTATCCAGCTGAATATCTCACAGATCCTGATATTGCTGATGAGATTGCTGTGGTGTCCAAAACTGTAGCAAATGCCCAGATTCTTCTACAGAGACTCGAAACAGCTGCAGCCTCAGATGGTTTAACCATCAACCAGTCGAAGACGAAAGCGATGATCACAGGACTTGATGATAAACCCACAGAACAAAAGAGGAATCATTGAGACAGTAGATGACTTCTGTTACCTTGGTTCGTGGGTAGCTGAATCAAATAAATTTATGAACACTCGCAAGGCTCAGGCCTGGACAGCAATGAACAAGCTTTCAAGAATTTGGAAGGCATCACAGATTAGTCATGAACTCAAACTTCGTGTCTTCAGAACCACTGCTGAAGCCACACTACTCCACGGTAGTCAGTGCTTATGGACCCTGACAGCTGCACAAGAATGCTCACTCGATGGGACCTATACTTGCCTGCTCCACTTTTAACATTTCATACAAAGACCATGTTTCCAACGTTAGTCTTTATAGATCCTTGCCACCAATCAGTTTAACATTTCGCTATAGACGTCTACAGTTCGCAGGATATTGCTACAGACGAGTAGATGAACCAGTTTACTCCATTCTGTTTTTCGAATCGTCTGGAACTTTTCGGCCCGGTGGTCACGCTCGCGTGAGCTATATCAAAACTCCGCTGCGGGACTCCGGTCTGTACTCAGTCAACGACTTGTCGACTTGTCACGTGATGAGTGGCGAGTGGTCTGCGCTGGGATCGACGTCGACAGCACTACTGCGACGTAGAACAAAGAAGAAGAACATTTAACTTAGCTAGTATAAGTGCATTACATTTATAGACCATGGTACAATACGAAGGCGTCAATCCAAAGTTATTTTTTGGGGAGCAAAACACATTTTGAGCATATAGTTCAGAAAACGGCTAACATTTAAAGGGCCAAACAGAGCACTAACAATTAAAAATTAAATATATGAAAATTACTGTTGCAGAGTTTGTGAAGATGATGGCGAGTAAATCATGAGATGATGACTATAACGACAACGATGACGTGTACAGCAGCCTCCGTATCTCTCTCCATCTCTCTCTGTCTGTCTGTTTGCCTGTCTGCATCATTGTCTGTTGATCCGTTCATTCATTCCGCACGTTTCTTCCTCGCGTCTTCTCCATAACAACCGCAGTAGCGTCAGCATCAGCAGCAGCAGCAGCATTAGCATCCAACCAGTCTCATCAGCATACAACCTTTTACTGTCTTTTTTCTCCTCCGCGTGCTGCTGATTGCCAGTGATATAGTCGAGAGGCGTGTACAAAGCGACAGAAATGAACTGAACTAAAACGCCAGATCAGTTTCGTCTAGAGGAGTGTGCTTAGCGAACGAATTAAACTAAACGAGTTCATCTTATGTCACTTCAGTTCAGTTATGTTTATCTTGCGAGTTCGGTTTAGTAGTTGTGTACTGTTCAGTTTATTCCTGTCGCCTTGTAGTTGTATACGCTTTAAATCAGAGTACAAATCATGGAGTTCGAGTCCAAGATTCCGAGTTTAAATCCCTTGCTCGTTTAACAAGACAGAACGTTCATAAATTCGGCATTAACAATCTGAACATGCACTCAGAAACGCAATAGCCTAAGCATGTTGGAATGTTGCCAACGTTTGTCCGTCGATGTTGCGTAAACGCAACGATTACCGAAAATACAACAAGAAGCCTAGCTGTCGCTAGAATAGCCGACCGTACTGGTTGTCAATGACTTTTAAGGTCATCCAAAGTCGATGAATTTTATTTCATCCAAAAAGGCCGTACATGCCACTTCCTATTAGTGATTAATAATTAATTAGTAACCCTGGCCGCATCTTTCACCATTTCCGAAATATGGCCAGTTTTCTCTTGAAAACGCACATTTTTCCTAATTCCGTTCATTCAACTTAAATTTGAAAATGTTTTCCTTGCACTAGATAGCTGAATTTTTGCATGCTTGAGTTTAACACACATGGCTAATTATTCGTGTAAAAAATTTTACTGTACGACCTAACGCTTAGTCACAATACATCCATTGCAGGCGACGACGACGACGATGACGGGCGGACGGAAGGACAAACGGACGACAGCCGTACCAAAAGCTCGACCGTTACTTAAGTACGGTCGGCTAAAAAATCAATATTTGAAAGTTAGTTTTAAGTCAAAAAGCGCTGAATTGTGTTCGAGTCTGAGTCTGAGTGCCGAAGAATAAAAAACTCTAGTCCGACTCTAGGACGTTACCGGACTCGACTTGAGCACTCTACACGGTGTTTCATAAAAAGGCGCCCTTTTTCTTTCTTTTGTAATTCAGTCAAATGATGATCAATTTACACGAGATTTTTACCAGATTTAGCTGAAAAAAACACTAATTCAAAATATTTGGACAAATATTTTTGAATATTTTTGCTAGTTGTGATGTAATGCTGACCTCATAATGTGTCGTGAGTACAAACTGGCTTGTCTTCCTTACTGGTTCTGTCATTTGCTATCCTGCTTCGATGGCAAACTTTATCTTGCTCACTGATGAAAAATGTTCATCGTATCAGCATTAAACAACATGGGAGCATAAAATCAGGGATCTCGCAATCCAAAAACTTAACCATCTCGCAAGCGGTGCTTGTTGGTGCACTGTCTTGCTGGAAGGTGCAAAAGTTAAGCTATTCCCACAAGTGTGTGAAAGTGATCGTTTTGGGCGTTTTTGTGGCCACAATAGTAAAACTTCAACAGTTAGTTATCAGTGAACTAGATAAAGCTCGCCATCAACACAGGTCAGCTATTCAGCAAGTCTGTTAGCATCGTTTGCGACAAGCCAGTTTGTACTCGCTGCACACTATGACGTCAGCATTACGTCACGACTAGCAAAAAATATTTAATTAACAGCCATATTTTGCTTAAATATTTTGAATTAGTATTTTTTCGGCTACATCTGGTAAAAATTTTGCTTAAATTGATTATTATTTGACTGAATAAGGAAAGACAAAAAAGGGCGCCTTTTTATGAAACACCGTGTACAGGATGGCCGAAAAAACTAAGCTATTGTACTTTGTCAATACCATTGGACCTTCTGCTTTTCTGTAGATATTGTTGGTTTTTTGATATTTGTGTTTTACAAGGTAGTGCAGCAACATAATAGGTGCGGCATGCATGCCACTGAGTAGCAATTTTTTTGCAGAGTCTACTGGTAAAAAACGTAAAATTGGTCAATATGTAGCGATGATATGGACAAATTGCAATAGCTTGGTTTTTTTGGTGGGATGGGGCACTCGCTACATCACTGCTAGTCACCACGTGGGACTCAACTCGCGTTTCTCATCAGTTTCGGTCCTACCGTTGCTGTTCGTACGTAACTGCGCGTGTAACTTCAGACAGGGTGCACTGCAGCCGTCTATAAGACTGCGCAGGCGCTTCGACTTAATGTAGCGGCAACGAGCTCGCGAAAATCGTTTCTTCGCATGTTTGTTACTGTTTGTTACTGGATTACATATTTTCAGTTCGTTTACTTGTCTGGGCGAGCCGCGATGTAGCCAGGACTCTCTAGAAAACACTTCGGTCTTTTCGTTGCAACAAGAAAGCATTTCAGTTTGGAGCTTCTCTCAGTCGGCCGTGTCGGCTGTATGTAATCCGTGAAAACTAAATAAAACAAACTTTTGTGTGGGCTATTTTTTATTTTAAAGGATGGTCAAAAATTAAATTATGATGACTTCAGTAAATAACCATCGATTTTTTTTTCAAGCTCTCAAACGGTCAATTTTCAACTGCGATGTAACTGGCAAAAGTACTGGTAGTTAAAGATCGTACCGGTACGCGTCAAACGCATTGCAAAAATTTGCAACAGTCTTAGCGATCGCTTTATTAGAAATTTGTTGCTGTGTATGTGTAAAAAAATATGAAAATGTTTGGATGTTTACTTTTTGAACCACGCAGATGTTAATGCAGTAGGTGAAAAGCAATAGAGAAAAGATGTAATGAATTTACTCCTCGAATAATTTGAGGTGGAATCGTTCTTGTCGCATTGGGTTGGCAGAGTTCTGTCTACGTCACCGCGGCTGACAGTTTGATGTTTTCATTCATTCCATCACTTTTTGTTGAACTATTATTACTGTATATTATTTGCTGACCGAGATTTTTTGCTTCTGTATGTATTGTGATGTACGCGAGTGTTTCTATAACACGGTGTACACTGTATAGGCACAGCTTCCAGTCACTGTCGTGCTCATGAGACGGTGTGTACCACGCCATGTCAACGAGTATTAATAGCTAACCCTATATATAAGGCTACTTATGTTAAATCTTTTGTCTAGTAGGCTATCAACGAATTTGCGAAATTTTTGTCACTGGCAAACGCAGCATTAAGTTAGGTATGCAATAAAGTGATGATAAGAAATGCCACAACACCAAAGCGCCTCGCGGAGGAATCGCAGAAACTACTTCTCTGAACGAAGTCAAAAAGTGAGAGTTTAATTTTCAGTACACATGAAGAATTTCAGAAATCAACGTTTCCGATTTGTTGCATGCGACGTCCTCTCAGAATAAACTCGTTTACTGAAATTGCATAATTTAGAGAAATGTTTTTTTAAGTCGGTCCGTTTGTTTCGCACAGATTGTCACTGATTGCAAAAAGTGCACAAAAACAAACAAGAATGCTGATCTTTTTTCTGAAGTTGTTTGTGCTTAAAGTTTGCCGATGTAAAGGCGCGTACAAAGCGATGTAACTAAATTGAACTGAACTGATATGGTTTAGCTTTTGACGAATTGCCCAATAGGCAAGCAAACTGTATGCACCGTGTAACGGCGTCGGTGACTGTGTGACTACGCGCACGTACGCGTCAATCAGTGACTAATGTTGCAAACCCATTGTCAAAAACTAATCCACGTCAGTTCAGTTTTATTGTTTTTGTCGTCGAATCGTCTCTGTTTTTTATCAAAGGCTGTTGACGTTCTTTTAAACAGAACTAATTGTAATTCGCGTTTTGCTCACATATGTTACCGAGTTTGCATGTTTTGTGTGTTATTGTTGTTTTACAGGTAAGTCATATTAATATGCGGCCGTCCTAATAAGCCGCATTACGGTAAATGCTTGGCTGTTTGTCTGTTCGTCCCGTACGGGCTTTTAACTCAAAAATGAACAGGCGAAAAAAAAACAAAAATGGCGGGAATATTTCACAGGGCAGTAGTAGTAGCAGGTGTGCCAAATTTAAGTTTAAAAAATCAAAGTTTAAAGGTCAGGGTTAGGGCCGGCTGGGTCGCTGAGTGCTGTGTGTAGCGAAGCGGACGGCTGCATATCGTGTCAGCACTGGGCTTATATTGAAGCAGGTTTTATTTTCGGTCCGTTGTCGCTATTGTTTCGGAATGTCTATAATTGCATTACATTTCGTCGACGTCTTTGCATTGCTCAAATAGATAGCAACTGTAAAACTGCGGAGCGAATCGGCGGTCGATTTTAGTCTAATTTTTTAATGTTACTACAGTGTTTATTAGCCTACTGCGTTATTTATTATGCCTTTGCCGTTTTTTTGCTCACGTTCGTTTACGTCATGCGAAACAATGAGCCGATCTCGGCTGCCACTTCCGTTTTGTTAATCATCTTCTTGACAAAATTATTCGGGGAAAAGCCAAAAACAGAAATTTTATTACTTGCGTTTCAATCGCTTTTCTTTTCAGTGACGTGTGGACGCGAGAATTTGAGGTTTATGCTCGCTGTCAACGATATATTTTTTTAAAAAAATAACGCTATAGAAAAACACTTTAAATTTTACATTTGTTTTTACCATTTTCGTGAAAAGATTTTTGTGTGTTTTTTAAAACTTTCATAGGCTCACCATGGAACGAAACCGCTGATTGAGACACCTGACACCGTAACTGTACTAATGGGAAGCGGCATGAAAAAAAGAAAAAAAGAAAACGGGTACGAGAAAATGGGGAAAAAAGAACACAAAAAAAACATAAAAGCGTGAAACTCTGCTGTGAAATGATCCGTATATGCCTATTATTGACTCTTTTACTACTGTCTCT
>Ga0209367_1007366_pt1 | contig 15174 bp, 12 predicted proteins | sample WorMetLIZISLAND2_FD_187412 | JGI IMG/M metagenome (GOLD analysis project Ga0209367, IMG submission 187412) | Marine gutless worms symbiont microbial communities from Max Planck institute for Marine Microbiology, Germany - Olavius geniculatus... ... | reverse complement strand
GTTCTAGATTTGGGGGGATGGAAGCTCCAGATAGTTACCATTCGTAGTGCTAGATTGTTGACTGTGCGTATGTAGATGGCGTGCATGAAATACTCGTCATTTCTGTGTCATCTCGTTGAACGTGAATTAATGACAGAGTCACAACTGCATGACAGTTTACACAAGCTAATCACCAGCAACAGACTACGAGACATGACACAGGTGCAAGTGCAAGTGCAAGTGTTTAGTGGTTGGTGTCGACTGGTAACTTTCAGGTTGCAGTTCGATTCTCACTGCAGTCATTTGCAAGCAACCTTGAGCAAGTTGCTAACTTACTATGTGCTCAGGCCAACTCAGCCTCCTACCCTCCATGGGACAGGAAATGAGTAGTAGCTTACGGGCTACGGGGTGAAGGCCTAGTGTGGCTGATTGGGGCAGTGGTATGTCTGCTAGCTGCAAACTGCAAGTCCAATTGTTTGCTTTGGCGGGCAATGGACAGCCGCGTACTGCGCTGTGGTGTCATTAGCTCATGCCAGTCAGCTGCCACTTCCGAGATTGTGAAGCGCTTCTGGTCTTGAGTCCGTCTCATGTAAGAAGTGGTAAAGCAAGTACTGTACTTTACCTTTAGCTTTAACTACTGTACCTAAAAGGTTAAAAAGGTTACAAACGCTCCCCTGCAATATGGAATCACACATTGTTCCTTGCCACCCGACAAAGGTAAATGCGCCCAGCCTTAACCCCAGCCAAACAGGCCAGTACTTGATTTACCTACTGCAGAGAAATGAAAGGCTGAGTTGACCTCGGTGTTGGTTGTGTACGGAGATAGTTTACCTGTCCGCAGACAGTCACCCATCCAGGTAGTAACATTTGATTGCAACCCAATCAGGAGTTGAACTCTTGAGCTTTTAATCACAAGTCCTACGTTTTAACCGTTACATCGGCATAGCATTTACAGCAACTAGTCGACGTGAAACAGTTGACCATACACAGACAGATTGATGGGCCACATCACCACTACATGACAACTGTCGGTTTTGTATGTCGTCGGACGGATGGACGGACAGATGCGCATGTAGTAGATGTCATTGAGTGCTTGTTGTTGCATTGGCTAGTACAATGCTAGGCTAGGCTCGTGTTTAATATACAGCATAGCAGGCCAGTTAAATGTTTTATTACTGCTCAGCGTGTCTTAGCTATTGTAGAGGCGTCTGTCCCTTATTCTTTCTGTCCAACACACTGTGATTCTTTGGTGCAACCTATTATTGCACCTTGAAAAAGAATGACTGGAGTTTTTAGTTTGCTTTCAACGTTTTACTGAAAAAAACACTGTTTACATTTAGTCTGTAATGCTACAGTAACTTTGCTTACTTACTTATTGTGTGTGCCAGTTTGTTTGTACGAGTTGTTGTGTTATGTCACATGATGTCGTGAAAAAAATATCTGCTCCGCCATTTCTACTTTTTTGCCAGCTGATACCAGAAGCACAGAAAGTTATTTTTATACCTCATCACTTGTGAGCTAGCTGTAGAGCCGGTGTCATATTAGTGTTGTTGGGTTGGTGGCATAGTTTAGCAGCAATGCATTCTGTTCAATCAACAAAGTTGTTCGACACCGGGCTGGGTCATAGTTGGATGGGTGACTGCCTGCAGGTAGGTAAACCATCTCGGTATGCAACCAGCCACATAGATCCACTCAGCTTTCCATCCCTTTGGGGTAGGTAAATCAAGTACCGGCCTGTCGGCTACGGTTATGGCCCGGCACGTTCACCTGTGTTGGGTGGCAACTAACACTGTGTAGTCCCATGTGGCAGGTGACACTCCTTAGCTCTGTGATGAGTTTCCTATAAAGAGGTTACAGTAGCTTTAACCTTTACTGTCGTAGTGGCAGCAGTAGGTGTAGTAGTCACGTTAGATGTCTGTAGTACTGTAGTTAGTGGGTCAGTATAGTAGTTACATACATTCATGGATGTTTGCAGAGCTGTGTGGCGCTGTTAGTTCAATGTGTTGAGCAACTGATATCATCACTTCATCAACCACACTTCGACGAGCAGCTGCCAGCAGCTGGACACAGCAGTCTAACAGCTGCTGCTGTGTCGCCATCATCAGCAGCTGCATTGACAGCTACTGGTTGTACTCAGACAACTCAGTTTGCAGCAGCAATTACCGCTAGTAATAGTCTAGCAGCTGAGCGTGATGTATCAGTGGTCATGCCCGGCTCGCACAGTCTAACTGCATTCACCAGTACCGAGCAGCTCTTAGTTCAGCTCATCAGTCAGCTCTCGGTCATCAGTCAGTCTCAGTAGCAAATAGCGATTCCAAACCCGCAGCCTTTGTGCTTTTGTTCATGATGGAATTAGTAATTTCGAGGCTAGTCGAGTTGCCCGGGCTCAGGCTAGGAGAAGTGCTCGAAAATCGAGAAGTCCATCCGGCATGGTTTCGTGGCAGCCGAGTTCTGATTTCACATGTCCGGTCTGCGGTCGTCTTTGTGCCACTCGTATTGGTTTGCAAAGTCACATACTCACACGAAAATGATGAAATTCAGCTAAAGTTTCTGCGTCCAGTCTGTGCGGTCATCATCGGTACTTGACGCGACAGCCAACAACACGTTTAATACGGGCAATTGTTGTGGCAATCGCCGGTCTATCGTCAGTTGCCTGTAGTAAACGTGCGAGTCGGAAAATCCCCTCTGAGGTGCTCTGACATTTATTTTTCAAAAACTGAAAATTTTACAGCGATATTCCACCGACATATTATGCATTCAAGTTTACTCTAAACTGAAAAGTTTCATTCAATTACGCCTATTCCTAAGTTTAACAAAGTTATGCTGTGCTAAGCGCGATCGCCTACAGAATTTTTAGGCCCCTACGTTTCACTTGAAGACTCGCTCAACTGACTTCATCAAAAGTATAAATAGACACCACTTGAGTATTAATGTATGGTGTGAATACTGCAGTCATTTTACAAACTTAATCCAAAGCTGAAGAGTGAAGATCATTCCGAAGTTAAAAAGTGCGCTGCGGCAGATACGGGATGACTGCTGTAGACTTTCGCAGTATTGTCTGAATGGATGCGGTTTGGCTGGTAATGAACATTTTGGAACATCAGATATAAATTTATCAATAAATATCTTATTAATTATATTAAATATTAATTATATTAAATATTAAATACTTCTAACTGTTTCTGAGACTGTAATATTTCAGTAATTTGTGTGTTTTAACCATTTGTTTGTTGTCAAGTATCAAACGTTTGAGTCTTGCAGCAAATGCATTGTGAAATGTGAAAATTTTGTACGTAATCGGGCATAACGTGGCTTAACTTTGTCAAATTTAAGAATAATCAGACGAAACTTTGTAGTGCAACGTGGATTTGAACTCGCAATATGAAATACCGTTTAAAATTTTTCAGTCTGAAAAAATTTCAAACACCTTTGAGAAGTAAAATTTTCTGACTCATGCTGTACATAAGTCGGCGGCTTAGGGGTCTAGGCAAGAATATCATAGGACCTACTTTAATAACTTTCGTCAATGCTGCTGTTAAGTTCGGTCTAATCTACCACAGCGGATCCTGCACTGAGAATAATTGAACATTAATAAACAAACGGTCAAACTGTTCATAAGCTGCTTTTCGTCTGACCACATACCTTTGTTGATGTGGCAGAATTGTATCCAGGCCATAAAGCAACTTATCTCATCGTTGCACTATATCTATAACACATACTGATCAACACTGAGAGAGATGCCTTAGTAGTGAAACACTCGTGCTAGGCTAGTCGCTCGGCCGCTGATCAGAAGAACAACAGCGTCATCGCTGTGCACCGGTGTGGCGTCCAGTTTGATTTATAAGTGAGCAGATGTGCTGCTCACCCACGCAACGAAATAATTTTCATTGCTTGTCGGACTGTCTACTGGCTGCTGCAGCTGAGTCAAAGCTACTTGCTGAACTACACGCTGAACGGTAGTTCAAGTCCTGCGAACAGTCCCTGCAAGAACTGGCAAGAGTGCATTAAGTTCATTTACAACAACGCGCTGGTGTGTCTTAGCAAACACTGTCTTTTCAGCATTATGTAGAACCCATACGGGCACGTTTTACCATGCGTCCGCCCCTTCGTCAGTAGGCCGTAGTTCATACGGGGAAACGTCCGTATGGACAAATGTCCATTCCCCGCGTTTCACTGTCCATGTGACAGAAAAATTAATGGAGAAAGCACGCTGACTAACTCTTAAGATTAAAGACTTTGCAGTTTTGCTGCCTATCGTGTGATGTATTGTTGAACACAATACTATCGCTATCGATACACGATACTATCGCGCCATTCTCTTTCTACTTACGAAACAAGGTAATGTTCATACGAACACGGGTGTCCAATGGATTTCGATAGTTGACAGTATATGTCCGTATAAATATGATCAGTGAGCTGTTGAGATTAGTAGAAAAAAAATCAAAATGTTTAATTTCAAACTGTACAGTACCGTAGCAATGTTTTTGTCATCATTCGCTATTATTATAACCAAACGATTAACATTGTCAGTCACGTGACCATTCGATTCGTCACCACGCTTTACTATAAGTGGTCCATTGTGGCCATGCGCCTATCTTGCCTATTGAACGTTTTTTACGTCTATGATTCACATCTGTACATCTGCGCTGATAAGTGCATGACACAGAACTTGTTTTCACGTTACAAATATATGTATAGATTAGCTGTTGGTTTCCTTGCAAATTACATTCATTGCAGATTTCGTAATGACCCTTCAAGGCCATCCAAAATCGAAGATTTTCATGTCATCTGAAGGGCCTATGCAAAAACTTTCCAAGAACAAAAGAAACAGCAAAAAATTGTGTTGATCAAAGGCACGCAAGTTCTGCGCTCTGCTCTGCTTTTACTCTGCCTGCTGTCTAAGAAGTTTTCAAGTCTTCCACGCCGTGTGCAAAGCGACAGTCTGTGGCAAGTAGCAAGCAACCGTCAGGGTGGTGAAGGTGGTAGAAGCACAGTGATGTCTTCAGCTTGTCGGCGATGGTAGCAGAATTTAGCTTCTTGTTCTGTCGAGACATGCGGTAGCTGTGATACTCTGCTGACGTCCAATCTCTCAGTGACACTGAGCCGTTACGCACTGCAGCACATCACACAACTCACACTATGATCACTATACAGCTATAGGGAACAGATTGTGAAGCATATTTCTCACTGTAGTCATAAAATACAAGAAATTTCAGCAAAGCTCACGTGACGTGCGACAGCATCGGTCCTGCCACCTGGGAAATCAGTGCACAGCATGCAATAAAATATTAAGTGCCAAAATTTGAGGCCTCCGTGCGAAAGACTGCTTAAACCTAGACGGTTAAAACTCTGATGGTTAAAAACGTACGACGTAGGTTCTATGCTAAAAATTTCAAGTGCAGAATGTCCGACTGTATCTGTAGTAATTTTGGCGCAATTCACTGTTAAAATGTACGCTACAGCCGAAAACTGCAAAAACACCAAAAACCCATATTTGGGTATACAATGTTATCGATGTTGACACCAAAAAAATCGTCACTAGTGCCTGCTACAACAAGCAGCATGTCTGCCAGTGTGCCTATTTGCGACCGTTTTCACGCTGGACAAGCCAATAGCAGCAGGGGTACCCCTCTTGAACACCCTCTTTCGAGGGAATCATTTCACACGTGAGCTCAAAATTTCGTGACAAAAATAGTCTTTGTGGCCGCCCAAAGTGAACATTTTATGATCCTAGCTTGCATCATTTCCATAGGCCTGCAGAGTGTGACAGACAGATGCCTAAGCCATAGCTAAAACGTGCCCAAGAAATCAGTGACTCTCAAATGGGCACTCTTAATGAAGATACACCAACAAGATTGCCTAAGTCTGGATCGCATACCTACCAATTTGAAACTACATTAAAATTCCAATTTAATACTTTTCTAAGTGTTCAGCAAGTTTTTTTATTCGGAAGCTGCATGTTCAGCCTTTAGGTAACCTGTGATCTGTAACCTAACAACAATGGAGACATTTAAAATCTGGTCATGCAGACATTTTTGGAATCATCTTATTAATTATGGCCAAATATAAGTAAATCATTGTTCGCTCCTATCTCTGTTATCTTGCTTGATTTTCAGTATTGGTTTTATGTGTTATCTTTAGTAAACCTTTTCTCTATTTTTAGGCCGCCCGTAACGATAGTCCAGAAGGCCTTATGTTTTACTGCCGTTTATTATTTATTCTTTTTTTCATCGAGAGATCTCCGAGGTCCCAGGGCCGATCTTTGCGAAATTTTGCCGCATGGTTGGTAGCGTGTTCAATTTACAAACGCCGGTCCAAAAATTTGGGGACCTGCCCCCCAAAAAAATCTTGGGGGCGAAAAACACGCTAAATGACTCTATTTCGGACCCCTTCCGACTCTGAGCACGAATATCTCCGGAACGGACAGAGGTATCCAAAATCGGAAAACTATTTGACCGACAGCATTTCCACCCCCGTTGGGCGAAAAAAGTTTGGTGAACTTTGGTCCACTAACCACGGAGATTTAGAGGTGCAATTGTACCCACAAAATCAACTTTTTCGGAAAACCATATTTCGGCCCCTAAAGGGTGCTGTGCCACCAATTTTACACGTGCTAGAAAATGACCAGGTCGTACTATTGCACCCCCACTGGGTCCCCCTTACAATTTCTTCAAAAGGGGGTCCAAAATTGACTTAAATTTCAGCAAGTGCGCGTCTATAACTTTGGGGGTAGTGGCTGTAGCCCTACAATACTTTGCCACATGACGGGCCTTAAGATGGGCATGATCATTTATGTACATTTTTTTTGGGAGGGGGAGGGCGTGCACCCCAGAAATTTGGGAGAGCGAAAAAGTCGAAAATTCGACCCGATTTCGGACAAGGCCGATCGCCGCGAAATTTTGCCACATGATCGGAAGCGTGTTCATTTTTATAATCCCGGTCGAAAAATTTGGGAGCTTGCCCCCTTCCCTCCTCCCCAAAAAATGGGTTGGGGCCAAAAACATGCTAAATTTGACGCGACTTCAGACCTTTTTCACTTTGAAGGCGAATATCTCCAGAACGGATAGAGATATTCAAAATCGGAATCGGTGACCGACAGCCTTTCCTCACGCGTTGGGCGAAAAAAGTTTGGTGAACTTTTAATTGGTCCACCAATTACGGAGATTTAAAGGTGTAATCACACCAATCAAATCGACTTTTTCGGAAAACCATATTTTGGCCCCTAAAATTTTTACACTCGCTCCAGAATAACTATGACTTGCTAGTGCACATTCCACCAGGGATGAGGGTTCCCCCAATTTTTTGTACAAAGGGAGGTCCACAATTGGCTTAAAATTTAGCATACGCGCACTTACAACTTTGGAGCTAAGGCGAGTAGTCCCACGAAACTTTATCACGTGATGTGCCACTAAGTGGGGGTGTTAACCGGGATACAACTTTCTGGAGCACTGCCCCCTTAAAATTTTCGAAGGCAGAAAACGCCCAAAATTTGCCGTGATTAATGACAGCTTTCAAGTTAGACCGCGAATATCTCTCCCATGTTGAAGAAAAGGAAATTTAGTGAAACTTGGTTCACGAACAACGGCGGTTAGCGCGTGGATGTTGACCCACCCTAAGTCGACAATGCGCGTTCTGTGTATGCGAACGTATTTGAGTTCAAGCCACGTGACTTTGCTACGAGGGGAATTTCAACCTCCAAACTTTTCCCCAATCGGACTTATGGCGCCGGACGGCCTCACATTGGGCTCTGCCTCATATTTCTAGTTTTTAAAAATTTTATTTCAATGTCATTGGTACTGGTATTAGTTGAGTTACTTCTGTATATACGTTTGTTATGTGCTTGGTTTATTAAATAAATAAATAAAATAAATTTTTAAGTGGCACCCAAAAAAGTCAGAAATTCTTAGTGACTGTGTTAAACATAGCATAAAAAGCAAATAACTCTCCAGAAGTGTAACCACCCGCTATTTTCGCTTCGTCTTCCGTCTTGGATGATTGCAAGATCTCAGCTACATGGGAACCTTTGGCCCTCGGAAGATGGGTGGTTTTCCATGCTGGTAGTGAGTTCTGTTAAACGAAGGATTACCAACGAAATGATCGAGAATGGACAGAAATAATATTATCGAACAGTGGATTTGCCTGGACGAAGAATTGCTTGATTGGTTTTCGTTGCTTGTTTTGGAAAGGTGAAGGCTCAGCACCTTGTCAATCGATGTGCTCTGTCCAAGCGTTCAGTCAGACTGAACCGCTGTCATCACTGCACTTCGCCTTTTATACTGCTGGAGCCAGCCAAAAGGGTTTAGGCTGCCTATCACGTGACTGCCATTATTATAACATAACGTATTTTATAGCAATTATTACATAACGTATTTGCAGGGAGCTCCGACAGCACCTATATGTGGCTTTACACCACACTAAAGCTGTTGCCACTTGTCAAGGGGTGCTCAATAAGTTGTGAGAGCAGCCCACTAAAACAAAAAACAGACAACTAAGCAGTACACACATTTGTGTTCAGCATAATGCCAAGAATTACCAAAAAATTAACACAATAAGCAACCACAGATCAATGCTGATATAGACGTATTGAAGAGCAAATAATTAGTTGGTATCGGTCGAATTAATTTTTTCCAAGAACAAACTTACCGCAAAAAACATCAGCACAGTTTTTAAGCACGGTTTGCAATCCTCCATTTTCATATTTCAGCTGCGACAAGAGTTCTTTGTCGAACATGTCTCCAATGTCACTCAGTGGAACACAACCTTTATACCACAATGCAACTCAAATCAACAGCAGGCACTCAACATAATGTAACTGGCAATGGTGATGATGACTAGTAAGAAACTACAGGGTGTGGCAAACAAGAAATCTGAGCCAATGCTCATGAGATGCGCGAGAGCCTATAGCAGTTACTGTTTGCAGGTAATCTTGGTCTATCTTCATCCATTTCGTCGCAATTCATTCTTTTGCAGCCAAAAATCGCCCAAAAATCACTAAAACCCCTACTTGTCGATGTTGACATTTTAAAGAAGCTTGTCACCAGTGCTTGTTATGATAAGCAGCATGTCTGTACCTGTCTGCAATCATTTTCACGCTAGACAAGCCAACAGCGGATAAATAACCACTTCTTAGAAAGGTTTTTGACATCCGCGCGCACAGGCCTCCTTGGACCTACAGGGTCCGGATGTGGACTGCTAAAATCTACATTCCATGCTGAAAATTTCTTTCACAGGTTTTCTTGGTCTATCTCCAGCCATTTCGGCGCAATTCACTCTTGAAACGCATGTCACAGCCCAAAATTGCGAAAAATTCACTATAATCCCTATTTTCAGGGGTTCAATCAAGGTCATTCAAGGTGATTGCTGTTGACATTTATAAGAAGCTTGTCACCAGTGCTTGTTATAAGCAGCATGTCTGTGTCCATCTGCAATCATTTTTACATTAGACGAGCCAATATCGGTAGAATAATGCCTTTTTAAGGGGGTGCCCCTCGTTCTTGGGGACCCCCTTTACCCAGTGGCATTAAATTTTGTCGCAAAATATCAGAGACTCTAAACTATCATATGGTGAAAACCCGAAGTCTCTAACTCATCTGGTCTCCAAACGGTACCGGGTTGTGACAGACGGACGGACAGACAGAATTACTGTAACTAATACGCACTATAGCTAGAGCTATGCTAGCTCTCGCGCGTAAAAAGCAGCCCCTCCTAAAGTTTGTCGATCAGTCCTTGTGCATTTTGCCCATAGTTCCTACTACTCTGCAGAATTCATTTTCCCTGACTTTTCCCTGACTTTCCAGGACAAAATAAATCATTTTCCCTTACTAATCTGTTCATACGAAATACCAATGTTGGCTTTCAATCGCTTGCAATCTCACTCTAAACAACGGCGGCAGAACAAATTTTAAAATAAAGATACAAATAATCTGCAAGCGAGGCGAGCAGAAAAAATGTGAACTGTTGTACGCAGTCTGCATAAAACAGTTCAAAATTTTTCTGCATCTTTGTTAACTTCTGCACCCTCGTACTTTGATTTTCCCTGACTTTTCCTGATCTTATGATTTTCCCTGACTCCCTGACCGTAGGAACCATGGTTGTCCCAGATAACCTGAAGCTTTACCTTGAGTTTGGCGATTGTTTTTGGCTTTTTTAAAACTTGTGGTAAGCCGCCAACATTGCACCCCACACATGATAGTCCATTGGGTTTATAACGGCGAACTTGGAGGGCATAAGTCCTGTGTGATGAAATCTGGACAGCTGGCCCACAGCCAGTTCTGTGCACTGCGCGCTGTGTTTGCTGGCGTGCCATCCTGGTGGAAGATGAATCCAGTGGGGAGCTGGCATTGCTTTAAAAGAATATCAGCTTCAATGATAATTTATAAAACAAAATAAATTACTGTTTATCAAAACGTCACTGTATCGTCTTCAGCAGTAACGAGGTAACCAGTTTTTGAAAATTCGTCGTCGTCGTTGTTAATGCGTAGCCGGTAGAGGCTGTAGCGTCGCCCTGCGGTGACCAGGATTGATGGCACGCCTCCAGAGGTCAGCGGGCGGGAGGTTGTTGTCCCGCCGAATCTGGTCAACCCATCTGTTGCGAGGACGGCCTGGACGACGACTCCATTGGCTACTTGGTGGACGTCCGAGTGATAGGTTGACGTGGCATTTGAGTGCCTTATGAGCTGGAACGTCCTCTTGCAACCTGGCGACGTGATCGAAGAATTGCGGCGACGGCTAATTGACTCTGAGATTGACGGCAGACAGGTGGACTCAATAATGTCATCGTTCCGAATGAACTGGTGCCATTTGATTTGCAGGAGCTGCTTCTGACATTTCATATGGAATGCCTCGAGGGCTCTGGAATCGGCATCGAGAAGAGTCCAGGTTTCGGCTGTGTACAGTAACACGGATAGCACTAAGGCCTGATGAATACGAGTTTTTGTGGTCAGTGGAAGACGCCGATCCTTCCAGATGTGACTAAGTGCTGACATAACTGACGATGCTAGACCAATACGTCTGTTAATGTCTGGACGAGAGTAATCGTCAGAAGGCAGACACTGTCCAAGTAGATGAAATTGTCCATGCTGTCAACTGTGTTTCCATCTACTACGATGGCTGGTGGCTAGGTACAGAGATTCTGCGATTTCGTTTCTGGCCATGAAATCCGAAGGTCGAGTGCACCGACAGTCTCACTGAAGCTGTTCAGGCTAGAGACAGCTTCATTTTTGGCTTGAACATTTTTTAATGTCAAAAATCGGTAGGTGGTCATGTTAAAAAGACTTTTAAAAACAACTTTGTTGTCTTTCAACAGAATCACATTTCACCTGGAAGTTAAATGTAGAACATTTCAGTAAATGAAACTGTAAAATTTCAGATTAACATTCTAAACAGTTGCTTAGACAACAGCGAAAAACATTAGGGGGCTACTTTATTTTGCTGCACCCTGTATGCAAAGGCAAACAAATACCGGTACATAAAATGCTGACCAATCTATGACGACTGGAGAAGACATTTAAGATCATATCCAAAATGCAGAATACATTGCAGTTTATTTAACTGTTATTATTATTAACTAACTTCGGATTCCAAGTTCTAACACTAGCATCGGAAAGGAACCTTAAGGAGATTCGACGATAGCCTAAGAACCAATCAATAATGAACGACAACTTTGCTGTGCTGCAATGCATGAAACAGACGTTACTTAACTTAAGAAAGAATGACCATAATTGCATGATTGTATAAAAGTAAAGGTAAAGGTAAAGGTCGTCAATTTGTATAGCGCATCGTCGCAAACACGCCTCTAATGCGCTTTCGTCACTAACCGTGTGCAGCCTGCAGACACAGGCTGGCGCAGCGGCCGGCTAGGCAACCCCAGTCAGCTGTACCAAGGTCCCCACCTTCCATAACCCATGTAAATGAGTAACTATTCATTTTACCGTCCCACGGAGGGTAGAAGGCTGAGTCGACCTAGCTGGCAGGCTTCGCACCGAGATAGTTTACCTGCCCGTAGGCAGTCACCCATCGCAGTACTAACCGGGCCCAGCGTAGAGTAACTTCGTTTCAGCCGAAACGCGTTACCAACTACGCCACGCCACCAACCACAAGCAGTAACGATTATTTTTTAAATACTTAGCTTTGCAAAAATTGCTGCTTAATTAATCCTTAGTTTTAATTAACAGCTAACAGTGGTAACTGCCAACGAAAATGCTTTCTTGTGAGCTGTAGAAGCTCACTAATGTCAGAATTATCGAGGGTTTTTAACTCGATTTTGTACCCAACAAAAATGCTGACTTTTTCGTTAAAAAAAGGTTACTGACATTTCAGATGCCTATCATGATGCCATTGGATCAACTTTATAATGTTACCACTGATGTGACTGACCACGATTTTCAGGATTAAGATTTTATTAATGTTAAATTTTTTTAAAACAATTAATCACTAATTTCTGCAGCTATAAAAATGTGCATTGCAAACTGCGACCAAACTGACATTAGGTCTCGAGCAATGCTGCCTTGTCACAAACAACTTTGGCCCTATCAAAACGTACACAGGAAACAAGCATATATTAGTTACTGCAAAATATTTTTACGACCATGAAACAAAATTGTGTGCCAAACCTACCGCCTTTATTCCAGGTTCTGTTCTCAAGCACCACAAGATCAGTGCTACGAGCCAGTATCTCTGTCAACACTTTGGTTCTGATGAGCATTTTGCTGGATTCAGCAACTGTGACGGTGTTCCTCTGCTGCTCCGAAGCAGTCGACCTAGGTACAAACTGGTCCCTGGTATTCAATGATGGATTATGGGTGCTAGCGGTGGATGATGGCGATTTGTCAACGGAGCATCGCTGGTCGAGAAATTTCTGTCGTTCAACTTCAATAACTGCTTCATTCACCTCTGGATATGTACGCTCCATGCCGACGAAACATACCTATAGTACACCAGCAAATATTACGGTGGATGACAAACTGTCAGTGGAGGTTCTAGCTCCAAAAATCTGGGGGTGCTGTCTTCCACCCTAAACCGGGCTGGACAGCATGGCTTTTACTTATACTTGTATCGCCAATAAAACTTCCCATCAGCCTGTGTGTTATGCACACTAATCTGGGGGTGCTACTACTGTTGCAACACCACAGCTCCATGCTAGATCTGCTGCTCACTGTGGTATCATACAGCGGCATAACTGTATATTCAAGGTCAATACAGCCTTCCATAACTCCAGGGTAGGTAAATCGAGTACACGTGCACCTGTTAGGTGGCAGGTAACACTGTGTGATTGATCCCATGTGGCAGGTGTAGCACTGTGAGTCTGCGGCAGGTTCCCCATAAACAGCTATGCACACCTTTAACATTTCAACGAGGAAAGGCTGCTGGCAAAGACTAAGGTCCGGTTTTTCCATCTCCAATCAAATCAAATTTGATCTCCGATTTACTGATCTTCGATTAACTTGATGTTCAGAATTGATCGTCGATCAACTGTGTTTCGTTTTTCCATGCATTTTCGATCTCCAATTACGTGATCGGCGATTAGTTGATCGGCCGTCAATTGAGCCTACTTTATGCCAGTCTGATTGGCTGACAGTGACCTCAATTTGCGGTGTTGTGCTAATGGGCATGCGCCATAAGCAGTAAACGTCGTCATAGCAACGATATCAACGATGCCCTCCATATCGTCTGCTGTCAAATGTTCTATCGCAAATCAATAGCGGAACGTCTATCCATTTTATTTCTCCACAAAACACTACGCACAGCATGAATTGATGGGTAGTGATTGATCGCCAAGCCCGAAACTTTATTTTAATGCGTGAATTGCCATTCTGACCGGCAAAGTGAAGCGACGTTTCTAGTGCGAATAAGCAACGAAATGCAGATTGCCACGTTTAATCGTCAATTATGTGACTTGATCCGCCAATATTCGGCCATCAACTTGATGTGAGATTTGATGGACGATCAGTCGCTAATTGGTGATGGAAAAACGGTTATTGAGATGATCTCAGATCAAGTACCAAAGTTGATCGGAGATCAATTTGATCGGCCATCAAATGTGCATGGAAAAACGGGACCTAAATACTGAACCAAATTCTGCAGAGGCAATGACGGCACAAACAATGCAAACACTAACACTAACTAACTAACTTTAAACCAGTCAATGAAGCTAACCCAAAATCACCAACTGTCAGCAGCATAGTATGTGAGCAAACTTATCATTTTTCCTGTTAATGTTCTTATTCATTGCACTTGCCTGATAAAAGTATTTACAAAACACGATGATGCAGACATTACATGCTAAAGGCAGTTAGCAAGCTAAACAATCTAGCGGCACTGTATGCAGCATTCTCATGCTCAGTTGTTTTATGCAGAAAAACAGCACAGTAACAAAGTTTTGCCATTTGATGACAGGGGTCCAGTAACTATGCTTTACCGTGGGCTCTGACATGACATAATGATTTGATATGATGCAAGGTTGTTTGCATGAAATGCCAGTCAGACTCAGCTATTTGTGGAACGTTTAAATCTAGGCTCAAAACTGAACTGTTTACTGCCGCCTACATCACCTAGGACAAGTCAGTGCCAATGCAGCGCTTCTGATTGTGACAATGGTGCTATATCAAATCGTTTCTAGATTAGATTAAATTAGATTAGCTACAAATCTTCATGTCGAACCATGACTTGACTCATCTAATCAGTGGTGGGTGGCCAGGGGCAGTTGTCCCCGTTAAATTTTAGGCCATCGGAAAATATTTGTCCGGAAACACAAAATCTGAAGATAAAATTTTAGGGCAAAAAATAAAATTCTGAGCATCCATAATGATCTTCTCTGTCAGAAGATTGCAGCTGCCTGTCAAAATATAGAGTGTCTGTTGAAAAATAGCAACTTCGTGCCTTGCCTACTTTTTTTAACCAACAACACCTATGACTAGGGCTGTACGAAAATCACGGTGCAAAAGTGAAAAAATCACGGCATACTTTTAGAAAAGTCGCAAAATTCATGGCGAATTCACGGTGCCAATTCGCGGTCATATATAGCGTTAAAAAACGTCTCATTGACAAACATTTTTTTCTCTGCCTAGTCAACAATCAGTCATGTATCGTCGTCTCACATAATGACTAACATTAATCATTCTTAGTAACTTTCAGGAACAGTTTTAGTAACTATATGCATTTATACACACAGCAGTGAACGGCTGCAAATGATTATCA
>Ga0209367_1007365_pt1 | contig 15175 bp, 8 predicted proteins | sample WorMetLIZISLAND2_FD_187412 | JGI IMG/M metagenome (GOLD analysis project Ga0209367, IMG submission 187412) | Marine gutless worms symbiont microbial communities from Max Planck institute for Marine Microbiology, Germany - Olavius geniculatus... ... | reverse complement strand
CAACAGGGGGTCTCCCACCAAACCCCTCAATTTTTAAAACTCTGTAATTCGATAGCCAATCCCTTTCTGAAATCCCAAATACGCCACTGGGCCCAGGCCTCCCACCAGGGGCCCCAGGCCTCCCACCAGCTAAATCCGGCCCTGGGGGCTGCATGTACGCAGGTTAGGCGTCTGTGGATATGGATATATCCATGGATATCCACGGAAAATCTATGGATATGGATATGGATGCGAAATTTCATATCCACGGCAAGCCTGGATATGCACAGACCATAACAAGCACTGGTGACAAGCTTTTTATTGGTGTGAACATCGATGACCTTGAATGGCCTTGAACTTCTAAAATAAAGGTTTTAGTGTTTTTTTGCAATTTGTGGCTGCGGCGTAGATTTCAAGAGTGAATTGCATCGAAATGGATAGAGGTAGGCCTAGATCAAGACAACCTGCGAATAGGAACTGCTAAGGCTATTGCGCGTCTCATGAGCTTTGCTCAAATTACTTGTTAGCTTTTCGGCATGCAATGAAAGCCGCAAATTTGCCTGCTTTTGGTAATTGCAATCGGGTACCCGGTTCCTAAAACGGGTATGCTGCACAGGCCTACGATATTTCGGATTTTCCATAGACACATCACTAATCCTACTACAGTCGGCTTTATAAATTTTTATCTTAGTTTTCACTATCTAATTTTGTTGCGGCCATGTACGGTAGGGTCTGGTTTAATATTTTAAACTAAATAATAATTTGCAAGTAGTCAGAGCCACACAGGTTAGCCAATAGCATTCGAGCACGTCTTGTGGGAATCCCCTAGGCGGGAATTCTGTGAGGTGATTTCCAGCAAGTTGTTTCGATTTTAGCGATGATGTCGGTTGGAGTGTTTAGAGTAGTTTGATTAGATATTATGATGATTGTCAGTAATGAAGTGTAGTTCCCCAAGTGAAATTGCACGTAAGCCTACTGTGGTCAGAGCTGATATTCGATGATAACGCGGTATGTTTCGTGAATGCGTGCACTTTTATTCACTTATGTCTGGAGCTGATGTTCACTCGTCCGGGAGTGAGTTTGTCAGATAACCAGGCCTGTCTGCAGCACTCGTTTATTGAATTGCATCACAGAATGGACTAGCTTAATAAAAAATGTAGATTTGTTGGTTGCAAAGAGGGTAAATTAGTTGTTTTTTGGCATTAACGACAGCATTGATGAACGGTAATGGTTATGTGCTGGTTATGACTATATTATTGTAAATTCCCGCAAATCTCTACCGGAGCAATCTGAAATTTTATTACACGATTAATTAGCCCTGTGTCGCAGCTCTTTGCATGCAAAATTTAGCGATCTAGTGCAAAGCAAAGTTTTACAATTTGGGGTTGAACAGAGGTGCGGCAGAAAAAAATGGTGATTATCAACCAATAAGTCGCTCTATCTCAGACACGTGAGAGTAGAGCCGAGGTTGCTATTAATCACTGATAAGATGTTGCAAAAGCTCTTTCAGATGACACGAAAATCATCGACCTTGGATGACCTTGAAGGGTTATTATGCACTCTGCTATGCCAATCGTGCGTGCTTCAGAGCTGGCCACGGATATACATGTATGAAAGACGACACACTTATACCATATGCAGCAAAAATGTAGCATTATAAGGTTCGTGCGGATGTTCGTGGGGGGTTTCATGGCAAGGGGGCCTCAAACGACAGTGGCTGGTTAGCAGAAATGCAATTTTTATTTATTTTGGTTGCATGTTTCTTCAGAATTTTTACAGCTAAGGCCAACATTACTATACGGTGACATGAAGTAGTTTATAGGCTTTCCAGTGACCCTAAAATGCTTAATCTTGAATGACCTTGAGATGCCATTTTGATGCCAAAATCTGTTTACTGCATCAATTTGACAAGATTTATTTGCATGCCTTTTGGATGCATGAAAGCAAAAAAATGTAGACCTACATTGTCAGCAACCAAAAAATGTAGCCTAAAGACTAGCTTTTGGCAGTGTCAAACTTAGAGATATTTACCGCACCACGACTGGAATCGCCCCGCTGGTAGACCACGGACTAGATGGATGAGTCAGATTGTTCGGGACACCGGACTCACTGCTGCCGACGCATGGGCTCTCGCCGACGACCGGTCAACGTGGAGGGCGCTACGACCCACAGCCGGTTACGCGCAGCAGTGAGTGAGTGAGTGAGTGATCATGTAAATAGTGACAAACGTGTGTGCCCATGTATTGATTACAGTTAGACTCCTATGCACTGTAAGCTACGTTATGAGTAAATAAGTAAGTAGGCAGATAAATAAGTAAATATGTAAAAAAAAGTGTGTAAGCATGGTCGTCTGCATAGGGCAGTGATGTAAACCTTGCTTAGCTTTTGCTTCTCAATGAGAGCATTATTTTACTGTGCTGTGACATACTTGCAAGCTTGTAGTCATTTTAATCAATTTGTTACTTATATCTAGTATGTATGTATAATGAAGTTAAAATATTTATGTTTGTTTACTGAATTGTTACAGGGATCCAAATGTCTTCTGCTGATATTATTGTGGCTGTGTCAGACATGGCTGCTAATAAAAATCATGTTCAAGTAGTCAATGTTGAACATTTCCACAAATTTCACAAAATCTTTTTTGATCCTTGTCAGAGTTGTCGACGTATTGTTGTCAGTGGAGTTTGTATTTTAGCACCATCAGATAATCTCTTTCTGGAATCTACAAAGAAGCTGAATTTGTCAAGAGACACTTTGGAGACAGAAGCCAGCAGCAACTGTTTGCCAGTGACTGCTGTTGATGTGTCCTGCAGAAATGAAGATGCTGGTGGAACTTCCGAAACTATCCAGCAACCGGATATTGTGAAAAGTGCAGAAGACTCTGAGTTGGTGCCATCGCCAAGGAGTCCAGATATTGTCTCTGAAATGGAAGGAGTTTATCTTCAGAAGCAATTCAGTGAACCATGCAACCCCATTCATAATGCATCACGGAACCTTCAGCGGACAGTGAGCTTTGGAGAGCCAGCGCCTGCTTTCAGTGCTTTGCCGCCAGTTAAGGTTGGCAGACAGATTTCTGATTCAGTTGCTTTACGCCGACTAAGCAGTGCATATGGTTCACAAGACCAGAGTCTTTCACCTTCAAACCGAGAAAAGGATGAAGATGATGAAAGTACAGTTTTGCCTCCACTGTTATGTCTTTCCAATCACAACTTGACACTGGACCACTCAACTGAAGAACGCTCTTATCATTCTGACAATACGGACCTCCCAACGTTGGTGACTGAATGTCGGCTTACAGACGAAAACGAGTTTGAGTCCATCTGCATGACAAGTGCTGATGAACGTTTTGTTACTGCAACGGATTTTTCACTGCAAGAGCAGATTCCACCTGCAAACCAACCAATTGCATATGAGGAACTCTGCGCAGTTTTTGCAGATCTGGAGAATCAGTTGATAGCACAGCTGCTCATTGGCCTTCTGCAAGACAACCAGTCGCCGGAGTTTGTGTATAGTATTGCTGAAGCTCTTTTCTTGCCGGTCGTGGTACCAGCTGCAGTTGGTAGTTGCACTTTGTTTTAGCGCTTTTATCACTCTTAAAATGCTTCAACACATTGGTCTCTTAGCGTAAAATTCCTACTTTGCTTACCAGCATAAATAATAATTTATAATTATTGATGTTACCCTTTCTTCAGTGGATGTCTTCAGATTTCTTATAGTGCTTGGCATGTTTAGCTGAAGGACAGCTGTGGACATTTCATTAGCTATATTGTAATTGTGAACATGTCAACGTTTTGGGACATTTTTTATAGAAATGTCTGTAATATATGGAACAAGGGTCTCAACCCGATCATTGTAAGGAATGGACAATAATTAGTTAATACATATAACCACAATATCTGCTGATTGCATTTGATGTCGTTGACCAGTGTTTATTGTGCTTAGGTGATAATGAGGCTGAAATCCATCATCACTATATTCCACCTGACATTGATGTATGTGTCTCGTTTCATTTCTCATTAATTCTCTTTTTAGAATTACTACAGAGTACGGAGATTAGAAAATTGTTAAGACCAATAATACTACTGGAACTTTGGTGATTCCGAGAGCGCGAGGTGGTAGTGGTTCAGATTAGAAATTGTGGTGGTCCGTGTCTTTAACCCACTGCGTCCTCAGGCCACCTGAGCTTTCTATCCGTGGCATAACGGAAATGGGCACTAGCTAACTTAGTGTGAGCTTTATGGTGAAGACGTAATGTGGTTGACTGATATGTACGTTTGCTGGCTCACTGCAGCTCACTGCAGTGGATATCTGCACGATAGTGCGCTTTTTACTGGTGGTAGATGCCAGTTAGCTGCCATTCTGATATTGTAAATAATATGATGATATTAAGACACTCGCGTAGTGGCCTTTCAGGGGTTTCGATTGAAACTTTGGAGATGCCAAACAAGAATGTAAATAAGTGTGATTATTTCAGTACTGCATGGAGTGATATGTACGAGTCAAAAGTCACAGTGTAATGTGCTGTGCTGTCTGTATGTTTCCAGCTGTCGTCTTAAGTTGTAGCTTTGTATAGTTGCAGCGGCTGAGATGGTCTGTTCCACACATACACATGGCCCTGCCCGGGCAGAAAACTTGTCGCTCGGTTTCGGTTTTTTTCATGCGAATGTTGTGCATGTGTGGAACAGTGCATGTCTTGGTGGCAGTTAGCGACGATCATCAAAGTAGTGCGGCCGGAAGGTGGTCATGGAAACATTCAGTAAGTAAAGAACTACGGTTGTACAGCTGTAGCTGCAAACTGAGAGGTGATTGTGTGCCAGGCTGCCGCTGCTGCTCCTGTTGCTGCTGCTGATGATGATGGCGAGTGGTCGGATGAAGTGATGTGCAATCTGGTTGATCAGCTGCAGATTGCGTCACTCTGTGATGTCGTCAACTGCGCCGACGAAGCCTGCACTTTTGTGAGATATCATACGACACTTATCTTTTTGTTACCACGACGTCTTCATTGAAGAAGCTTGTATTTTTGGGTCTGCTAGGGCAGTTTAGGCTGGTAGCCAAGGAGGTTCGATGTGTTTGATCAATTTCCTTGAAAGCCAGAACCATGAAACGTTGCATAACAATAAGCAACAAGAAGCCCAGCTGTCGCTAGGATAGCCGACCGTACTGGTTGTCAGTGATCTTTGGGTCATCAAATGTCGATGGTTTTTATATCATTTGAAAGCTAATATGCGGCTTCCTATCAGTGATGAATAGCAACCTAGGCTCTATCTCGTACCGTTTAGCCACAATAGCGCGTAACGGACTTTAAGGTCATAGAAGGTTGATGATTTTCATCCAATCTGACAGGACGTATGCCACTTTGTATTAGTGATTAATGGTAACCCAGGCTGTATCTTTTACCGTTTTCGATATATGACCAGTTTTCCGCTGCATGCATAGTGCATTATGACGCTTCAAAGTCATCCAAGGTCATCGATGTATACATCATTTGAAAGGTAGTATGCGACTTCCTATTAGTGATCAATAGCAACCTAGGCCTTATCTTGCACCGTTTAGCCACAATACATCCGTGACAGACGGACGACGGACGGACGGACGACAACCATGACAATAGCTCGATTGTTACTAAAGTATGGTCGGCTAAAAACGTGACCACCAGATGCAATCATCGATCCCGAAATGCAAAAAAAATGCGTTTGTGGCTGATAATGTGCCCTGGGTTCCACTGGGGTAGGGGAGCTTACAGCACTCCTCAGACTCTCTACCTGGATTAATCAGGGGTGCAGTCAAAAGTCGGGCATGCAGTCAATTTGCTCTGTCGACTTATTATTGCCTGCCAGAAATTTTTTTTGGCCAGATAATTTTTATTCAAAAATACAAATTAGGGCTGAAAACCCCTTAATTTTAGGAATTTAGGGATTCAGTTGAAACTCTGAGTTCCCATAATCTCCAGCTTTGCAACAATTGCAACTTTTTTCCCAACACTTTTCAACCCACGATGCCACAGTTTCAAGCTGTATAATCGTGTTTCTAGCTGGCAGTGGACTGGTGATTGTTTGTTCGTGTACACAGCACAAAGAGTTGATACAAGACGTGACAGTTAACCTGCAGCACGGTGTCGACATCCTCAGACCATCGTCGTTGTACAACCGAGTTCTCCGCGCTGTCATTCACCACGCTGCGGACTGCTCGGAGATACACTGCGCTGTGCCGTGGTGCTACTTCTTCTGCAGACGGTAGTTTAGTCGTTTGTTAGTAGCTAGATTCGATAGCCCAGCAAGCTTTCCTTCACGTGTTTTCAAGTGTTTTCAGGTTTTCTTTTGTTAACCATTGTCTTTGGAAGTTTCTGCAGTTTTGGATGTTTATTTTTATGTTTTTGCATTTTTGTTTGTTTTTTTTTGTGATGAAAGACTTAGTTATTGGTACTAACGTACTTACTTATTTAAGTTTTGAAAAATCTTTTTTACTTTAATTTTTATTCGCTGTTTTTGTCTTGTTTTCTGTTTTTTTAAACATTTTTTGACAGACCGTACCTCCAAAATCCAGGTAGGCCTACAGGTTCTAGCAATGCGCTGTAAGCTTGCCCGTGAAAGTTTGCTCAGCAGTTCCAGGAAGAGCCAGAAGGTGTCTGTTGTTTGCAATAACTGGCCAATGCTTTACATCGTGTTCAAATCTGTGATTGATGTGAGTTTAATGTGTAAGTTGAAAATGGTTAATTTTAAAGCACTGGTTATTTAAGGACTTTTCAGCGAAAATTGTGTATTAATTGATGCAGGGACGTGACACCTGAGGAGCAGATTGCGGGCTTGAGACACTTTCTGCTAGCTGGAGACTTGGGAGAACTGTTTGAAGACATAGTCATTGATGATCATAGTGATGATGATGATGATCCCAACTTCTCCTTCATTCAGGTCTTACGCACACATACACGTGTCATTCCTTATTGCAGTGACTGGTAAATTTGGGTCAGTTAGTTATGCGCTTGGTTTTCTATCTTCAGCGGTCCAGAAGCCGAGCATTTTTTTCGGTCATGCCAGATCTTTGCATTTTCTTTCTTGCGCAGTTTCGACAAGCTGGTGTTTTTATGTTTTCTTACTGTTAACGATATGTTGAAGGATTTACTCTGGAAAACTGGCAGGTTTAATCTGTGACAAATGGTACCCGACGCGTTATGTCTTGTGTATCCATGCTTGATGGCGTTTTTGTGATATCTGCAGTATGCATTGATTGATTTTCACTAAACTTTTGATGTAGATGAACCGTTTGGGTAATGGGGTCATAAGGTTAAGGTCAAGGTCACGGTCGCAAAAATATGCTCTAAATACTCTTTTGGTTATTGCATTAGATTTCAGGCATGCATCGGTAGAGATATTCTCCAAGTGTTAGGCATCTGTAGCTCCATACTGTGGCATTCACTTTCAACCATGTGCTGTGGATAAGTGTTAATTTAGGCTTGTCGTAATGCTTATGTTCTTGTTGTTGTAGCTGGATGAAAGCGTCAATTGGCCATCAATAATGTTCGAGTATGGGCCATTTCCACGTCCAAGGCTTGACTATGATCTCTATGGCTATGAGCTTGGTCGCTTTGGTCGCATATCCGCTGATGGTCGTGCTGTTACATTGCCTCCAGAATATATACACATTGATCAGGTCAATGTCTGTCTATTGTTATGACTCTAGCTCACTTGTGAACTGTAATTTGTATAAATTCAACTTTAATCAACTGATGTAGTGCTTTTCACCTATGACTTGTATCTATGATTTACGTTAATTGCACGTTAATTGCTAGAATGGTTGTAATCATTTTTAGCTGTCTTAGTTCTGTGGCATATGCTGCAGTTTTGGACTTAATGCTTTTAATTTGAGAGAATATTTTGCAATAGGGTGCACTAAAATTTACGTAGTTAATTGTACTTGGCATTGGCATCAGAAGACAGGTCATCATTAAAGGCATAGAACTTGGATTGTAAAAATAAAGGTCCGGTTACTTTTCAATTAGCAGCACTCAGCATTTCTACGTGGAAATTGATGATATTATGTGTTTAAACTGACAGTGGCATTACTTCAGGTAGTAGAGGTGGTGGTATTATGATGCTTTGGTATTGTGTAATTTTGTAGTTTTTACAAATGCCGCTGATATAACGAGGTTCAGTATTCGGCTGTGGCTTATTGTTAAATTATAATTTTATCTAACCCTTGTTGGTGTTGGTAGTTGGTGTTATATTTTTTGAGGATAACTTTGGTTTTTATGAGTTTTTACTGCATAATACAGTAGATGCATGCGCATAGGGCATTACTGCTACTGTAAGTTTCGTCTGTTTGTCTGTCTGTCTGTCTGTCTTTCTGTTCATCTGTTGAATTGTTGTAGCATAGTCTTATGAGTTGGGTTACTTAAAATTAACAAGTAGTTACATAGATAATCAGCCTAGAGCAGTGATTTTCAACCGGGGTTCCGTGGAACCCAAGGGTTCCACGAGCATCTGCCAAGGGTTCTGCTGCTTTATCGTCAGCATTTTAGGGGTTTGCCCCAGACTCCCACAAGATTTCTGCCTCTCGACTCCGCTGGGGTCTTCGGTCCCCAGACACTATAAAACTTTCACTTTGCCCCCTACGCCGTTGGACTCACGGATCATTGCATGCCATGGGGTTTCGTGAGTGATTCTGACACTTATGCAGGGTTCCGCTGCAGCAAAAAGGTTGAGAAACACTGGCCTAGAGCCTTTGCTCTTTAACAAGAAGCCAAAGACATAGATTGGATGGACAACGTAATAAAAGACATCAAGCAAATACAGCTGAGTGCTGAGAATGCTACACGGGCGGTGAGAGGCAGAACATTCTCAGTTCTCACGTTACCTTATTGTGCCTTCCAGCCTGGATGATGGACAAAAGAAAAAGAAAGATGAAGAAGAGGAGTATTGAAGCGTCTTATATTCTGAGTTGTTTGACCTGTGACCTGTGGCATGCAACTTTTTATATAAACAGTTAGGAGCTATTGTTATCAAAACTGACTGCAAGCTTCGGCTGTTTTTTTTGCCTTCTACGTTGTGTGATACATTGCCAAATGATCTATCGAATGGTAGCATATTCCGAAAAATGGATCAGGATCTACAATGTAATCCTGGTGTTCTTTAAAAACTACTGTTAGTTGATTTTTTCTAGCATGTAGAGAATATTATCAGCATTATTTGGTTAATAACTTTTTGAGCTATTTTTTTCACTTTGCCGGACAGCCTGCTATGAAACGTAACGTATTTGGTGGAGTTAACAAGATTCTGTCTGTTTGTTCGTTTATCTCCGCTGTATGTATTGGTCGAGAGAGCTAAACTGTATTCAACAAGATCAGTGGCGCCAAAAGGGGCAGAAGCAACCACCTTCTCCCTAAATTTTAGCATGTCGGAAAATTTCTTTAGTGTCCGGAAATTTTCATCCAAGAATACAAAATGCGTGGCTTAAAATCCTACATTTGGAAGAATTCAATGACAAGATTGAAATGTTGAACACCCACTGTCTCCTTCCTCTGTTGGAAATGTGCTGCTGTCTGTCGGAAATTGCAACTTTTTGCCTGGAATTTTGTCATTTTTACATCTAAAACTATTTCTATTCTCAGTATCTGTCATTTCATTTTTTAAACGTTTCAGTTCTTTTTAGTTTATGTGCTAGATTAAACTGACAGTTTGTTTGTCAGTTTTTGAGTGCAAATTTTCTATTGTATTGTATTGTATTGTATTGGGCCTCAACCGACGATGTGTGAGGGTGTGTGTTTGTGTCACAGTACACTCTGATGGAGGGCAGTTGTGCTATGTGGCAGAACATGCAAGGTGCTCATCAGCACTCGCAGCACATTGCTCGTCACTTCTGGACGATCTGTCATGATTCCTCAGTCACCGTCTGCACTGACTTCTACAGCGCCTCCGGTCGATTTCTGTCTTACACGCTGTCACTTTGTCTGTTTTTTAGCGTCTTGTAAACAACACAGAACCCCCAGGACTAGGACTAAACTCTACCTACTTTGAATGTTTTACAATTAAGCTGGTAGAGTTCTAGTAAGGAGTGATAGTTCTGTGACTTTAGTTGCGGTGGTGAACTTGAAGCTCATCACAAAGGGTAGCTGCAGACTGTTGAGACCAAAAAGTCAAGACCCTGCTCTTGGCTAGCTACTCCACCTTTACTGGTGAAAGGGAGTCGCGACTCTTTCATGAGGAACGAGGGACTGCCGACAGTCGTTGTGGCATTGTGACTGTTGGCTTAACACGTTCTATACTTAGGGCTGCGGTCTCCGTCGAGACGTCTCGGTCTCGAGACGGTCTCAGGACGTACTAACGTCTCGTCTCGGTCTCGTCTCGGACAAAATCCTCAACGTCTCGGTCTCGTCTTGGTCTCGGACCGATGCGTCTCGGGTCTTGTCTCTGTCTCGAAGCAATATGTCTCGGTCTCGGCCCAGTAGGTCTCTTCTCGGGTCTCGGGCCATTGCGTCTCGTCGAGACGTTTTGTGCAGGCGCGTGCCGTGCATACTGTAGCCGCAGTTAGAGCGATATTAACCAGCATGACATTTGTGGCTTAGACATATCCGTTTACAGTGTTTTTACTCTTTCATTTACTTATTTATCATAAAGCAGAATTATGTCATGTTAGTCTTTTTTGACATAAAATGACCTAGTCGCAATGAAGATAAAGTGTATGATGTCAGAATGAATACTATCAGCCAAATATAGATGACGTATAAGGCTATAGTCAGCTGTAGTTTACTAATTTCAGTTGCTTGCAAACTGCGATAAACATAATGGCTCATGTCTACAGCACTGCAGTTGCAATTCTTTATGGTGCAAGTCGTTAATTATTCAGTGATAATTGTCAGAATAAAGTGCAAAAACCCACAATATCACAAATAGAAAGCGCTTACCATGGTGCGAGTTAATTAATTCGTATAATTTTTTTCAGCATCAGTGTGCTTCACCATACGTCACGGAAAACGTCTCGGCGAGACGTTAAAGCTCCCAAGACTTTTGAGAGTTTTGGGAGCTTCAAGGTCTCGGCCAACGTCTCGGAAGCTGCAACGTCTCGTCACGGTCTCGTCTCGGACAAAATTTTGAACGTCTCGGTCTCGTCTCGGTCTCAGCTCAGAAGGTCTCGTGCACATCCCTGTCTAAACTTCACATTGTCAACTACCCGACATGGTCTGGAGTCTTTAACAAGCTACTGAAGAAGAAGCTAGGATAAAATTTGTCATTAATCACCGTAAATTGATTAAATTGCAGGCTAGGAGAAAGCGAGCCCTTTTCTGAGACACTGTGTTTTGCTGTGGTGTTTTCACACTTTTTTCTTCAATGATTTTGCTCGTTGTAAGCCGCCTTATAACGTATTTGATAATAATGATAATAGTACAGCATTTTTGTTGTGCTTTGGAGTTCGGAGGTACAGAGATGCTTCTCTTAGGTCTATGTGCATGGAATCGGTTTCTTCAGCTTGAGACTGTGATTCTGCATTGCGTGTGCTGTGGAGCAGAGAGAAGTCTCAACCTACAGGAAGTACTGAGACTGCAGCGAATGAACTGGCCAATGATCTGTAGCTACGTGTCAGGACTAGTTGCTGCTGCTGATTACCTGCATCAGCGAGATATACTCTACCTGCTCTGGACAGGTGTGTCATTGATCGATTGGATTTATTGGGATGATTCACTAATGATTGATCTATTGATTGGTTGCTAACTGACCGACTGAGTGCTTGGTATTTTACCTTCTTATTTGTTTTTAATACCTCCACCAGAGTAAAGAGTTAATGTTTTCCTTGTGTCTGTTTGTCCACAAAATTATTTAGAAGCTTATGAGCAGATTTTGATCAAGTATTTTTGAGTGGTGAGGCATGGCTCAACTAAAGCTGTTAGATTTTGGTCTTGAGCTGGATTGCAATTTGGATCCAGGAATTTCTAGAAGCTTATTTATGTAACTAGGCAGCAAAGAATAAAACAAGTACAGATTGACTGGTCAAAATTGTCAGAACTGGTCTGCAAGACAACACGTTCATCGTAATAATATGTAATCGTAATTAGCCCGCTATGTATCGTTGCAGCGTCGAGTATTAGTTTGTCGGCTGACGAACAGAGGGCGCTGCTGGTGGATTTTTCGTGCGCTGTGCATCAGCCGACGGTCGTCAGTGACGATCTCGTCGACGTTGTGCGTGACGTTCTTCCTCCACATCTCATCTCACCAGAGGTTTATACACTACAAGGTTTTACTAAGACTAAGCATTCACGAATCACGCGACTCTGGCAACAACAACAACAACAACAACAAAATTAAGAGGTCATGTTTGGACTGTACTTGGGAACGCCTGGTTTAGATTTGAAGTCCGTAGCTTTAGCCGTCTTGAAGCTATCGGCATTTAATGTCAAAAAATTTAATGATTCACTTGACGCTCGCAAGACACATTTGCCTGTCTTTCTCTGTGTAAACTTGGTTTAACCCGGTAAGGATCGGTGTAGATTGGGCTCAGGGGAGAAACCGGCTAAGGTAACTGGTTCCCACCTCCCCCCCTTCTCAGCAGCGTCGTGGATTACATAAATTGGGGGACAAGAAGGTACAATTTTCGTATAGACACCTGCAAATTTTCCACCAAGGGGATTGTAGATGCCCTAAAGTAATTTTGCACACAGAACTTTTTTAAAATGAAAGATTTTATAGCCGATAATTTTTGTATTTTTGGAAGAAAGTTAAATTTTTCGACAAGAAGAACATTTTTGACCTCCCAAAATTTATTGCGGACATTTGCCCCTTTGCTACGACGCCACTGTTTTTCCCTGGTTTTCAACCTGTAACCTAGATGTTAACACCTCTGTATATTAAGACATCTGAGTGTTATAGGAATTTCGTTCTTATTATAACAATACGTTATATGAAAATAAAAATTTATTATATCATCATTACTAATTAATGCATTTCAGTACCGGTTTGGTATGTTATTTAACTAGTTGTTTCAAAAAATATATATAACGTCAGATCAAAAGAAGTAATTTTTGACTGTGTGTTTTATTTTTAATTGTTCTACAGTGTCTGATCACTAGAAACTAGAACTTGGAATTTTATGAAGATATTATGCACAATCAAAGAACTGTCTCTACAAAACAGTAATGAAAACTGTACATGGTTAGTGTGTTATTGCATTGGCTTGTGTGATTAAGTTTATTTAAGTTCGTGTTATTATACGTTTAGTTTTTGTTTGTTTTCTGCGACCATTTATGGTGAAATAAATATTATCATCATCATTATTGTTACTTACTTAAGTTTAGATAAGTTTAAACTCTTTTACTTTGATCTACAACAAGTCATACAGCAATCTGCTCACGTGTGTACAACATTTTGACGTTGTTGTGTGCTTTTGATGTTTGGTGGGCTTGCTGTACAACTAGTTGTAGATTTGTTGCACGGTGTGTTGTAAGTGGAGCTTGGACGGCGTTGCAGATGTTTGAAGGCGTGATAGGACGGGAGTCGGACGTGTGGGGCATAGGCTGTCTGCTCTACGAAATGGCGTCTGGTTTACCGTTGTACCACGCCATTCGACACCAGACCCGCGAACGCCTTCGAACAGCTGTAAGCAGTCAGACAAAAGCCTACCTACAATGCTGAGTATTTTTATTTGTTTTGTTTATGAAAAACTTTAAAAATATTAATAGTTATCTGACTGGATTTAAAGCCGGGTTCACATAAATTATTCATGCAGTAGCTCGTGAAGTAGTTGTCACTTACGTCTCTGCTAATAATCGTGTAGTCTGTGCAAGCTGATGTAAAAATATTCATGGTGCTGGTATGAATATTTACAGTGATAATTTACTCAGATATTCTTGCTTTTTGTCAGCGTAATTTTTTCATGAATATTTGATGACTTTGGTAGGCATCAAATGTTCTACTTGCTTGTTTTTTTGTGATTTATATGAAAGAAGGAAAATGACAAAAATTATAAGTATAAGATGGTAGGCAGTAGCTGTTTAAAGTTGTACTTGTCTGATAGGTGAATCAGGTCGCAAGATATAAAAGTGTGTTCCGAGGAAGTAATGTACCACATGACTTATAGGCCTCAGTGATTAATGGAAAAGTATTCTTAGGCCTACATCTCTTCAAATATCTGCATTTTCTCTAAAGGCAAATGATTAATTGTTTCAGTGAGAGAGATTGCTTGTTTGCACAAACAGTTTGCAGCAAGTAATCTGCATCAGTGTAAGTCGATAATCGAGTCTTAGGCTCAACAAACTGCGCACCGTGTTATGTTGAAGATTCGTCGCGTTTCTATTGAAGATCTGAGACGGCGCATTCTCTGTGCTTTTCTGCTGCGCATATTCACGGTGCGTAAAACCACTGTTGTGTGTTTCCAAATAGCTATTTACTTTTTTGCGTAGGCTACATACTTTCTATTGCGGCCATTTGCTGGTCTTGACTTCGTGTTTTGTCAATGCCCAAGTGTTGCAGAGCGGAATTTTTGTGATTTCTGATGTTGCAAAACGTGAATTAATAAGATCCCAGCATACAGCGTATTAAAATTTTAAAGTGAAGTAAGTAAATAGCTAACGAGGTGATCAGAGACACATTTCGTTAAGAAAAACCTCTGTTGCGCTAAAACCTTTGACTAATGATCACGTTTCTGTGCTGTCGTGGACTGGACTCGTGGTCCGACCTGGTACGCTAACACGTTGTTGAACGTCTTAATCAATGATGAAGCTTTTCTGCTTTTAAATTCTGAACTTGTAACTGTTACGACTTGTACGACTTGTTGTTGTATGCAACATCTTAACGTGTCAAGATGTCGTGTAGTTGTTCCGGGGTTTATTTGGATTTTTGCAGACTTGTGTTTTACAACTTGTTGTGGCTTGCAGTTTCAACAAATTCAACAAGTCTGCAAGAAGTGAAAGTAAGTGGAAGTTGGGCTTGAGATATTGGTGATCGTCGTTGGTGCTGATTGTGATGAAGTAATGATGCGTGGTATATTGATGCATAGAGCGTGAACGAGAGAATTGATTTGAGCGACGTGTCGACTTATCTCAATCAATTTATGCAGCGATGATCAACGGTACGAATTTACGAAGCTCATCGTCAGGTCAGAACTGATATGGGCCTGCAGTAGTAATAACTAGAAATTTGGGGCAAAGCCCAACGTGAGTCCGCCCGGCGCCCTAAGTCCGATTGGGGGAAATTAGGGGAGAGGGGGCAAAGAG
>Ga0209367_1007364_pt1 | contig 15177 bp, 14 predicted proteins | sample WorMetLIZISLAND2_FD_187412 | JGI IMG/M metagenome (GOLD analysis project Ga0209367, IMG submission 187412) | Marine gutless worms symbiont microbial communities from Max Planck institute for Marine Microbiology, Germany - Olavius geniculatus... ... | reverse complement strand
TTCGGTTTCCGGTACTCCCTACCTTTGGAGCTTTCAATGCCCACCTTTATCTTTCGGCCCTCTGCGGCCGGCCTCTCTTCTCAAACATTTTTAGATCTGTCACCGGTTGTACAGTACAGTGTAGGCCTACACATCTCTATAACATTTAACTACTTACTAGTTACTACTACTTGGATGGGTGGCTGTCTGCAGATAGCTAAACCATCTAGGTATATAACCAACTCCTACGTCAACTCAGCCTTTCCTCTCTCCGGTGTACATAAAACGAGTATTGGCCTGTCCGGCGGAGCGCGTTTACCTGTGTCGGCTGTAATCGCACACGGCAGGTGACGCTCCGTAGCTTTGAGATGGGTTAAGTACAAAAAACGCTATACATCACCTTTAACCATAAGCTAACAGGTCGTTTGTTTGCGGTGCTTATGATTCTGTCATTGTGATGTGTGTTTCCCACTGTTGCCTGGAATGTCTTGAAATGTATGTGTACTGTGTGAAGGTACGCCGGTTATCGTTACGGCCCCGAGTCCGATACAAAGTACGACTACACGTCGTACCATTGGCATCAGCTCGTCGCTAGGCTGGCCTTCATCATTGTCTTCGAAGTAATTAAATATTACAGTTGTTATTACTGTGAACTTTGACTCTCTGAACCGTTTCACTGGAATTACCGACTTTCACTTTCATTTTGCTTCTATCTAGCGGCTTCGTGGGTTAACAAATTATGGCGGAGCAGGAATTTAATTGCATTTTTCCGACAGACAGCTGCAAATTTTCGATAGAGAAGAGAATATATTATAGGTGCTCACAATTTATATTTGATCTTAATTTTCTTCAAACAGGGGATTCTTAGCCTCATATTATGTAGGTTTAGAACAAAATTTCCCGACAAGAAGGCTTTGTTTCGTTATCGTCTTTGATGTGATTTATTTCACATTTATATTTTACAAGGTAGTGTAGCGACGCAGCTATGGAAGGTGAGATGTTTGATATTCACTCCATTGCAAATTTTTCGCTAAGTGCGACAGTAAAGGCGGAAATATGGACAAAACTGGCGGTTAAACGGTACGTGCTGGACGAATTTGTGTTCGTTTTCTTTTATTCGAAATAAACTTATACTACAGTTTTTTCATTCCGGGCAAATGTTGGCGGGGCGAAATTTTAACTACCGCTGAAGAAAAAGATCGTTATTTTTCGACGCGGTTTGTTTGTCAATCTATCGGCGGTACATCGGTCTGCCTAAACACCGCAGGTCACCACAGATTACCACAGACTAGCTGAGTAAGTAAGTAAGTAAGTAAGTAAAGTGTAAATTTATATAGCGCATACTCAAAAAGATCTCTAATGCGCTTAATACATTTTGTCATCAATATTTCGCAAAAATGTATGTCTTCAGCTGACGTTTGAAAGTATCAAGACTTAGCACGCAGCGCCAAATGTTTCGGCACAACACAGCTACACAACGAACGTGCAATCAACTGCTAGAAACAGAAATCAAAAGCAAATTTTCGAAGATGTGCGAGTGATCACCGTACTCAACTTGTAGTTATGCCAATTCATTTTCAAAATTAAAGTACAAACAGACAGACAGGCAAGACCTGTAATGTTGCCTATTTCAGGAAAGACTACAAAACAAAACAAAAATGGTCAGTCATAAAATTCTGACAAAATGTGAAATAAGGAAGCATAAACCTGGAGATCTTGGACAGCTTGTGAAGCTCAAGTTCCACGTGTGAGCTGAAATCTCCAGAACGCAGAGTGACTTTGCAGACTGGACAGCACAATGTGTTGTCACTGTCCTGACGACATCCTGCAAATATATGCACCAATCAGCTACTATCGCTATGGCTAGAAGCATTAGTGATAAATATAGCTTATTTTATGAGAACCCATCTCAGAGCTATGCAGCATCACCTGCCATACTGGATCAGACAGTTACCGTATCCAAGACCCAAACACAGGTGAACATGCCCTGCTTTAACCCAAGTCAGGCAAACAGGTACCCACCCAGTAGGAATGGAAAGCTGAGGTAACCTCAGTGGTTGGTTATTGTGCAGATTTACATGAAATTTTGCATGAGAGGGTCATCTCGCCAACGTAATCAACCGTGGCAAATTTTATCTCAATCAGATCAGGGGTTTTGATTCTGTGGGGGGTCGAATTTTTGGCTTTCCCATAAGAAAGAGATGTCGCCATTAACACATGGCTTGAACTACCGTTCAGCCTGTGATGTTTGACAACTTTGACAAGTTTTAATGTGATGTGCTTATTTCGTTGCTGTCACGCAGTGTGCAGTAATTGTCAACAATACAGCAATTCAATTGCAAACTGCCTAGTATCGAAACTGGTATCACCATTCGTGACTTCGCGATATATCGACACCTCTTCAATACTGGTATCGACACATTGGTGCTCACGATATTTATCGAGGTATCAATGGTATCGCACAACACTAGTCATATCACTGCTAACATGTTAGTGCCACTATTGGCTACTGTACAACTTGAGTGAAGTTTACAATATTTCCAGGGCCTTCTATCCCGCAAATTTAAAACTGAAATCAGGCCCAAGTTTCCCTCCTTCCCACTTTTCCCATCCCATTTTTCTCCCCACTCCTCTTCCCTATCCTTTATCCCTTTCTTTCTTCACTATCTTTCTCTTTCCCTCACCTTTTCCTTTTCTCCTCCCCTTCGTGTTCCATCCACCCTCATCCCCTTCCCAGAGGCCCCACACCTTTAGTTAAGCCAGAGCATCTGAGGGAGCAATGTAAGCTCCCCCAGATGGCTACAAAAGGTTTATGCTGCATTTTGAGCTATAACAGCATTTCTGGTGATAGCAATTTTGCATACCCCCTTCTCCAAACTTTCCCTGTAAATTTTTTGCTGAGTGCAAGCTGCACCCACCAAGTACAGGCAAAAGAACCCGTAAATACAATGTGCCTTTGCAACATACAACATCTCTGCTGCGAAGATCTTACTTCGAAGGTTTCGCCGGCGGCCGACATCAGAAGTGTCGGAAACTGTGGAGCTGTTTGCATCAGTGAAGCTTTTGCTGCATTCAGCATCCGCAGTTCCATTGCCAGCCCAGCTGTTGACATTCCTTTCTGATAACTCCAACGGACTCTGCATGCATAAGATGTCAAGGTTCAGACACATCTATGGCATATAATAGCCATAAAAACCGATGGGTTTTATTGGATAAACCCACCAAAACACCCCAGCCCAAAAAACAAACTTAAGCAGATAATAAATTCCTGTTCCACCAATAATAACATTCATTATATTTGACAACTGTTTAAAAACTTCAAATGTATGAATTCGCAAAAAAAACACATACTCACAGATATGTACATGTGCAGAAACAATAGGCAGAACTGCTTGCACTGCAAGATGCGATTTCACCTAAAAAGGTGGGCCAAAAAGCAAGCCTCCAACTTTGGCCCATATTTTCACTAGATACTCACCAATTGTCAAAATTCTTTCATTGGCACACTCTATCAACTACAGTGGAGGCTTACCTTGTGACATACCTCTGTAATGCAAGTTTTCAGTTCGCCAGACCTGTACAATGGATGAAGATGACGACGACAACGAAGATGACGACCTGTTTCTGTCCTCACACGGCGTTACTGCGTGTTCCGATGCACCAACCCTGGTACTGTCAGCAGTCGTCTCAGAGAAGCATGAAGCATCAGCCATAACTGTGACTGATGCGGCGGCAGTAGTTACTGTGTGCTTTGAGGTCGTTCCATCGATGCAGATGCGCTTGCAGTACGTCTCCTCATCTGAATCCTCCAATCTTCTGCAGTCGCTGCTGACAGCCGTCATCTGTTTCAATGATGTCGATGAACTTTCAGCTTTCAGTGACTCCGTCCCGACTGCTGAAATGTTCACATTCATTCATCTTCATATCACTTTATTTCAGCACCAAGACTGAGATCAAAACTTTTTCTCAAAATCAAGACCCGACATTACCAGTATATTTTTTGACCTTGATGCATGAAACGTGATTTGTAAAGTACGTAAATACCAAAACATTTTGCACCCAATAACCAGATTATTTCAGAACATTTAGACTGAAACTGGAATGGCCAAAAATTTAAGCCAAAGGCTGAGAGTGAGGGTAAAACTCCTGGAGACAGAGCAAGTGCCATCCCCTCAGCTGAGCTAGAGGGTATGGTGCATTGTTGTGAAGTCCCTCACTACAGTCCAAACCAGAACCCTGGCTGTACACATTTTGGGCATACAATCGCCCAGAAAACGCATCGAGCTTTAGAAGAACCGAAAACCCCTCCTGACTACACTGAAGTGTACAAGAAAAGCCCTGCTGACGCAAAGGGGAACGCGCAACAACAGTGCAACGTCGTACTCTAGTGATTTGTAGACTTCATCCGTAGATCTCATCCGTACGGCTTTTGGCTACAGTTTCACATAAGATCCAGTAAAACAAAATCAGTTGCCAGATGGTGCCAAACGACCTATAGGGCTAAATATGTATAGTGTTTTACTTGTACTCACCAGAGGGCGCCACTATCTCGCTCTCGCAACGCCATATCGGCTGGATATCGCAGATTTTCCCTACCCCCTCTGATTTAGTGCCCTCGTTTGGGGTGACCCCCTTCGAACTTATGGAAAAGCTTTACGGTTTTTGAAACTAGAGTCTTCCGGGCAGCCGACGGTGAAGATTTGGTGATCTTAGCTTGCACTGTTGCGACAGACACTCGCTCTCGCTCGGCCCGTTTCTCGCTCGCTAGCCCGTTTCTTGCTCGCTCTCGCTTACAGGTTTGCGTGTGACAGACGGACGAACGGGGACGGACGGACGGACGCCGTACGGACGGAAGCGATGGCTAAGACGCGCTACAGCATTAGCTGCTGTTGCGCGTAATAATTAGAGTGACACCAGTGATGACAAATTGTGCAAAGAGCAATCAGTGGTCAGACAGTTCACCTGCATCCGGCTCCATCATAACAATAAATGTGCCAGTAAAATCAGCTGATCACCGCACTAGTACTCACGATGTTAGCAGATAATCACTCACAGAACTACTATACTCCACCATTAGCTCTTTCGATCACTGGCGGGATTCCCTCGGCCTCGCTTTCACCGGAGGAAGCCTCAATATTTGTTACTATTTATAGACCTTATGCTGTCATGGCGCAGGGCGATGCCGACGGTGTTGTTGACATTAACGATGAAAATGACGACGACGCGTTAGAAAGTCGACTGCTAAAGACGATTTTAAAATTAGAAGAAATAGATAAAAACATATACAGGTAAAGGTTTTGTTCGGACGTCTTTGTATATCGGGACAAGAGGTTTGGTACGGTTTGCCACACCCCCTCCTCCTGGGTGTCCACGAACCCAGTGCCAAAACAATTTGGTGAAGCTCAGTGCTACGGTCAGTTCGGCGAACTGAGAGATTGGCGACCAAAATTACTATCGTCAGTTCGCCGAACTGAGTTGAAAGAATCAGAATTTACTAAAAGCAGTTCGGCGATCTGAAGTGCAGCTAAAGGCCGTTGCATTAAAAACGTCTATATCCTGCACTTAATAAGTTACATAAATTCATCAGAAAACAACCTTTAATTGGAAACTTGTTGACGTTACGGCAGCCACTGTTGTCTTCTTTGAAACGACTGTCTACCAGGTGTCGTTGCAACGGACAGTAAGTAATCTTAGACGTGTGGAAGTTAATAGGACCCCACTTCAACCGCTTGTCTCAGTTCATCGACTTGGCTTATTCTTTTCTGATGTGTATCACTTCCCTGATCCATCAGTCCATCTTATTACTTTTTCTGTCGATCACCTTAGTGCGGTTCCAGTCTGTGACATTATTGAGAGAGATGGCATGGTCTGTGACTGCAGACTTGTTGGAAACTTGTTGACGTTATGGGGTCAGACAATTTGTTGCAGCAGATTTACTGGTGCTTCCGGTGTAGGCTTTCACATAACGTTTTGTAACTTTTGTAATTTCTCGTCAGTGTTCTTGTAGATGTACCCCAAAAGCTCTGCCTATATCTCCAGTGTAGATTTTATTGCAGTTTTTATGTGATATTTTGCATACATATTCACATGCATCTTGTTGTCTTCACTTGTCTTTTGGATGTACCAGCACTCCAGCAGACTTTTTATTGACTGAAATGGTTTCATGGCTGCGGGAATACTGTGTCATCTGTATGCTCGAGTAACGTAACTTATCAAGTTATCATTTCAACCTATGAATCTTTTCAGACGTTAGATTCTGCACTGTGTGCCAGGACCTTGTTACACTGTATAATAACGTTGTATTAGGGCTAGGAATATTGTCTCATGATCACATTGTTTCCCTCTGATATTCAGTTTTCACACATTCACATATTAGTTTGTTCATTTGTCTGTATAGTTTACTTAGGTCATTCGTTGATTCCTGTATTTGCCTCTACAGAAGCAGTAACTTGTGGAAGTCGGGAACGCATAATGTGTTTGGTGGTCAGACAATTGGTCAGTCTCTTGTTGCAGCCAGCAAAACAGTCACTCCACACCTCCATGTCCACAGCATGCACTGCTACTTTCTTCTCAAAGGTAATGTGATTTTTGCTCCTGTTATTATCTGATTTTACTTTGCATCAGCTATTGTTATTTTCAGGTCATGTAGGCTGTCATTTAATGCCGCTGTAAGTGCTGTTTGAGCCGCTGGGGTGTCTTGCCAACTGCAGCAATGCTGTGGATCAAATAGTATTAAGGTCAGAAGTTGCAGTTTTCCATCAGACATCTGCCAACTTTAGACAGAGCAGCTTATGGGTGTTCAAAATATGGATTTTGTGAGTGAGTGAGTGATTGAGTGAGTACGAGTACTTATATCTAACACACTTAACCTATTAAGTCCCGAAATATTTTTTGAAATACCATCAAAGTAGGTGTCCTATATATAGTTCGTTGGCCCTGAATGGGTTATTCAAAAAAGTCACAAGTCGCCGCAGCCTAAACCAACAGATACGCCTTCAGTAGCCGCCTATAATGTTCAAAAGTAATGTCTTTCCGTCGGGTCTCAATCGGCAGGCTGTTCCATAGCCGCGGTCCAGCTGCTGTGAAGCTCCTGTCGCTGATCTGTGACTGTGTCTGCGGCACAATACATGTGTAAACGTCCGATGACATGAGGTGCCGACGCCCCACCTCAGTAACGAGCTGACAGTTTTCTAACAGGTATGGCGGAGCGAAGCCATGCAGAGACTTGTACACCATCACCGCCAATTCGAAGTCAATTCTTTGCTTCACAGGCAGCCAACGAAGCTGTCTGAGCACTGGAGTGATGTGGTCACGTCGACGAGGTCCAGTGACGAGTCGTGCTGCCGCATTCTGTACCGACCGCAGTCGTTGGATCAGACAGCGAGAGATGCCATACAGCAGTGTGCTACAGTAGTCTAGTCGGCATGACACAAACGACTGAGTTAGCATCTTCTTGGCATCGTCTGACAATGAACGCACAATCGTTCGTAGCTGACACAGCTGGTAGTAGGTCGAATGACAGACTGCAGTGACGTGGTCAGACATCGTTATGCCACTGTCAGTGACCACTCCTAGGTCACGTGCTGAGTCGACAACCCTGACGGATGTTGACAGGGCTGGAACGTCTTGAATGTTGAGCTTGAGCAGTTGGTACTTGGAGCCCAGCCACAAGACTTGCGTCTTGGCTGGATTTAGTCGCAGTTAGCTTGAGCTCAACCAGGCTTCAACGTCGTCAAGACAGCGGGAAAATCTGTAACTTCTCTCCAAAATGGGGGATTTCTAGGCCAAAATTTTGTAGTTAAAGAAATTTTCAGACAAGACTAGTACCAGTATGCAGTTTTGTTAGCCTTGCCATTGTTCTTACAAACACATACTACATTACATTCGCTGAAGTTGTTATTGCACAGCGTTTACTGGCTACAGAATTCAGCTTACTGTGTTTATCATTTAGTTTTTGTTTGGTAGGTTGTTGGCAACCTTGTTGGGTTTTTTCTGATCAACTTTACTCTGAATTTGTTGAAGTGTACCGAGTTATGTGGCATGATGTTTTGTCTTTAGAGGTGTATACAGATTGAACAGAATCAACTGAACTGCCAGTCCATTTGCTTTGTGTAATCTGAGCAATGTAACTGAAATGAACTGAGTAATGCTGACATATTGCAGTTTAGTTCAGTTCAGTTTTGTTGTTTTGTGCACTTTTAAAATTTAATTGAACAGAACTGAGATTTCAGTTTAGTTTAACTTAGTTCATTTCTGCCACTTTTGTACACACCTTTAGGAGAAGAAACTGTAGAATAATGTGCAATTTGTCGTCAGGTAATACGAGGCAGCCAATCGTCTATCAAGTGGAGAATGTTCGCGATGGAGCAAATTTCAGTACTCGTCTAGTCCGTGCTGTGCAGAACAGTGAAAACATTTTTGTAGCGCTGATATCTTACCATAGACACGAGCGGTCATTGACTCAATACCAGTTCACAATGCCCGATGTCACGCCGCCTGAACAACTCCTGTCACACGATGAACTGCTGCGACAGGCTCTCGCGTACGTTGGCTCTCTGAATTTGTTGATTATTGAGCATTTCTGTTCGACATCACCAGTAGCACACTGATCAGGGATGTTGAGTTTTTGAGGCCATCATGGTCTCGGCCAAATTACAAGTTGTTGCTTTTAGTCTCACGATTGTTGCCCAAGTTCAGTTCAGTTTTGTTGTTTTGTACACTTTTAAAATTCACCGTCGACTCCACTGGATACTCCAACACTGACATTCTTCGACGAATCAGCCTTGCATCATCGGTGATGGGCCAGTTGGACCGAGTTTGGCACCAGAATCGGCTGAGCCTTGCTACTAAGCTGAGGATTTACACTACATGTGTTCTGGCAGTATGGCCTCCATGGTGCTGAAACCTGGACACTGTTGAAGGAAGACTCACGCAGACTGCAGGCATTCCACATGACATGTCAAAGACGTATTCTTGGTGTTAGGTGGAATGACTTCGTCACCAACAGGGCTGTAGCCGACAGTACGAATCTGCCAAGCATACTCAGTATCATAGCCGCTCACCGTCAGTCCTTTTTCAGCCATATTCGCCATTTGCCCGCCAACGCACCAGCACATAAGGCCCTGAAGCTTGCAGTGGATTCCAGGTCCGGAGACATACCACACCACGACTGGAATCGCCCCGCTGCTAGACCACAGACTACATGGATGAGTCAGATTGTACGGGACACCGGACTCACTGCTGCCGACACATGGGCTCTTGCCGACGACCGGTCAACGTGGAGGGCGCTACGACCCACCGCCGGTTACGTGCAGAAGTGAGTGAGTGAGTGAGTTGTTGGTCTTGTTCTCATGGTGCTCTTGTTCTCGTGCATCTTGGCGTTGTGGCCTTATCAGTGTTCTTAGGAGGCTTTCTGGCGTAACAGTAAGGTGCTGGACTTAAATCGAGATGTCGCGCTTTGACTTCCAGTTGGGTCACTGTCTTAGGGTGCATTGCACCAACGTCGTTCATGATCTCGGTTCAGCTGAACCTAGATCAAAAGTTGAACCAAGTTCACTCAGTATTACGCTGCACCAAGTTGAACTCAGATCAGCTGATCCAGTTCAGTTGAACGGTCGTGGTTATACCATGGACGACTCTGATTGGTCAGGCCACGCTCGGCCTGTAGGTTAACTACAGTGACGTCACAGTCACACGCAGTGCTTACGAAACAGTCCAGTACAGATTGGCTGTAATTTGTTCGAATTTTAAGTTTCGCTGAAGTTACTACACAATTTTCTCATCATCAGTTGCATTGATAAAATTCCGAAGATATTGTGTTCCAATAGATACTCGTTAATTATTCTACGTCCATTGTCAAGATATTTAGTTTACCGAGTTACGGCATAGCAACAGCACATCAGCACTCTAGATGCTGTTTATTTATCCATTAATTAATTTATCCAGCAAAAAGACCACAAAAAATAGATATCGCACAAATGTAACATATCAAGATCACATGTATAATTGAATTTAATGCTTTGTAAATCGATACGAATGAGTTTTAGTTGCTGTGGTTAGGGTTCGATTGTATGTTTACTGTAGCAGCGAGACATCGCCACCGAAAAATGTGATTTATTCATCTGTTTGTTAATTTATCGAGCATAAAGAGAACATAAAACTAATATAGTAGAAATTTAACATATCCAGATCATCAGTATAATTGCATTAAAAGTCTTATAATTTGATACAAAAAAGTTTTTTGGACAGGATAACATTCGAATCGGACAATTTTTTGCAGCAATAGTATCCCGGACAATATTTATTGCCTAGTGCGCATGCATAACCGCGAGTTAAACCGAGATCAAAATGCGATCGGTGGTCAGATGGCAGTTCAGAATTGAATGGAGATCAACGCTTGAACCGCTTTGGTGCAACGCAATTTTCGGCTGAACTAGGTTCAAATTCAGATTTGACCCAAGTTCAAAGTTGAACGACGTTGGTGCAATGCGCCCTTAGTGGTTAGTATTTGGATGGGTGACTGTTGCTTAACCATTCAGGTATATGACCAACCCCGTGTTTAGCTCAATCAGTCTTTTGTCTGTCCAGCATATTTGGTAAATCTAGTACCGGCTTGCTTGGCTCAGGTCTAGGGTTTCACCTGCGTCGGCTGGCAGGTAACACTGTGTGATCCCAAATGACAGGTGTTGCTCTGTAGCTCTGCAATGGGTTTTCCATAGAGAGCTATTAACCATTATAGCTTATTATTTATTGCATGGCGTAAATTTTAAATGAAAATCGGTGTGTGTTTGCTAGAGGGGTATTACTGGTTGTAATAATTGTATCCGATCAGTGTTGTGTCAACTGGTTGGTGTTGCAGAGCTGGTAATGGCAGTGACCAGTATAAGAAAGCTTACATGCAGAGAATACTCGCACACGAATTCAGCTTTGACCTGAAACCTGTGGACCAGAATCACCAGCTTAGCTTCAGTCAAGCACCATCTACACCCATGAAACAGTTCTGGGTCAAGTTGAAAGGAAACATCGGTGAGTGTATTTATTTATTAATTCGTTCGTTCATTTGTTCATTCAGCACCAAAATTTGCAGTTATTTGAACACAAGTATGTGGCAAACACGAGTGATGAAAAGGCTTCTAAGGAGCAGTAACAACTATTCTGGCTTGATAGTGTAATGGTAGCTTGTTGGACTAATGCTGCATTCGGTAGTGGTCGTAAATACCATAAGTACGACCTTCCAAGTTGGAAATTCCGTTCAGTTCACCTTCCTACTCGTATTTACTACTCGGAAACTCGTCGCTTTCAACAGCGTGACGATAATTCCGACTTTGCGACCTTGACCTTCGCACTGGCGACTGCGGCAGACGAATTGTTCCATTTGACCGTTATTTCATGGCAAAAGATGGTCAGAAACATTGCACAAGTTTGCTAGATGCGTTATCTTCAACATTTCGCATGAGTGTACATTTGTTTTTTTTCTTATTTTTGTTGGTCACGGTTGATTTCTGAAGGTCACTGATTGACATTCTAGTGCATAGTGTTAAAATCATTAATTATCTTATCGACTGAAAAGTTATGCATTTCTTTGTGAAAGTAGTGCATATTTTTTGATTACTGTTTTTTTTTTATTTTTACTGGTAAAAATATTTGTTTGCAATTTGTCATTGACTGTGTCTGTGTATACTGTGTCACATACTCCAAGCTCTAGTGATGTGCTGGTGATGTATCTGTGGTACCATTGTGATGTGCGTGTATTTATAGACTAGCTAAGCTGTGATACGTCAGCTGCAGGCTGTATGTCAATGACACTGTGTTATCTTGGCAGTGCTACCCACGTCAGTGAAAGTGGAGAATCTTTCCACCGAGGAAGTTGATGGAGTTTCAAACAGTAATGCAGATTTCGAAGCCAGCTGTAGTGCGAAACAGTCGGAAAGTTGGTATTTTGCCAACGAGCCACCAGGCTGCCGGAAGATCGAATTTCTCTGGTCTGCGAATTCTGATGGTGTGCCAAACAGTGCTAGAAATTCTCGGGTCATCGGAGCCAAATGTCTGACAGAAATCAGCTGGAAAGTCAGTCATATGCCAAATGGTCAACAGTTGGAACCGGAGGTTGCCAGGCATTCAAGACCAACTGTTGCAGAACTGTTAGAATCCTATGCAATTTCTGCTGAGTGGGGCAGAGCAGAAGGGAGCGGTGCATCATTTGATATTGCTCTACCTCGGTGACACTGTGGTGACACTGTGTTACAGTTGGTAATTGTGCTTTGATGCTGTGTTGCATCTCATGGCCTGTCCTCCAATAGAGAGCATTATGAGATCCATGACTGTCTGGAGGATAACAGGGAAGATTATTAGAACTGCCATTAGTCATACATATGCACCAGTATAATGGCAAGTTCTTACAATGTTAGGTTTAGGTTGTTTTTGTGTTTTATGTTTCATATTAGGGTTTTCTGTAAAGGTTAAACTTACTGTTCCATTATTATGTGTATGTGTGTGCATTTTGCTTGGAAAGGCCGTCCGCAAAGTAACCTAATAATTCAACATGAAAGCAGCAGACTGTAATCTGTGGCATTGACTCTATGTTTCTGTGTGTGCAGTTGGCAACCGTGCTCTGGCACTGTGTCGTATCTGGCGGCGTGATGGAGTTCTAGCCGTATCCTGTGCACAAGAGGGACTAGTTCGCCTGACACACTACTCCAAGTCTAAACTCTAATACCCCGTTTACACGATCGAGCATATGTCGAGCAAATGTGTTCAAAATACACGTGCTAATTGCTCGACGTCTGCTCGATGTTTGCTAGCATTCATCCAGCTAACTCGACGAGCTGTGGTAATTAGCATGCTAATTAGGAGGGCGGGTGGGTTGTAATTGGAAGACCTATATAACACGTGATCAGCTGTGGGCTAAGCCTAGGCTTACATTTGAGCCAGGGGGCGGAATTTCATCAGGCCTGCTTGATGTTTGCTCAATGTCTTCTCGACGTTTGCTCGACGTTTGCTCGATCGCTTAAATGGGGTATAACTTCCAGAGGCAGGAGGGCTAACTTGGAGGTTAAAGCTGTCTGTAGGAACCCATTTTATTTAGAGATACGGAGCATCATGTGCCTTATGAGATCACCCAGGAGGGTCTCGTATGCTTGACACCCTACTCCAACTCCAAGCTTTAACTCTGTCTCTTTCTCATTCCTAGTTGGAGGGTGGGCCACTGCCCCTATATTCTCCACGAAGCCCGCAGACATCGTGGTTAGGTTGTTCTTCGGTGGTCAGGCCATTTCTTTCTTCAAGCCTGGTCGCTTGCTGGACACTGGAAGACCAAGTGTTTGGCCGTTTCTTCAGCTCAAACGAGCAGTGTCAGGACTGACGGGGACTTGGAGGCTGAAGGTCGCAGAGTGTGTATAGCTGTTTGTGTGATTTCGGTAGTCGGACACTTTGGGTGGTTTCTATTCATCTTTGGAGAGGGACACCTTGGGTGGTAGGGGTGTTGGGGGAAGGCTCTGAGGGTCTCAGTGGACTCAGATTAGCTGGCCAATCATGTCAGCAGTCAGCTAGCTCCGGTCTAGTGAGGCGACTATTGAATCGATATCAGGATCAAATATTAGACATTGGTCTAATACTCGAGCCTTTTCTATGATGCAATAAAAGTAATGAAATAAGACCTATTAGACTCAAATTAGCAGTAATATAATTGTGTCTCATATATACAAGCTCAACTGCAGCTACAAATGCAAAAATCGTGCGTAGGTCTATATACAAGCTACAAGGCACATGTGAAATGTTTGCAAAAATCGAAAGGATTGATTAAAAATTTAGACTGTAGACAATAAAGCATAGCTTAATCGGCCACACTAACGTTCTTTTCAAGTCCACTACACATCAAGTACAAGATAACTCATGGGCACTTTTATACTCATTTTGCTGTCGGTAAATACTTACGACGAGATATAGCAATAGCAATAGCAATATAGCAATGTTTGATGTCGTAAAAACGATTTGGGCTACAGGTATTTGGACGCCGGTCCGTAAACGATTGAGTATTCTGTTCAGCTGTTATTCGGTTTCGCTTAATGTCTAGGCCTACTTAGTATACCTTCACTCTTTAAGACCCGCCTTCACGTGTCGGCGTGCTCAGGTGTTTAAGCCAATAGCTGGCGTCGCCGCCGTCACGGTCAGCGGCGCCACTTCAAAGGAACCAGCCAAGGTGTCCGTCCCCAGGGTGACGTAATAATACCACCCAAGATGTCATACAATCGTGATTTCCGAGATATGGAGCATCACCTATTACATGGGATCACACAGTTTTATCTGCCACCCGAAACAGGTGAATGCTTCCTGCCTCCGCCCCAGCCAGACAGGCCAATATCGTAAAACTGCTAATAGAAGCCCCCGGCCTCCATTAAAACATTGTCAACCTTTCGTACCAGGGTAATACACTTTTTCTGTGGTTAATGTGGGCAATACTATTATTACAATACAATTTAGAGTGAGTATATGGGTGAATATTTGCTAAAGGGAAATTTTCACCTGGCAGTAACAGGATATAAAAAAATCATATTTCTTAAATAAAAGTCTCTGTTTTCAAAAGCAGAAATACTCTTCAAGTGGAAATAAATGCTTGCAATGATCATTCTTGACCCTATACCAAACAACATTAAAAATTAGGAGCCTTTCTCAAAATAAATGTCATTACCATAACCATCACACAGACGCTCAAACGAGAATGCTACAGTGTTGTTAGTGCAAAACTCTGTTGCTCCAACGGCTTATTCTGTTGATAAGGCAACCTACTCAAGATTACGGTTAACATTACATGATGTATGTGGACAACAGACGACGTGTAAGACTCAAAAACAAGATAAATGAAAATCTCTACCCACCAACTTTACTTTTACACAAACGTACGTAGATTGTTACATATGCAGATGTAATATTGTGACAGTTTATCAATGTAAGTACGCTTAGAAAATCACTGCAACAACCTTACGTTGAGTTGCAGGAAAAAACTCAGACAATATATCGGTTACGGTAATGACGATTCAGTCACGGTAATGACAGTTCGGTTACGGTAATGACTGAGATCGTACAGTTATGACTTCTGATGCAAATATACGACAAGTCGGAAGCAGAGCTAAATGCACATTGCAACTGTGGGCCTTTTACGACTAAATTAACGTCTTATTGGATATCAAGTTCCTTTTAACA
>Ga0209367_1007363_pt1 | contig 15177 bp, 12 predicted proteins | sample WorMetLIZISLAND2_FD_187412 | JGI IMG/M metagenome (GOLD analysis project Ga0209367, IMG submission 187412) | Marine gutless worms symbiont microbial communities from Max Planck institute for Marine Microbiology, Germany - Olavius geniculatus... ... | reverse complement strand
CTGTATCTCACTAACGGTGCGAGATAGGGCCTAGGTTACTATTAATCACTAATAGGAAGTCGTACACTGGCTCTCGATTGGCGCCAAATTCAATGACCTTGAATGGCCTTGAACGCCAAAATAGGGGGTTTTATGGATATTTTGGGTGATTTCGGGCTGCGACACAAGTCTATATCATTCACAAGGTGGCGCCACGGAACTATCGTTATGCAATCCAGATAAGAGAATTTGGTATTTCTATATTAACTTAGCGTGAACACCCCAATTTTCAGCTAAACTACCAAACCGGAACTGCTATAGGCTTTCGCGCGTCTCGTGAGCATTAGCTCAAATTTCTTGTTTTTATTCGCCACCTAATCTCCGAGGTCCGTCGGCCGATCGCCGCGAAACTTTGCCACAACAGGAAGTGTGTTCAATTTTTACGAGCACAAGCAGCTAGACTGCTCTAGCGCGTCTTTGCTTTTGCGTGTCTTAGCCACCGCAAGTCTGTCTGTCTGTCACTCGGGTGAATCAGTCAAAAACGGTGCAAACTAGGATCGCCAAATCTTCACCGTCAGCTGCCTGGAAGACACTAGTTTCAGGAAAAGTAAAGCTTTTCCATAAATTCGGAGGGGGTCACTCCAAACGAGAGCGCTAAATAAGAGGGGGGTAGGAAAAATTTGCGATCCAATAAGTCGCTGTATCTCAATAACGGTGCGAGATCGGGCCTAGGTTACTATTAATCACTAATAGGAAGTCGTACACTGGCTCTCGATTGCCACCGAATTCAATGACCTTGGATGACCATGAACAGCAAAATAAGGGTTTTTATGGATTTTTAGGCGATTTAGGGCTGCCTGACACCTTTCAAGAGCGAATTGCGCCGAAATCAATTGAGATAGACATAGAGAAGCTGCGCATGAAATTTTTAGCATTGAACGTTGATTTTGACGGTCCAAATCTCAATTTCCTAGGTTCAAGGAAACCTGCGCACGAGGGCATCAAAGAGCGGTACCTCCGTAAAAGTCGTTATTTTACCGTTGTTGGCCAGTCTCACATGTACGTCAAAACGGCTGCAGATAGGCATTGGCATGGTGCCTATCACAATAAGCACTAGTGACGAGCTTTTCAGTCATATCAACATTGATGATGATGAAAGACCCCGAACTTCCAAAATAAGGGTTTTTTATTGACTTTTTGCGATCTTCGGCTGCAGCGCACACTCCAATAATGATGATGATGATGACGATGATGAAGGACGAATAAACTTTAGCGTGGCGTTAAGTCCTAAGACTACAAGGACACGTAACAATAAGCCAAAACAGTGAAGTCACGTAATAGTGGTCAGACGTTCTTAGTCACGGCTGTAAGACCGGGCAAAAAGTTCGGTTTTCAATCTGCTGCGGAAAACTTGCAACGACGGCGATGACCAGACACACAGCAAACTGTTCCAGACCGATGCAGCAGTCACTGGAAAGGTGCGGTCGCCAATGGTAGAACGCACAGTGCGTGGAGCGACCAGCGCTGATGTAGTCGAAGAGCGCAGTCCTCGACGTGCGTTAAGGTGTGACACGCGCTGAAGATCTGAAGCCAGGTAGCCAGGTGCAGAGCCGTGGAGGCAGCGATACACTAGCACTGCCAGCCGGAACGAAACGCGAAAATGAACTGCGACGAAACGGCTGGAGATAAAATGGCGCATTCTGGTGTACTTTGTATTTTTCAGCGACGACGGGACCACCCAAACGTCGCGGGGCCCGGGGTAACTTGCCTCCTTACCCCCTCTCGACGGGCCTGACCAATGGTACAGGAAGAAAAAACGAGAGACGTCGGAGAGCTTGAACAGGCACACAGGAGAAGCGATGCTGTATAATGGCTTTGATGCTGATTCACTGGCTTTATAAGTACTGAAAAATGTTCCTGCATTTAGTTGACAATATCAACGCCTTTCTTTAGCTTTACAGATTTCCAACACCAGCGCTATAGTAATTTATTCCATGCTCGCTTGCACTTGTAACGCTTATTCACCACATAGGAGGGTACTGACTAGAGTGGTATAACGGAATGATAAGCCACGGGTGCAACCAAGCGTGAACGAGACAGTGTAAGCCATGTGACCGATCGTCGGCCAGCGTGGAGTAAGACCGCGGTCAAACCACACTGATAGCCAGCCTACAGTGCTATAGTGCCTATAGTTTGTACAGGCAGAATCAGCCTGTTAGTACGCCTGCTTCAAATGTGCACTGTACTGGGTTTTTATCGTCATCATTTTTATCGTCAACACACCATTACATTGTCTCGCTTCTGAACTGATGAGACTGTTGTTGAACACAAACGGTGAATAGCCAATTTCGCCGATGATAGCGAATGTCTGACCAAGACAAAGTAGCAGCGACGGTAATTATATGCGTCTGCGACGATCCTAGCAATCCGGATGCTTACACCACAGTGTATACAGTCGTCACAGAATACAATGCCAGCTCAAGCATGCGTCTGAACTGTAAACTCAAAGCACCAGCAAGTCAGCGCGCTCGTAGCTCGTTGCTCTCTGACGAACAACCTCGGCTGTAGGCTACCCGCACTATCATAGTACTGTGTTGGGCGGGACGTAAAACCATGCCGTACTCTAGTAGTACCTTGCAATGTCTCAGTGTCATTCAGTCTTCCTCGGCAACAAGACCCCGACCGACGAGAGACGCTCAAGAAAACATCAAGTCTCGGCGGCTTCTCACACATCAAGAAAGGTAAACACATCAAAAATGAATATCTAAAGCGGATTCTAACAAGTACTGCGTTAGTTCTGCTGATGCATACACGCGTGGATACACGTGGATACACGTCGCTGGGAATCCAGCAAAAAGTTACAGATTTACCACTGTTAATTAGTTGGTTGTGATCCTTCAGGATCTTTAAGATCAGTGGATTTTCGACTTTGCAGCTCTCGATTGCTTGTAAGCTGGACAAGGAGTCCAAGAAAACCACATAATCTTTGCTTCTTAATTGTACGGCGGATGATGTCTAGCGCCATGTTCAGTGCATTAATTTCAGCAGTAAAAATACTAGCATTGTCAGGTAAGCGAACTGTTTTGACAGAGTTGGTGCAACAACAGCGGGCAACAACAGCGGCAGCTGTTCTAATTCCATCCTTGGACCCATCTGTGTAGATCTCTATACGGTGTGAAAACTCTGAGCAAAACTCAAAGAATTTGCGTTTGAACACATCATCATTGCTCGGCATGGTCTCCAGTTCCACCAGTACGCAGACGACTGTCAGATTTACGTCTCATCACCAGTCAGTGCTGTTCACAGCACAGTCCAGCAGTTTTCGCGCTGTCTTCATGATGTAGAGGCGTGGATGAGTGCAAGCCGTCTGCGTCTGAATCCTAGTAAGACCGTGGTGCTCTGGTTGGGCTCTCGACACGTCATTGACAAACTCGATGTCCACGAAGTACAAGTGCTGTCTTCAACCGTCAAGATTGATAGCTCAGCTCGCGACCTTAGAGTTGTCGTTGACAGCAGGTTGACGATGTCAGATCACGTTGCGTCGGTCTGTCGTTCAGCGTACTACTACTTGCGACAGATAAGACCAATCGTGCAGTCACTGACAGTCGATGCCGCTAGGATGCTGGTCCAGGCGTTCATTGCCAGTCGTCTGGACTACTGCAACGCAGTACTGCACGGCATCACTGACAATCTTCTACAACGACTGCAGTCTGTTCAGAATGCCGCCGCGAGGCTCGTCACTCGCACAGGACGATGTGAACATATCACACCCGTTTTACGTGAATTACACTGGCTGCCGGTGCGACGCCGTGTCGAGTTCAAGATAGTCACACTGGTGTTCAAGGCATTGAACGGTTTGGCGCCTCCATACCTGGTCGACGATTGCAACTTGGTCAGCGACGACACTCGCCGACTACGTTCAGCCGCCTCTGTCACTTGTACTGTACCGAGGACAAGGATACGGCTCGGTGACAGATCATTCGCCGTCGCCGGCCCACGAGTCTGCAACAGTTTGCCGGCTGCACTGCGAGCCGTCGAGGACTACGAACAGTTCACAACTAAAGACACATTTGTTTGATTGATTGAGACTGCGGCGCCTAGTGACTACTGCTTTTAGGCGCCGTGTATAAATCAGCTTTATTATTATTATTATTACTTCCTACTAGTGATTAACAGTAAACTTGGCCCTATCTCTCACCGTCTCCGACATAGTCAGTTTTCCATTGAAAAATGTACATTTTTCCTATCCACCTCTAAATCTGAAAATGTTCCCCTGGCACTAGATTGCTGAAATTTTGCATGATTAGGTTTAAGGCCCATGGCAAATTATTCGTCTAAAAAGTATTCCCCTACGACCTAACGCTTAGGCACAATACATCAGTTACAGACAAACGGACAGACAGACAGATGACAACCATGCCATAAGCTCGACCAGTGGGCTAAAAACCTGCTACACTGAACACAGAAGGTGGGGATTCCAGCCTAACCCAGAATAGCTGCAAATAAGTACGCTGGTTAAACGAAAATCCAATGTGTGTGTAGGCATGTATTCAATTAATTCAGGGATGTCCATCTCCCCTTAGCGCAAGGAAGCAACCTTCCCCATGTTGCATCAACCCCACTAACCACACCAAGGCATGCTCTTCAGTTTAACTGTCCATAACACCATATCACAGATAAATGAAAACCATGCAAAAACTGTACAAGTCGACTTAATTGACCTGTTCGATAAAGCCATTTTTTCACAAAAGCGTTCAGGCCTACTTAAACGACCTTGGCAAACAGGACAACAAACCTCTGGGCAGCTAGAGGGTCTGAGGGAGTGCTGTAAGCTCCTGCAGCGGGGTCCAGGGTGAAAGCTTGGCCACAAACGTATTTAAGGTTCTCAAAATGCATATCGTGGCAACCAATTTAAAATATTTCGGATATCTTCCACCCGGCCAGGATGCCCCTGAATTAACTAAAGTATGACTTAGAAGAATCAGCTTAAATACCTAGAGCAGAGATGGTCATTAAGACTTTATACACTCACTCATAGACACATTGACATAACCAGCTGAGCACACTAACTACTAGATGTGTCACAAGTTGCCAAATACTAGAATATGGATGACAAAAAAAACAACGTCCTAACACCATCATTGAAAAAGACCACAGATCATCAAAGGATAACTTATCTCAAAGCCACTGAGCCATGCATACTCTATGTGATCACAGTGTTACCTGCCACTCGATACAGGTAAACACCCCCACCGTAACCCCAGCCAGACAGGCTAGTACTTGATTTATCTACCCACGAGGGATGGAAGGCTGAGTTGAGCTCAGTGGCTGGTCATACACAGATGGTTTGTCTGTCAGCACACCATCACCCATCCAAGTATTAGCTAACACACACTAACAACCCGACTGAGAGCTGAACCCATGACTTCACCATAACCTTACACCACCAGCCATCACTAACAAACAAGGCCGAATCTCTCCAGTGTCTAGTGTTTAGACAAAACAGTTAGATTTCTCTTCATGGCCGCAACACACCATTACATTGTCTCGCTTCTGAACTGATGAGACTGTTGTTTACTGTAGGCTTGAAGCAGTGAAGATATCAACAGCAAACAATGCTGAGCAAACAAACACTACGACAAGGTGGAGGAACGCATAACAGAACATCGTACACCAGTCAGGGTCTGCACCTTCAGTATTCATCCGAAGAATCATTCGGCCACATTCCACAATGCACTGAATGCAGCCAACCACGACAGTACACAGAGATGCTGCAGTGCAATGGTGTCCCCGGCCAAAGTCGAGGACCACATCTCCAGTGTACAGAGAAACCAATCCACCACTGTACCGTACCATCTGCCCAACACCGGGAGGACAGAGGTAGATGCACAGAGTGCAGAGGACCAGAAAACTATGGACAACACGAACTACGATGCAACAGCATTCCCGGCCAGAGTCAGGGACCTCATCTCCAGTCAACAAAAGGACCACTCAACAGTCATGCCATACCATCTGCCCAACGCCAGAACAGAGGTAGATGCACGGAATGCAGCAGAATGCAGAACTATGGACCAGAAAAACTGCTGCTTTGCAACAGCGTTCCCGGCCAAAGTCGTGGCCCTCATCTCCAGTGTACAGAACAATAGGACAGTGGATCATTATCAATTAGAGATGCACTTGTAAGGCACTGGCCGCTTATCAGCTTATTGCTGATAGCTGTATAATGTTACAAAAACATTCACTATTAAACTTGACTTGATGAAATAAGCAGAATTCTGGCTCACCTCCTGCCATGGAAATGCTTACTTACTGTTCTTGTGAAAGATGATCATTGATCAGTATTTATGAACGGCATCCTTGATTTCTTGTGTGTTGCACTTTAATGCAATAGCAGTAAAACGTATAAAATCGGCCAACAATCAGCAATGGATTGAGTTAACAACTAGCTGATAATGATTATTGGCAAATTGGCCAATTATCTGCTGATAATCAGTGCATCTCTACAGTGTTAGCAATAAGCATGATGGACAAGAAAAAGTAGTAAACACACAAACTATATATCTGGAGTTGATACATTGCGTAACTAAACATTGTCCTGTCATAAACGCATTTATAATGGGACACCATGTAGCACAGTTGAACGGTTGTTATGCAGATGTCATGCAGGCCAATGATGAATTATGTATGCCAACCTGTATGTCCATTGTCCATGCTGCACAAGTTCTCAACTTGAAATCAAAAGCAGTAGCCAAAATTGGTGTGAATATTTCACAGCACATGTGTACCATTCCGAAGGCAAGACTCCTCAGAAATGACATACATATCTTGCACAATCGCAGCTGCAACCTTAAACAATCTATGTACTGGTGATAGCTACAGAAATTCAACGCTGGGACTTTCATTAGCAGCCATACATAACATGCTTGATACTTATGGGGAATTCCGATGATAACACAGGTGGCTGCATATTTACGACACTTAGTTTACTTGTGTACTACTTATGAATATGTATTCAAGAGAGTATAACTATCATATTATTCCAGATATATGTTACTTGGACGTACTGACTTTTGCATATAATGAAAGCTTATATTACGAAATGGAATGCAAGTTGTCCCCAAACTGTGACCACTCGCAGTGTCTTCTCATTTCCATAGCCACTAGAAACTATAAGATGAAAACTGTCACAGCAGCATCATCAACACTGGTATTCACATTGTGAAGTGTACACAAATATATGAGTTCGTTTTATCGCACCTTCAATGCTGTGTTAGACAAAGTTGCTAGTGCTGTCTCAAAAATTGTTGTCATTGAACTTGTGACGACTAAACGCTTGCCTATATTCTGTTACGGTTTGGAGGTTTGCTCCATCAATAAAACACAGCAGAACTCAGTGAACTATGTACTGGATACCAGTTTCAAAAAAAAAACTTTTGAAACAAATCAACAGATGTGGTCAAAAAGTGCATGTTCATGTTCAATTGCCTAAAAGTAAAAGACGTAATTCTCAAGAAACAATGCAAGTTGGTAATTATATGCAAGCCTGGACAATGTAATCTGCTGTGTGTCAAATATTTGCAAACGCAATACAGACGCTGTAAGTGTTGATTTGATTATGTTTCACTGGTTATATAATTGTTTTGCAAGAGTTTGCTTGGCTGTTTATACTGCTCGTCTATCTGTCACGTGTAGTAAGCCTATGCTTCTTGCGCATGAACTATTGTGAACGTACCGGTATTGATATTCTGCTGCACACTGCTAGATGTGTACCACACCCAGTGTGCAAGTGTGTGCATGTGTAAGTTTCTTTTGTACACTGTGTCTCAAAAAAGTATCCCCGACATTTTCGACTGTAACGTGAAAACCAATTATCAGATTTTGATAATTTTTGGTACAAATAATCCTAATATTAAATGGTCATTTGATGGCAAGTTGTGTCAGGAATATTTGTACAAGAAATTATCAAAATCTGACAATTGGTTTTAAGTTACAGTCGAAAATGTGGGGGATACTTTTCTGAGACACAGTGTAAATATGCTTTAAAAATTCGTTCACTACCAATATTTGGTCAATAAAAGCTGTATATGTATATGTAGAATTTTCAGACTGCGTATCCGTTTTCAATCATTAACATAGACATTTTTCGTGTACTACCAGGTGTACCAGACAACTCTTTGCTATATTTATTTTTACAAATAACTTTTGACAAATATGAACCAATTTTAATAATTCTTCCACTAGTGCACGCTTAGATAAACTGTAAAACAAAATGTAAGTGAGAGCATGATAATAACAACATGTGAGAAAATGAGATGACTTACTCGTATGTGATGTGGACGGAAGAGAAACTGTCGGTTTAAGTTAGACTTCTCAATTAGATCATTGTCAGTGATCACCAGCTGCAATTACACGCAATTTGACCATCATTTACAGCCCATTACAGATAAATCTGTTGCTTATTATTACGGTGAACCTCAGCTGGTTGTGGCTTAGTAGAGGTTGTGTCCAACCAATGAAGTTTAATCAATGCCAGGCCCAGTTAGTACTTGGACGAATCACCGTCAGCAGAATGTAGTTAGGTATACTACATTCCAGTACATAACCACCCTTCCAAGTCAACTCAGCCTGGCCATCCCACCATGGGTAGGTGGAATGAGTATGAATGAAAGCTGGAACGCAAAGGGCCACGCCACATGATGCGCTAGTCTTGGTCTTGCAGTGTAAAATAACGTCTGACTGACGGCTAGAAAAAGAGATGCCACTCTATGTGTCTTATGACATTTTTTACAAATCTCAGTTGTAACCAAAGACATAAGTGAGTAGAGTTTCACATCCTTCTCGACACAATAGAAGTCATTTCAAGACAGAATCTTTCCAGGCAATCACTTGCACTGACACTGACAACAAAAAACTACCAAACTGCCAAAAAAATCAAACCAATAAAAAGAAAAACCTACAACAATAGGCAAACTGAACACACACACACACACACACGAAACATAATACTAACCAACGAAATATTCACATACATACATACATACATGCAAACCTACAGTATAAACCTGGTTTAGAGGCCTTTGATGAATATGGCGAGGAAATTTTACCCGCTCTATATCTCCTAAAATCCATAAAGAGCCACACATAAACATAAAGATGATGCTAAATTAAAATCTCACATTTTGTACATGTCTCCATTTTACCTTTACCGCATGACGTGAGCATATGCCTACCTTTCCACCAGCAGTGGATGTACACAGTCCAAGCAGAGCGTAGTTCTTCAGCATCTCACAACCAATAGCACCACAACCAACCTTTCACAAAATGCCCACAACGACTTGTGTGAGACGTTGCTTCAAAGTATATAAGTGATGATATTTTATAATACAATATAGTAGTGGCTTTGGGGTGTACAAGTAGGGCATTACATCAATAGGTCATCAAGTGGTTACTGCGGACATGTAAGCCATCTCGGTATATAAACAACTACCCATGTCTGGCATGTCAACTCAGCCTTCCATCCCTCTTGGGAAGGTAATTTGTCTGACTGGTTTAAAGCAGGGCACATGATCTTTTGACAGGTAACTCCATATAATCTCATATAGCACATAGGTTTCCATGAAAAGCCATAGACACCTTTTAACTTATTTACGTCAGACATCAACAACAGTACAGCTACACACATAGACCTCGTTCTTCCACACTTTTGCCACACAGTGAATAAAACAGTTGATAGCATAATGCAGAACATAATCGTTGTTTGCCCAAATATTCCTTAAACCTTACCAACTTCTAGGCAAAAACTAAAAACTAGTCTGTTCACTACTGGGAATGCTAATTCCAGCGTTTCAGATGTCTTCCATCAGCAAAGCCATTCAACAGTGCAGTGAACTCTAAAAATGGTAAAAAAAGAAGAAAACCTAGAAGACATGTAAAACATGTAAAAGATGACATATGGATAATGAATATAACCTAGGAGGAAGCCAAGTATGTTGCCAGTGACTGCAAGGAGTAGAGCCTTCATTGCGGAAACACGAAAACCTAAGTCTTAAGTCAATATTATAGTTCCTAACAACAGACCAAAATAGCTACTTACCATGAACAGATGCAGCTGAGCTAACTTGCTGCACATTTCTTCACCAACACACATCCGCAATGCATCGTACTGTGTGCACCTACAATAAACCAACCCAAGCCTAGAATCTACTAAACTGTTCTTACATATGACTGACCTAAAAGCACCAATATGCCTTATGGCATAACAGTAAAGCATCCGAATTTACAACCGAGCGGTTATAAACGTGCTTGACTTGGACAGGTGAATGTTTGCGTACAGGTGAACCATCGCAGCTTTTAACCAGCAGCCACCCATAGTCAACTCAGTCTTCTATCCCTCAGGGTAGGTAAGTCGAGTACTGGCATGCTTGGCTAGAGTTAAAGGTCCGTGGACACCAAAATTAACATATACATTTTATCTATTTTCCTGAAAGTGCACAATTTTCTGATAACTTTGACAGTAATATCGGTGCCCAGCGTTTTGTCAACACGGAAAAATTTACCTTTGAAGTCAACGATCTACGAAAATGACGTAGAAAACACGCCACCACGATAGCCCACGGTGACGGCATGAGTTTAGCCTATACACGTCATGAATATTAATGGCCTAGCCTAGAATGACGATGTCGTCGGCTAGGCCATTAATATTCATGATATATATGGGCTAGGGTCATGACGTCACCGCGGGCACTGATAGATTAGAATATTTCGCACAACGTAACGTAATGCCGCATTTCGTTTGAAATCACATATTAATTTCATATATTTATGAAGCTCAAATCGACATATTATATAATTTATATCTACAGAAATTGTGCGAGTGAGTTTGACCGTAGCCATGGACCTTTAATGCAGGCCGTTGAAGGAAGTGCTCATCTGTGTCTGGTGTCAGGTAACCCGTGTGTGATCCCACATGGCAAATAGCTACATAGCTCTGAGATGGGTTCGAATGAAGACTAAAGAACTATATACACCTTCAACCTTTACACATATAAATGACCCTCATGAAAATGTACCAATAAATGGCTTTCAGCTGTAACAACCATTCATTTACCTTGGCTGAAATGAGTTTACATCTGAACTATCCACACCGGCCAGTATTTCAACAGCATCCACATACAACTACAATATACAAACATAAGCACACTTCATTCAGGTTTGTTTTTATAGTAAATGTATATAAATATAAAGTATAAAGCAAAAGACAAGGAAGTCAAAAGACACTCAGCGTGTTCGGAGTTGAGGGAGGAGGGTAAAGCCGACCTCAAACAGAAAGCAGGTACAAGACATTAGTGCTAAGTTTTGATGTGAGGTAGCTAAAAATGGCAAAGTCAAAAAATCGGAATTTTACCGCTCCCCCAAAAAAATGGGGTGGGGGTGAGGGTAGGGTGTTACCCAAACTGCAGACAACAGAATCGACAACAGAATGTTGCGTGAAAAATTCATGAAGATCGGTCCAGTCAAACTTTATTTGCATGCCAGCAAAATTCTAAGACTGCAATGGCCGGGCAAATTGGACTTTTTGCCATTTTGAACCGCATACCAAATTTGACCGGAATTAGATACAAAGCTGAAACTTTGCAGTTTTCTTAACTGAGCCATTATGTATAAAAATGCAGAAAATCAGCCTGATGGCATTGTAACTGAAGTCGCTAAGTGGCGCTAAAGTAGACATTTCGTGCCAAATCAGCTGCCCTGATGAGTGGTTGGGGTACCTTGATGAAAGAAGCCAACAATGTCGGACTATACATTAATGCAAAGAAATTTAAACTGATGACCACCAGTGTTTGGAGTGACAGATCAGATATATACAGGCTGCAGGTTCGGTTATAGAAAAAGTAAATGATTTCTGTCACCTTTGCAGCTATCTATCATCCAACGACAGCTGTGAAAAGGAAGTCAAAGTACAAATTGGAAAAGCAGCAGTAGTATTTGGTAAAATGAGAAAGATCTGGAAAAATGACAACATTAGCCTGAGAGTGAAGACAAGGTGATATAAAGCAATAATTTTGTCAACTCTCCTGTAAGGTGCTAATGTATGGCCAATGACAGCAACATTAACAAAAAAACCAGATGTGGCACATCACAGATAGCAGAGGAGCATACTGGGCATCTCTTGAAAAGACAGGATAACAAACATTGAGGTCAGAACCAGAACTGAGCAACAAACCATGTCAACATACTGAGAGAAAAACGATTACGCTGGCTTGGACATGTTCTGCGTATGGACCATCAGCATATACCACAGCAAGCATTGTACTGGCAGGTACCAGGATATAAGAGAGGACCAGGTCGACCAAGAGCTAACTGGAGGAGCACAGTCAACAACGACCTCGACACAAGATGGGGTTCACCTGGGAAAAAGCAGAGGTGGCAGCTCTTGACAGACACATATGGCATCAAAGTGTGGCCCAATGTGTCCAGTTGGATGCAGGATGAACCAAGGTCCAAGGTCAAGTAACAACACAATGAGAAATAAATACAAACCCACCGGCACCAAATGGTGACACTTTGTTAAATACCATGTGGGTTTTGGGCATAAAACCCCCAATGCCCATGACTATACATGAGATAATGCTGCATGCAATGTCACCAAATTTACCCATACCCACCTTACTTACTGTCTTTACTGACAGTTTGCCTGCTTACTAGTTACTACTCAACTCCAAAGCTGATCCTGATTTTACCATCCCATGGTGGCTGAGTAAATAATTATTTAAATGTATAAGTAAATAAAAAGTACGTAAAGCGCACAACAATGTTGATGAGAAAATCGCCGAATCTGAGGAGACCCAAATGCTGATTACATACCGAGATGGTTTACTAGCCTGCAAACAATCACCTATCCAGGTAGTAACTAAGCCCAATGTAGAGTAAAAACTTCACTGATCAAACACAATGCACCGCCATTGAGCCATTCCACTAACCAATGCATAGTGAGTGCCACATGTAAACTATGACTGGTATAAATCAATGTTGAATGAAGTAACTAACCCACTGATTCACTGGTGTAAACTTTCCAGTCAGGGCTTTTAACGCCTCCTGTGCAACAACTCCGCCTAGGAATGCACAGAGTGGTGCAAAGCAACCGCGTGCAGTGTACGCCAGATACTGAAGACAACTTCTGTCCAACTTGTCGATCTGAACGCAAACCATTCCATACACTGACCAGATAAACACAATAAAATTATATGTAACCAATACTAGAACAAAAATAAGCTACACAAAAACAATATACAGCATATAAAACTACATATTACTACTACTTCTAACAGAACTCCTATCAAACTGAATGCAACAATATATCAACCAGTGGCGAAAACATTGGTGGGGGTCTCAGTAATCTTTGGGGTGTCAGTTTACATAATGAATTGTTCTTGCAGCAGTAACACTGTTTCAAAGATATGACTTACAGAAAAAAGTTAAAATTATAAATACTTGGGGGTCCATAGACCCTGTAACCTCCCTAAATGACACCCCTGATATCAACATCAGTATTCACATAAACAGAAAAAAACTAAAATAAACTGCAAGATAATCATAATCGTTACAGCAAAAACAAAAAACATAAGCTACAAAGCTAATTACTGAAATATCACACTTATAAAGAACTCCAGGCAACTGACGTCACTGAAAAAATGAATGCCAATATGAAAACCTCCAGCTGTGTGTCTGCAAACTAGATCAATGTAACGCTAAAACACTGAGTCTAACACAAGCTGTGGTATACTGACTGGCGATTCAAGCTGTGAATTGGCTGCCATGGCCAGACTATACAACTGTTCTGCATCCTGTGAGCACCTAATACCACACACCACAAAAAATACACAAACTGTCGGCAAATAACTGGTATTCACTGAGTGTCAGTTTACGTAATCCACATCAGTTGATTTTGTTCAGTTTTACTGGCAACATGCTAAAGTGCAAGCCACAAAAGTGTACTTTTTACAAATAGCACAGCGCACAGTTCTAGTCACCATTCCAAATAAAGCAACAGTTGCATATTAAATCTAAGTTGCCACTGAGCAACATATAACAGCTCATCATATAACAACACTAATGATTAGCAACACATATAATATTTTGCAATAGGAGTCATCACTGCAAAAAAATTAATGACACTGCTATCATCTGCAACCACCCACTAAATAATGCAAATTCTGACAAAGGGTTTCAGCACCAAATGATCGAAGTTTTCCATTTCTGCCAAGAAATCAGAATCTATGTAGTACAGTTGGTCAAGTCATGAAGGTCCCAGTCAAATAGCACCTCATTTCGTCCAATGGCCTTAGCATGTGTGACAGAGAGACAGACTGGCCATGACACACTAACATCTGGTTGGTGGCGTGGTGTAGTTGGTAGTGTGTTTCGGCTGAAATGGAGTTACTCTACACCAGGCCCGGTTAGTACTGCAATGGGTGACTGCCTGCGGACAGGTAAACCATCTCGATGTGAAGCCTGCCAGCTAGGTCAACTCAGCCTTTTACCCTTCGTGGGACGTTAAAATGAGCAGTAACTCATTTATATGGGTTACGAAAGATGGTGACCTTAGTACTGCTGACTGAGGCTGCCTAGCCGGCCGCTGCGTTAGCCTGCGTCTGCAGGCTGCACGTGGTGGCCATGCGGCTGGCGGCTCGGGTTAGTGACAAAAAGCGCATTAGAGACGTTGTACGCGAGACACGCTATACAAATTGACACCTTTACCTTTACCTTTATCTGCTGCAATAAGCAGAATCACTTTCAGTAAGACCACCTAACAACAGTTGTGTACGTGCATCAAAAAACCTACCAGAGATTTGGCAAGCGACTGTAGGTAGAATTAAACTGATGGAGAGCCAGAAAGCCGAGATGCAGGTTGGCAGGTGCTTCGATGTTAGCCAGATCAGCGATGACCAGCGATGGTTGGCTCAACTGATTCTGCAGTGATTCCTGAAGTATACCACAACAGCATAAAATTACATTTAAAAACATCAATCAGTCTATCAATTAAAGCACATTTATACAGTGCCGTGTGAAGCAAATAAATAATAAGCACATAATGATCACTTTAATTCGACAAAATGTCAGACAAAGCTAGGCCTAGACAGACAGGCAGGACAGATATATACACAACGCATATCCAAATAAGGTACAATATGACAGTAA
>Ga0209367_1007361_pt1 | contig 15178 bp, 6 predicted proteins | sample WorMetLIZISLAND2_FD_187412 | JGI IMG/M metagenome (GOLD analysis project Ga0209367, IMG submission 187412) | Marine gutless worms symbiont microbial communities from Max Planck institute for Marine Microbiology, Germany - Olavius geniculatus... ... | reverse complement strand
ACCTCCCCCTCCCTCTGGCGCCACCCATGGCCGTGCTGTCGTTGAGTCGTTGACGACGTTGTCGACCAGGCGATGCCAGAGCAGTCTGTTCTCTGAAGCCCTGATGAGATGTGTTGGTCTCACTGTGTTCTTCCACGTTTCACACAAGCTATTCAGATACTTTAGTCGCTGACGCTCTTTTGCTGTCCTCCCATCTGTCCTCTTAGTCACCACCAAATTGTCAAGACCATGTCCTCTCAACATGTGCCCCAGGAAAGCAAGCTGCCATTGCCGTATTCTTTTCAGTATAGTGTACGATGTGGATCCCGGCTTCTTTAAATACTTCCTCGTTACTTTTAACCTACATCCATATCTTCAACGTCATCCTCAAGAACCAAACTTCTATAGCCATCAGCCTGTTTTTCTCCTTTGAATATCGGAAATTTTCCAAGTTTTACATGTATACAGCAAAAGAAGACATAACTACTTTTATTCGCAACCAGCATAATAGGCCTATGCGGTGATCAGGGTGTACAAGGTGCATGCTAAATTGATGTAGGCCTAAACCTTAACATGGTTTTATCTAGCTTTTACGCTCGTTTTAACTGTGAAAGTTATCTGCGTAACTTACATTCGAAGTTGTCTGCCGACCCTAGCTCCTGGACACGAAGCGGGCACCGGGCAGCAGCGGTGCTGTCTTCGTCAGCGGCGAAATGATGAGTGGGAGGCGTGACAGCGAAAGTTGACGCTTCCTGCTACTGCGCACGTCTTCCCTGTCTCAAGGAGACGTTGTAACCCGGGTCACCCTCCATTCTGACAGCAATAATGACGCCACGCACATGTACTAACGATGGCAGCTCTGATGCTCTATGTGTCGACCGTCGTTCAACACTGCGTATAGCCCCATGAAACGTTCTTACTTTGGCTAAAGCCGGCTACACTGAAGCAATTTGCCACGAGCTGTCTAGGTATAGAGTTAACATAGCAGGTCTCACCGAAGCACGACTGCCAGGTAACACAACTTCCCTCCTATTTTTTAAAATCTGCACTTTTAACAAAAATTTCTCCCCATTTTTACTTTCCCCTATTTTTCAATCTGCACCTTAACAAAAATTTCCCGCCCTCCTATTTTTTACTCTCTCCTATTTTTCACTGGGCAGGATCTAACAAAGTGTAGCATTGTATAGATCATTCACTGCATTTTTTGTCGGAGGTGTTTTGTTTACCAACATGCTTGCTGTCTATTATTGTTAGTTTTTCTTGCGTTTATATTTCACAAGGTAGTGTAGCGACGCAGTTAGAGTGTGGCGGGATATTTAGTAATCACTTAATTGCTAATTGTCCACAAAATGCATCAGTAAAAAATTTTGAAAATCGGTTAATATTTGGCGAAGGTATAGACAATCACAAAGTGGGACGTTTTTTGGGACAGTGTAGTTCTAATAAACGCTTGGAACATTTTTTCTACGAAAACGCATTTTGACATTGTGTTTAATCTGAAGTGTTTATTACAGTCACTGTCTATTGCTGTCTCCAGACACACCAAGTTTTGAACTTAATTCAGGCATGCATCACAAAAGTTTGTTAGCATCTATAATAGGCTTACCGGTATGTTAGTTTCCTTTTAAGAGAATTTTTGTCACCAAGCCAGTCTGCAAAACATTGGGAGTTTACTTGAATTGAGCAAGTTATTGCAGTGGATGGAGGCATAGACGCCGAAGGATAGTTGGTGACCACACCGTCATTCACTCGGGCGAAGATAAAGACCACGTGAATGGTGTTGCCCTGGTCCTGGATAAGAGGCTGGGTAAGTCACTGACAATCTGGACAACAGTGTCGAGCCGTATACTGTCAGCACGACTGCTACACAAACACGGTCATCTCATTATTATTGTTGCATACGCTCCGACTAAAGACCACTCAACCACTAGTAAGGATGAGTTCTATGCCTCACTTGAATCACTGATTTGCTCTGTTTCACCACATGATAAACTAATAGTCATCGGTGACTTCAACGCCGAGACCGGGGTCACACGTGTTGGCTTTGAGCAAGTGATTGGTAACTTTGGATATGAAAACGTCAATGACATCTCACTACGTCTTCTTACTATGTGCTCATCGACAAACTTAGCGGTGCTGGGCTTTTGGTTTAAACGTAAGAAAATTCATCGCCATTCGTGATTGTCTAATGATGGCCATATGCGCAAGGAACTGGACCATATATACATGTCAACGATCGTGGTTTGTTCAAGTTGTGCAGAGTGTACAGAGGAGCGGAAGCACCAGTTAACACCGACCACAGGCTGGTTGTTGCCGATTTTTTCTCATTTCATCTCACCAGAACTCCAAAGGCGAGACCTCAGAAATCATTGAATGTGAAGAGCTGCCTGTCAGAGATGATGATACTGCTGACAGGTATAACATCAGCGTGTCAAACTCATTCCAGGCACTTGGCTCACTTCCGGAAAATGTAGAGGACTCATTGTCAGCAATTCGCACGATAATACTGCAGTCTGCGCAAAAAAACAGCACAAATCACAATTTAAAAATTCAAACATCACCATTACACAATGTCAGAAGAACTTTGCTGACTGTGTAATGGTAAAGTTTGAATTTTTAAATTGTGATTTGTGCTGTTTTATATCTACAACCACGATGTCACCTTTACACTGTGTATAAATTGAACAGTTTTTTTACATAAATATTAGCTCTACGACTACTGTCTGAAATCCATCATGAATTTAACCAGCCAATACATGTTGCTTATATAGACCTTAAAGCTGCGTTTGATTCAGTGGACCGCTTAGCACTGTGGAAAGTCCTACATGCCAGTGGAACCCCTCCGTTCCTGGTCCAGCTGCTGGAGGACCTGCACCGGGGTACTAAGTCACGTGTTCGAGCAGACGGGCAGTTGTCTGAACCATTTAACACCACTTCTGGCGTACGCCAAGGCTGTGTATTAGCGCCAGCATTATTTTGTATTGCCATGGACTGGATTCTCAACAGATGCACAGAGTCCATGGGTGTCACAGTTGGTTCTACTCGCTTTACAGATCAAGCCTATGCCGATAATGGTGTTCTGTTCACTGACTGTCCGTCAAAATGGCCAGAAATACTGACCACCTTTGATGCTGCTGCTAAGACCATGGGACTACACAAATTATGGCAGAAAACGAAGTTTCAGAATATTGGCTACGGTACACCGCCATCTTCAGTTTGCATGCAGGACAGTGGACAAACAGTCAAAGCAGTAAATCAGTTTCTATATCTTGGCAGTGCTATTAATTCCGATGGTCGATCAACGCATGAAATAAATCGTCGAATTGATATGGCCTCTGGCGTCATGAGCAGATTGTCCAATGTGTGGCAGCAATCCAGACTCAGCCTGGCAACCAAGTTGAGAGTTTACAACTTAATTGTTCTGTCTGTTCTCCTGTACGGATGTGAAACGTAAACCATAGTGAAATCTGACGAACGAAAACTGGAAGCATTTCACATGTCATGCCAGCGACGCATTTTCAGAATTCGCTGGTTCCATCGTGTAACCAATGCTGAAGTGACCAGTCAGACGGAGCAGGAAGATCTCACCAGTCACATTCTTAGACGGCATGCGGCGGTCTTTGGACACGTCCGTCGACTACCTGAGGAGGCGCCAGGTCGGATGGCTATGCGACTGGCAGTGGATACACGAGCTGGAGGCCGTCCCGACAACAATCCACATTGGAAGCGACGACCAGGACGACCGAGACACACCTGGATCCGACAAGTGGAGTTCGACACCGGTACCTCCGCTGATGTTGCATGGGACATTGCCGTCGACCGCTGCAGTTGGAGGGCGCTACGACCCCAGCTGGTCAAGCGTGACTGATGATGATGATGATAAACCTTAACACCCAGCTCGCACTGGTATTTTTTCGGCTGCAGTCGTGCGTCATAAAGCTAACAACGGTGTAGTAATCTATGCGACCTGATACGACATCACTGTCTGGAGTGGTATAAGCTCGTGCTGCGTACTCGCTTACCCACTCCATTAGTGTGGTTAATGATATGATGGTGCTGAGTACAAAGGTGCTCAGTGGTTATCATCCCCCTCCCAATCTGGAATCAAAATCGGGCGCAATCCCCCACTTTCGGGCTGAAGTTCCCCTCTCCTGCACATTTGGACTTCAGTATACCCCCTTTTGGGGCTTCTTTTCTTTTAAGGGAAAGTTTTGTTAATGGTGTAAATTAAAAAAATAAGTGGGAATGAAAAATAGGGAGAAGTTTGGTTTAGGGTGTAGATTGCCCAGTGAAAAGGGGAGAGTTTTGACCTAGGGGCCTACACCTTTAACAAAACTTCTTTCCCCATTTTTCACTGAACACAAGCTGCGTCAATCAGGTATAAAGATAGAAGCCATGATGGTGCTGACCGTTGCAGTCAGTCACGAAGCACTGAGAGTCGGATGTGAGTCGACTGTTTCAGTCATTATATGTACGCCAGTGGCCACGTCACGTATAGGCCCAGGCCTAGCAAGCAATTGTCTCTTGATCTGTGCCCGCTGCGGCCTTTCTACGTGCCTCCATTTGCCGACTTATGGTCAGTTCCCATCTACGACGCCGACGCGACTCAATTCAACTCAACTCAACTGCTCAGCCAAGCTAGCAAACAACGCGTGGTCTGTGCACAGCTGCATGAGTACCAGGGTTTTCAATAGCGGACGTCTGAGTGTAAATACGCCCAAAAATTTCAGCCCGTACGCCCAAATTTTAAGACACGACGTCCAAATCAATTTGCCTCTTATTATGTTTATTTGTCCATCATAAACTGGAAAATGACTCTGTTTTTGAATGTCTCGTTAGTTCAGTACTTTTCGCTGGCAGTCGTGTTTCTGAACACTTTATTTCATGAAGAAGTGGCACGGCAACCATATTAACTTATTCTATGAACAGTTTTGGTCCAGAAACTGCGACTTTCGATTTGCATAAAGTAAGCAAAATTAAATGTTGCATGTTTTTACAAAAAAGCCCAGATGTCGCTAGGGAAAACGCGTTAAAGCCTATATAGTTCCTGTGGTACTACTGACCTTCAAGGTTATTCACAGTCAATAATTTTTATGTCATTTGAAAGCCAATATGTAACTTCATATTAGTGATTAATAGTAACTTTGACCACATCTCTCACCGTTTCTGATATACGGCCACTTATAGTCTAAAATTTTTGCTGTAAAAATTGCGGCCAAACCGCTGCAGATGGAGACATCGCTACTATTGACAACCTATAGAAAGTCCCCAGCCCCCTATGCGATAGTACTATCGCCGACCCTCTACGACGTACCGTTTAGCCACACTACCGCACGATTTGCATACTATACCCTTCAAGGTCATCCAAGGCCAATGCTTTTCATGTCATTTGAAAGCTAATATGCGACTTCCTATTAGTAGTCATTAACAACCTAGGCCCTATCTCGCAGAACCGTTTAACCACAATACATCCGTGACAGAGAGACCGACTGACAAACTGACAGACAACAATCGTGCCATAGACGCTATAGCGCGTAAAAACACGACCTATGTTGGCGGTGCGTAAGTGACGCATACAATAAGTGTTGTTTTGCATTAAGTTTTTGCTTGAGTTTTCTTGTAAGCTTGCTGCATGACTTCCAGATTTTATACAGTGACGTCCAAATATTTTAGCTTGGAAGTTATGACATTCTGAAAATTCAGGTTTATTGAAAACTCTGAGCGTTACGTCACACTGCTAATGACGTCATTGCATTGTCGTCCACAGTCGCGACGGTTGAGTTGAGTTGAGTTGCGTCGTAGGTGTAAACTGTTCTGTCTGCACGCCCGACCGCACAGTCCCGCGGCAGTCACGTTCTCGTAATGAAAACAAAGCGGTTCGAGTCGACATCGCCGACAACCCTGCAACAGACAACTAATCCGATTGCAACTAGCACCAACCGCACGCCGCATCATTTGCAGATTCACCACACTTCTAGAAGATTTCAACTATAACTTCGTTGTTGTATCCAATACACAACAGAGGAATATGAAATGAAATTATTCAAGCGTAGATTCATTACCACAATAGAAAACACTTTTTCTCGTGGAGCAAACATCGGAATAATTTAACTGACGATGTAGTTGCAAACGCACAAGTATTGCAATTTATAAAAGTTGGATATTTGAATGAACGATAGGGGTTTTATGTACGTGTTCGCATTTTCTATTTTCTGAGGCTGTTTGACTCTTTTCAGACAGCTTCGGGTTAAATCATAATTAAAAAAACAAACAAAATTATTAGGAACTGTTACGCTTAACAAAAATTGGGAATGCTCTCCCTAGACTATAAAGTCGACGTTGGGACTGCCGAAGCGCAAACACGACATGGAGACATCCAACTGTGTCGTGGGTTAATATTAAGTTAAAGTGGGCATGCAGAAATAAGCAATTTTTCACCAGACAGCGCAAATTTTCGACGAAGGAGATTACTTGTGCTCAAAATTTTATTGCTGCTTAGTTATCCTTCAAAAAGGGCAAAAATGGAGCATTTATAGATAGCAATAAAAAGCAATTCGTGATTCTGAACTGACTCTAGTAGGCCTAATAATCTTCATACAGTGCGCAGCTTCAATTGTTTCGCGCTTATCTTATTAGTTGCTGTTTCTCCGAAAAACCCGAAGTGACACCGGCTAATTCTTAGTTATTCGACAGTTTTGGAAAGACACGTTTTCCGTCGGGATTCTGCGAACCGAGCAATCGGCAACAGTAGCAGCAGCTGCTGTTGATTTGAATATTGGCCCCCTGAGAATACGTACAAACTAATCCGTTTCCGCCCACAAAACTTTCAAGAAAAGAACACAGGGAAATAGGCAATTTAATACACTACGGTTGATCGGCTTTAATTAATAACAATTCGTTATTTACGAGCACTTTTTTCGTCAAACGAAAGACAACAACAAACAGAGAGAAAGTGGAGATATGCAAAAATGCTGTCGCGCAGTACGCTTGCTTTTCTTCAACAGGAACGAACTAAAACTTATGGAATAATAATTTGTCATTAAGATCAACTTCTGTCATGGGATAATGTTGAGTCTACCGAAATCTCATCAGCGATTTAGTGCAATAACAACGATTTGATTGGTTTTAAACATAGGCGGATGTGGGGGGGCAAAGGGGCTAAGGACCCCCGAAATGCCAAAAGTCCCCCTTTTTGCCTTGCATATGCAGTGCATTATGAACTTTTACAGTAAAAATAACAAAATTTATACTCAATATATGCATTTTTATTGGGTTTTTAAACTTTTTATGCCCAAAAAAGCGTTTGCTTACGGGGCTGCGCCGCGGCGACTAGACCCTCCCCAAGAAGTCCACCTCTACTCTCGGTTTCAATTTTTGGCCCTGGGGCCAGTTCACCTTTTGCGACTCCAATATCTGGCTACACCTGTGTAAGAGTAAGTAACAATAAACAATAATAAATAATGCTAGGAGCGTCTAAGGCTGGGGAAGCTCATGACGCTCCCTAGGCCCCTCCCCATTCCCTACCTTATCTACGCCTATATACGGCGCCTCATTTTCAACGCCTTGGGCGCCTTACCTTCAGTTAGGAGAGGGAACTTGCTCCAAGGACTTAGGGGGGATAGACGCTTCTGAATAACGCTTTTTATCGCATGCAAGTTAATCACCATGGTAGTCAATGCATTCCTGGCGTATTTCTATACTGTTTTGGTTATAAAAAAAGCAAAATCTTGTACCAAAAGTCCACAAAATACGCCATATTGACCCTAAAGTATCAAAAAAAAATTCTGGGGAGGGAGCAGTCACACCCCACCCCACCCCTTGGCGCATTTGGCGCCTCGACTCGGCTTGCACCTTAGGCGTTCGACCTTGCCCCTTAACTTCAACTTCTGGATCCGCCAATGTTTTACATCTGTATGTATGCAATCAGTATATGTAATGTTAATTTTCGTTTTTTTCGCGCGTTTTAGCCACTGTCTAGGCGTTTGTCTGTCTGTCCGTTACACTCGTGATCTGTATCAAAACGGTGCAAGATATCACGAAATCTTCACCCCAAGGTCTCTAGTTTTTCGTAACAAAATTTCATGCCCCTGGGTGAAGAGGTTCCCCTCGAACGAAGGTGTCAAAGAGGGGGTACTCCCTAAAAGACGTTATTTTGCCATTATTGGCTCATATAGTGTGAAAACGATTGCAGATAGATACAGACTTGCCAATCATTGTAACAATCACTGGTAACAGGCTTTTTAGATTTGTAAACATCGATAACCTTGAACGACCTTGAACCCCCCCCCCAAAAAGGGGGGTTAGTAAACTTTTCGCATTTTTTGGATGCAGCGCACATTTCAACACTGAATTGCGACGAAATGGCTAAAGATAAAGAAGACAATTTGGGTATGAAATTTTAAGCATTAAACTTAGATTTTAGCAGTGTAGTCTTGACTCCCTAGGTTCAAGGAGGCCGGCGCAGGCGGGCGTCAAAGATGGCTACCCCTAAAAGCGGTTATTTTATCGCAATTATCTTGTGTAGCGTTAAAACGGTTGCAGATAGGCACAGACATGCTGCTTATCATAACAAGCAATAATGACAAGCTTTTTGTTGGCGTAAACGTCAATAACCTTGAATGACCTTGAACCCTCAAAATAGGGGTTTTTAGTAAAAAGTTTTTGCGATTTTTGGCTGCGACACACATTTTAAGAATGAATTGCGCCGAAAAGGCTGGAGATGGACCTTGACAACCTGCGTATGACATTTTAGCATAGAACGTACATTTTTAGGAATATAGATTTCGATCTTTTAAGTTCAAGAAGTCTTCAAATTTAAGTACTCTTTCAAGATGCATTAATATCTTATTTCTGTAGGCCTACACTAATTGCCAAAGTGGCAGGACCGCTGCTATCGCGCGTCACGTGAGCTTTGCTCAAATTACTTGTCTTCATAAGGCAATCTACGTATGATGATTAACCGTCGCTTACTGAAAACTTTGTTAACTGCATAAAGTACTTAAAAGTGTGTATTTTATCAAACAAAATGTACTGATCTAAAAAATAAAATAATAACATTACAAAGTTACAAAAGACGACTTTATATTACGCCAAAGTGGCAGGTAGTAATGTAAAGTAGTTGTAAAGACGTTGAATTTACGTCCACGGGCGTCACTTAGAGGGACTGGAGGGGTCTACGAACCCCCTCGTCAAGGATGTATGATTTTTTTCTTTGTAAATCGTACTTTTGAAACACTGTTACTACTGCAAAAATATTACGTAGACAGAGACACCACACCCAATGATTTACTGAAATGACGCCACTGTTTACGTCGATAATTTTGTTCTGCTATATACAGTGTATATATCATTTATGTCATTGGTAATAAACATAAACGCATACGTCAAATTATTCCCATCAAAAGCATAGGCCTATCGTAGATAATAAAGTCAGTTTGTGTGAAATTCAACAGCAACAGTGCAGTCAGTCTAAATTTGATCGTGCGTTAATCTTCTCCCTAACTACGTATAATATAATGCTGCTTCGTCTCGCCAGCGACCGCGGAGGCGCCAATTTACGGCGAGACGCTTCCGTGATGCCAAATTGCCTTTTCTTCACCACCCAACTGCGAGCGAGCGAGCGAACGAGCGGGCTAGTCTTCTTGTAGGATGAAGGAAAGAACGACGGGCATGAGACGCACACAATACGATGACAAGTAGATTTCGTTGGGGCTCGCGTGTCGCAATGTACACAATGTAAAGAACATTGCAGCACATTGCGATCAAAATTCGTCAAATACGACCAAAAAACTTATTATAGCTCCCCCTATACCTTAACGTTTAATGAATTTTAATCGCAAAGTACATTCGACCGAAGAAATCTATTCGTTATTGCAGCACATTGCTTCGGTAAATCTTACTTCCAATCCGTTGCCTGCGCGGTGCAGTGCAGTGCTGATCAGTAGCTTTTATCTCTATACCTGGTGGGAGCAGCTTGCGTTTAGTAAAAAATAAGGGGGAGTTTTGTTAAGAATGTAGATTAAAACTTTCCTTCATTTTTCACTGGGCAATCTACAGTTTTCCCTAAGAAAACCTTGCCTGTATTTTTCAATTTACACCCCTAACAAAACTCTCTCCCTAGAAAGGGGAAGAAGCCCAAAATAAAGAGAAAAACTTGAGTTAAAAATTGGGAAAACCTGAGCCCGAAACTGGGGGAAAGTTTTGCGACGGATTTTGATTCCAGATTTTTTTTTGGGGGGGATAAAAGCCACTGCTGCTGATGGGGTAACTAGCAGCAGCAAAAGCAGAAGCCGTTGCATTGTTCCGTTGACGTCACAAGCGCTTGAGAGTCGCTTGTTTATTGTCGTTGCATCCGTCCGTGTCGGCACGATTTCGTGACGTTTTGGGCATCACGTAATGAAACTGCTTTTTTCCCAAATTTTCAGCCTTGTCTGGCCACTAAGTGCGAATAGTTCATCGAGGCATCTGGTAAATGTGATAAACCAGAAAATAATTTGCCAAAATTTTGTGTCACAGTTCAGCCAGTCTGATAACTTTTTCAAACTCTGCTGTCATGTTGCGTCAACCGAGTTGTGACTACAGGCATTATATACAGAGTGGTCCAAAAAGGCACAAAGTTTATGGCACCATAATTTTGCAACCGTACATCACAGAGTCATGCGGTTTTCAGCAAAATGTTCTGAAAGAAATTATTTACATGACTAAAGTCAGTGTTTAAATACAGCAATTAAATATTCTTTGTTTTGCCGTTGGCAAGTGAACTATTGAAAAACAGAATTAGCTTTAATGTACCTTGGTCCATAAAAACTTGCCACTATTATTTTTTCAATAGCTCCGTGAAACATTGGCCGATTCCAATAATTTTTGGTACGCGACATTAAGAAAAAACTTGACGCAAAGGTCTGTAGTTTTGGCCACCTCACCTTAACGTTGTCGCTACACTACCGTGTGAAATGCAGAAGTCGCTGTTTGGCCATTGACAACAATGAATTCCTATCGGGTAGCGTATGCGTCGGCTCAGAAATTATAAACTGAATAGTGACAAACGCAATTAGCAATTATTATCACTTAAAAAATCACACGTGTCACATCACATCATCTTCATTTCAGCATGTGCTCAAAATGTCCTTCTGCAGCACAAACGCAAGCGGTAGACGTTGACAGTTGACACCATTTGCCAATAACAGGTTCAGTAACTGCACAACTCAAGCAGCCCACTTGCTGTTGATGTATCATTTCAGTTTGTCAACTCAGAATTTTAAAATAAAGACGAAGCAACAGATTTTCAATAATTTTGTGGTCTCAGTAATTTTCTGAGCTGATGCATGCACTGCCCAGTATGAATTCATTGTTGTCAATGGTCAAACTACGACTTCTGCATTTCACAAAGTAGTGTAGCAACAACCTTAGGGCGAGGTGGCCAAAACTGCAGACATTTACATCAAGTTTCTTTTTAATGTTGCATGCCAAAAATTATTAAAATCGGCCAATGTTTCACTGAGCTACTGAAAAAATAAAAGTTACACGTTTTATGGACCGTGCTGTCGAGGGTAATAGTGTTTTTGCATAGTTCAATTGCCAGTGGCAATAACAAAGAATATTTAACTGTTGTATTCAAATACTGACTTTAGTCATGTAAAGAATTTCTTTCGAAACATTTTGCTCAAAACCACATGACTCTATGATGTACGGTTGCAAAATTATGGTATCATTAACTTTGTGCCGTTTTTTTGGACCACCCTGTACATTCAATGTTCACATACCTCAATCCCGTGAAGACTGCACTCTGCAAAAAATTATCCTACCAAATGCCGATTCAATATGATACTTGCTTGGTATACAAATGCCAGTTAAATTGTTGAACCTGCATGTTCGTTTTGTTGCTCTGACCATATTTTGCCATATGGTTACTCACTTATGGCCACTTACTGTATTCACAATTAACTGTTCATCCACTAGCTGCCAAGCCAAGCAACAGCACTGAGTATTGAAAAACATTAGTTTTAAAAAAGTTAACTGAACAGAATCAAAGTAAATCTTGCAAAATACACCGACTTATGTAATGGTGGGAGAATTTATCCACCGAATGCCAACCAGAACCCAAATCCTATCACCTCTCCTGACAAATTTTTTGGATAAAAAAGCACAGAAGAGAGTACAGCACTTTGTTAAATAATAATACAATACCTGGTAATTCAGTTAGTGTCATTGTGATATTTAACAGATACCAGAATCTTCACTTGTCCACAAACTTTGCAAGTGTTCAGACAATACCAGCACAAAGAGAAAAAAAGCATACATTTTAATGCCATATTTAGAGATTGTTGTCACAAAGGTTCCCCACTTGAATCTTACCCCAATTCTAAGCCTAAGCCTACCGTAGCCCTAAATGCAAATGCAATCATATCTCAAAACTTAACCCTATCTGAAACCATACAAATTGTAGATACAGATACTTGTGATGACTCAGTACAGTATCAAAAATATTGTTTTCGATAACGATGTATCATATCGTATCGCAGCGTCGAAAAAATATTGACTTTTCAATATCGCAATAATTTCCACATTTTCACAACAATTGCTACAGATTCTTCACAACACTGCATGACTGGAAATACTGATCAAAAATGCAGCGAGTTAAAGATGTGGTATTTTAATTACCTTAATACACAGTCATATTATTACTTTATAAGTTCACCCAGAGATACATTCTTATTATCTAAATAAAGCACACTGCCTTCCTCAATGTTCACGGGTGGTTCCTCTGCTTGCTAAAGATTTACATACTTATTATTTTTTAAAATATCAATATCAATATCATGATATTTTGTAAAATATTGTATCAATATTGTATCGAAATTGAAATCCTGACATCAAGTAATCACTAACTAGGGATGCCAGTTATATGCGAATATGCGATCACATATTTTGCTAAAACCTGCATATCGCAGATTTTTTTTGCATATAATAGCATTTTTAAAATCTCATGTGAAAATTATGCTGCATGTGCCAAAATTTGAATATATGTCGCATATTTCCACATATGCGATCACATTTTCCTTGTCCAACTTTCATTAAAGACCGTTAAATATTTTTGGCAGCAGATGATTACCGGCATCTACATCTAGACATTAAAGAAATTGAAGTCGAAAAACTGTGCAGAATAATATTCTCCGTCACTTAAATTTGCATATGCCAGAAATAAGCGGCAAAATATGCCACATATATGTGGCATTTATTCTGCATATAAGTACCGCATATTTCACCAAATTCTGCATATTTTTCTATAGATAAGATGAACCATAGATAATGGGTTCAGCAAAAACTTTGAAGCCCAAAAAATGCCATGCCCACTCCGCATGAGCACGATGAATATTTAATACTTAAGTAGCTAATAGCTTAGGAACTGGCGCACGCCACGCTCAACGTAAAAATTGTGGCCAAACCTCTGCAGATCGAGACATGGTTACTATTGACAGCCTATAAAAAGTCGCCAGTGTCATATCCGATCGTACTATCCCTGACCTACTACGACTTACTTTTTAGCCACAATACATCCATTACACACGACAGACGACAACGGTCAACAACCGTGCCAAAGACGCCTACAGCATGCGGTAGCGCGTCAATACCATCTGTCAAAGACAGACGGACGGACAAGATTTATAATGCAGCCTGTTATAATAAGTACGGCCTTATAAATGGACCGAGATAAATAGTCGGGCTGGCTAGAACCTTGCCAGGTCCTCGGCCTTGCATGCGTTCATGAAGCGTTACGCAAGCAGTCAGTCGCTAGCAGTCGTTGAATTAACACCAAAGATGAGACAAACTATCTATCTGTAGTTCTTGGGCCAAAGTTCATCAAATTTTTCTCAGCAGACGCTGTTCCAGATATATTCGCCACCGAAGTTCAAAGTCGTCCAAAATTGCGCCAAATTTTGCATATTTTTGCCCCAAATTTTTTGGGGGAGGGCCCCTCAAAATTTTTGACCATGATTATAAAATCAAAAACATTTCCGATCACGGTGCAAAATTTTGCGGCGATCGGCAGACGCAGCACAGAGATCTCACAATAACAAAACAAAACTAGAAATTTGGGGCAAAGCCCAACGTGAGTCCGCCCGGCGCCCTAAGTCCGATTGGGGGGAAATTAAGGGGGGGTAAATTTTCCACGGCATCAAAGTCATGTGGCCCGAACTCAAATGCATTGGCATACGCCGAACGCGCAATGTCGAGTTAGGGTAGGTCAACATGAGCGCCTATAACTTTGTTCGTTGTGGACGGAATTTGACACATTTTTTGGTTCAACGCCGAAAGGATCCTTCTCGTCAACACTGTTTAGATTTTGTCGCTATCTCTAAACGTACTAAATTTTGGACGTTTTTTGCCCCCCCCAAATTTTAAGGGGGCGGTGACCCCCAAAAGTTGCACCCACGTTATCACCCCCATCTAGCAGCACGTCACGTGGCAAAGTCTCATGAAGCTACTCCATTTGGCTCCAAAGATCCTTCGTCTAATACGCTACATTTTAAGGCAATTTTTGACTCCCCTTTGAAAAATGTTGTAAGAACATTCCCGTTCCCGGTGGGGGGTGCGCTACTAAAAATTGGTCATTCTCTAGTGCCTGTAAAAATTTGGGGGCGCAGCACCCCCTAGGGGCTGAAATATGGCCTTCCGAAAAATTTGATTTTGGCGGGTAAACATTAGCCGCGTAATCTCTGATGTTAGTGGACTGAATTTCACACAATTTTTTTTATTCAACGCGGAATTAACTGTATTTGATAACGCCGTTTACCGCTTGTCGATATCCCTATGCAGTTCAGATATTTGCGCTCAAAGTCGAAAGTTGTCGTTAAACGTACTAAATTTTGCGCGTTTTTTACACTCCCAAATTTTAAGGGGGCGGTGCCCCCTAAAAGTTGTACCTGCGTTATCACCCCCATCTAGCAGCACGTCACGTGGCAAAATCTCACGAAGCTACTCCCTTTGGCTCCAAAGATCCTTCGTCTAATACACTACATTTTAAGGCAATTTTTGACCCCCCTTTGAAAAAAGTTGTAAGGGGGGCCGCCGTTTCCGGTGCGGGGTGCGCTAGTAAGACTTGGTCATTCTCTAGCGCGTGTAAAAATTTGGGGGCGCAGCACCCCCTAGGGGCCGAAATACGGTCTTCCGAAAAATGCGCTTTAGGGGGGTACGATTT
>Ga0209367_1007360_pt1 | contig 15180 bp, 10 predicted proteins | sample WorMetLIZISLAND2_FD_187412 | JGI IMG/M metagenome (GOLD analysis project Ga0209367, IMG submission 187412) | Marine gutless worms symbiont microbial communities from Max Planck institute for Marine Microbiology, Germany - Olavius geniculatus... ... | reverse complement strand
ATGTTGTACTGAGAACTTTGTCAGCATTGAAAAACAATACGTTTGTTGCTATTGGCTCTAAATATGATGTTATCTCATATAATGTGGCAGTTAAACCGGTTGTATGGAGTGCATTTGCAATGTCATTAGAGTCTGTGTTGATGTGACATTCTTTTGAGTGTGCCTTTGAGCATACTCGTAGTTTACTCGTAGTTTGAGTTTTTTTAGTGTTTTTAGTGTATTTTATTGTGTGCTGCTGCCTTTTGGCGTAATAAACGATGATGATGATACCTCAACGCAAAATACGTGCACGCGATTGGTCCATATCACGTCACGTGACGTTTACAAATACGCCATAGTCACCTCAGCAACAACGCAGTGACACAGTGCCCTTCATGGAGGCACTATTGACAATAGTACCCTCTCAGAAGGCACTATTTGATTGGCGTCGTCACTCGTCATCACTCCGACGTCGGTTACGCCTCATTAACATTCGAAACGTTTATGACCACGCCGACGCCGAATTCATGTATTGTGACTAAACGGAACGTCATGCGTTATCAGCAGACAACCGTGTTTGGTTTGTTCGAAGAAAACGTAAAATACCACAACTTTTGCGTAGAAGCGTTGAGATATGACAAAACAAATAGAGACTGGCGTCTCGATCGTTATTACATTTTTTCCCATCAGTTCGTAACATGTTGCCCTCGATCTTTGATCTCTGGCAACATATTACGAACTTCGGGTCAAAAATTTTCAATAATGACCTCGACGCCAGTCACTATTTGTATATTAGTGTACAGCATACAGGCAAATTGTAAAAATGCAAAAAAATGGAAAAATTGACGTGGTCGGAATCACCGATCAAAATATTTTTATTACACGTTGAAGCAACAGCTACGGCTACAGTGCCGCTTGATGGTCTGAAACAACTAAACACTGAACACTGAAACACTGAACAAAACACTGAAACAACGTTTCAGTGTTTGGTGGTTGAGTTCGAAAACGTTGCGGAGCAAATAATACGAGAAAATAAACAAAATATATATGAAAATCTGGGGCCACATTGTCGAAACTTTGCTAAGTATTTTTCTAAGATCTTCTAATTTCCCCCAAGATGTTTCGAAAATGCGCATCTTTTTTCTAAGTTTTTCTCAAAATTAGAAATTACTTTAAAAACGTTTCGAAAATGTGATTTTTGCGCTGTGGATGTGCAGAGGAACGTGATGACGCTGAAACACTTGCTGCCCAAGTACAAGACGGCGACGATCTGTGCCAATCCTAAGAAGTACCCAACACCTGTCATCAACCGCCGCAGGTAGACATGAACATCTAATATATAAGAACAAACAGGAAAAACGTAACGAGAACTTGGTTTAACCTATCGTTGGCTAATAACAACAGTTCTCATAATAACGTGATAAAACTTCTTACTTCGTTTCTCAATCATGACGCTAGGCAGATCGAAGCTGAAACAGTCCTGACAAACACGACATTTGCAAATACCAGGTAGCGCACAAAAAAAGCGGAACACACTTGTTTTTTTTTAAATCGAGCAAGCAGTCGGACATTTTGGATCATTGCAGTAAAATGTGGTCATAAGTTATTAAATACTTGAACAGAACACTGTGTTCAACCACTTTTGACTGCAATCATCGAAGCTAATCGTTTACAAAACTATCCCATTGCTCGATTATTTAAGTAAAGCACCTATATTCCACTTTGTGGCGTCATGTTGTAGAACAGTAGAAGATTTTATGAAAAAAAACTTTTTAGTTTATAGCCTGTCAACAATGTAAAGATGCACGGTAGTTGGGGTATATAACAAGAAAAACCCAGCTAACGCAAAGGGAAACGCGCGACAGCGGTGCATGTTTGCGAACAAATCTAAGCTCATCGATCTAGCAACTGACATTGGGTACGATGTATTTACATACGTCACATGGCGCCACTGTTTCGCGTAAATGCTGAAATGTGTGCCGCAGCCAAAAATCGCCGAAAAATCCATAAAAGCCCTATTTTTGCGTTCAGGGTCATTTAAGGTCATTGATCTCGGTAGGAATCGAGAGCCAGTGTACGACTTTCTATTAGTGATTAATAGTAACCTTGGCCCTATCTCGCACCGTTATTGAGATACAGCGACTTATAATATTGGCTAAAAATTGGCTAAAAGTTATTTATTTTGCCCACCTCCTCTGATTTAGCGCCCTCGTTCGGGGTGACCTCCTTCGAATGTATGGAAAAGCTTTACAGTTCCTGAAACTAGAGTCTTCTGGGCAGCAGATGGTGATCCTAGCTTGCACCGTTTTTGACTGATCCACCCGTGTGACGGACAGACGGCCGGACAGACGGACAGAATTACGATGGCTAAGACGCGCTGAAAGCAGTAGCTGCTTTCGCGCGTAAAAATTGAAACAAACCTTTTGTAGCACAGTACGTTGTTCTAACAAAATGTAATGAGGACGTTTAAATTTTGTATTGCTTTGAGTTTTTTATTACATCCGTCAAGGAGGTAATGTAACACTCGGCGTTTATTTGTCTGTTGATATGCCACCTTTGTTAGCAAAATTACACAAAAATTTACATAGAAATTTGTTTAAAATTTTGTTTAAATTTCCAGGGACGATTAGACTTGATAAAACTTTGCAGTGATAAGATTTTAGTGGTGGTTTGAATTAGCATCTGGATGCAGTGTATGGTTAAAGGATTCATATCAGATAGTGCAAATTTCTGCCGAATTCAATGCTGCTGGCTGATTAACAGAAATCAGTGACATGGCGTTGGTGTACGTTTGCACTCTCCGAATGCCTTTTTAATGTGCCTTTGAATAAACCAGTGCGTTTGCTGTGCGCTGTAATACACGGGCCTACTGGGCGACAACCAAATAGGCGACAGACGACTGGGCTACAGACCACCTGGGCGTCAGACGTTTGGGCGACAGGTGTCGTTTATTTAGCATAAGTAAACAAGAAATTTGAGCTAATGCTCACGAGACGCGCGAAAGCCTATAGCAGTTCCGGTTCATGCTAAGGTAATATACACATACCAAATTCTCTATCTGGATCGCATAACAATAGTAGCGTGGCGCCACCTTGTGAATGATATAGACTTGTGACGCAGCCCGAAATCGCCAAAAAAATTCATAAAACCCCCTTTTTGGCGTTCAAGGTCATTCAAGGTCATTGAATTCGGCGCTAATCGAGAGCCAGTGTACGACTTCCTATTAGTGATTAATAGTAACCTAGACCCTATGTCGCATTGTTATGTTTGGTCTGATTTAGATTTACAGCGGTCGTATTTAGGGTCATATAAACTTGGATCTCGAGCGCCTGGGCTAACTATTCTCCACGTAATGCTTGATAATGTTCAACTTGTGCATGGGCCTGTACTTATAACAATTCGTTTAAAATATTTTTGTCCTTTAGTAGTGTTACATTGTATCGCCCATTCTTCCTAGCTACTGCGCCCACACGTCCCAACCTGTCGCCCAAACGTCTGTTGCCCAGGTGGTCTGTCGCCCAGTCGTCTGTTGACCAATACACGATGTGCTACGCCATGCTGAGTGAACGATCCGTCTGCGGAGCTGTCTGGGCCGTGTAGTTCTATGCTACATGTACAGCTAGTATACAGGACCTGGTGGTTGGGCTGTGGACGCAGGCAGTTCCTGGACGCGCTGGAGACGGAGCGACTCCGACTGATGGAGGCAGCGATGCAGAAGACACTGGAGCAGACTCGTGACGTCAGTCCGCGCCTCAACTTCGACGCACTGCGCATACATGGATGCCGACTTCCGCCTCTACGCGCCGGCTTGCGTAAAACTCAAGAAGAAGAAAGTTGACCATAGCGAACAGCAGGATGAAGCAGACAAAGAATTAGACGATGAGAATCAAGCTGTTTAGATCACTCACACTACATGCTGGCGTACGCAGCGTCTCCAGACCGTATAGTTGTAAGAAACGTTTATAAACGTTTTTTTTTCTATTTTACATAAAACGCGTTCTAGCGTTTTATTTTTTTTTGGAACGTTTCTAATTTTTAATTAATGTTAAACATCTAGGCAAAAGTGACGATAATTTATGTTAAAAAACTGAAGTGCTACTGCTAGACAAACATATTTTATATTCAGAGTTAATAACCTGTGTGTGCTGTCCAAAACTTGGTGACTAAGTAAAAACGTAGCCTAAAACAATAAATTTACTCAGTTTATTATGCAAGAGAATTCATGTGTTTTATTTAGTGTTCGTAAACGTTTTTATTTTAAAATCTAAAAATGCTGCAAAAGTTTACAACAATTTAACGTTTATATGCATCAGAATGTGTGCCGAACGAACGGCGCAGAATGTTTGCGTCTCAGAAAAACGCACTATTATTCGAACAACATACGTTACATAACGACCCAATGACTGTGAAAACTCGAAATGCCCACGGCCAGTTTTCACACATGCATTTACTCTCTTAGTAAAATTTTAACTGCCTTGTCGATGGCAAGTTGTCTCGCAGCACCAGGCTGTGCAGAAGTTTAACGTTTTGTCAGGCATCAGGTAATCAGATCAGCATTAACAAATTTCGGACTTCGTTTAAAACGCGGGACCGGCGTTCCCAACTTCTGGCGGAATTATCTCGTAAATCTACTTGACAATGACAATGAGTTTATTTGCATACTTGCGGCTATAGTCGAATAGCTAGATAAAGGTGCTGTGCAAACAGTGAACTTAATAAGAATAAAACAGTCCATAAATGCAAAATAACACGGTCCATGAATACATTGTTGCAAATAGCAACAATAATAGTCCATACTAAAAAGACAAAGATACAACTAGAATATTATAGGTGGAAATATGGAGGTGATTGGTATCAATAATTGCCTAGGGGCGAAATATACAAATGATTGAAACTGTTTTGTTCGTGAGGTTGGGCGAGGGAGAGGTGTGGTGGAACGTAGCCTGGAAGCTACAGAAGTGTTGCGAGGGGGCTGGAGGAGGTGATGTAGACATGAAAACGGATTACACATTTTTTGGAAGAAACATCTGGAATATTTATCTCGCTTGTCTTCTAGTGAGTTTATGTTAGCAACAAATAACAAGTTAGAATATGACATGCCACAGGTAAAGTTGAAGATGATATGTACTGCTCTTTTTTGTATTGATTCCAACTACTCAGTTTGCGCGCGACTGACTCCCCAAACTGGGGAAGCATACTCAAGAATTGGGCGGGTTGCTGCCGTGTAAAAATGTAGTAATTGGTGTGGTGGTACACCTGCTCTCTTCAATCGCTTAAGAAAATACAGACGTTTGCTAGCTTTGGATATAATGGTATTGATGTATGTGGTCCAGGATAAACTGGCATCCAGATGAAAGCCGAGTAACTTGAAGTTAGTGACACGTTGAATTGGGCCAGCTGCTGTTCAGAGCAGAGGAATGGATGTCGAATCGATTCGGCCAAGGAACATTTCTTTGGTTTTAGACGTGTTCTGTGCCATGGCATTATCGATAGTCTAGATAAGTAATGAGCTCAGATAGTCTGTCATATTGGAAGGAACATTTGTTTGAGTTATGAGTTCAGACAGGGTAGTATTGTCAACAAATTTGTGTACTTCACAGTTTGCTCTCAGGTCGTCAATCATAACAATGAACGTCAGAGGTCCGAGTTTCTGTAAACTTCCGACTTCTGTAACTTAGATGGAATTCGTGGACGGCTATCAGGATTATCTTTCAATGAGTCATACATGTTGAGCTCGTTATGTTGGAGTAGACGCAGGAGTCGACTGTTGTTGTATGAAGTCGTACGGCTGTAAGTATCCGTCGCTGTTGGTGGACCGAGTCTCGAATGCACTGTCCGACGCTCTATTGTTGCAAACTCTTAAATCCACATGTGTTCCCTGCCGGTCGTTCTGTTTTTTTCTACACGCAATCAGATTAAGTTATCTAGTTTGTGTTGCATTTTTTGGTTAGTTATTTCCTCCGAAGTAAACCTAGCAAACTGGCAAAGATTAAGTAATTATTTTGTCTGTCTGTGTGTCTGTCTGTGTACGCATTAGTGACTCACAGTGCATGATGTCCCAACCAGTGGCGGCGCCGAAGCTGGGCAAAATACTCCATATAAAGTGTTTGAAATACAAAATACAAAATACTTTTTAAAAAGTATTCCACATACCACTAGAAATTTAGGGCAAAGTCCAACGTGAGTCCGCCCAGCGCCCTAAGTCCGATTGGGGGGAAATTTTGAGGGGTGAAATTCTCCCGGTAGTAAAGTCACATGGCCCGCACACAAATGCATTAGCATACGCAAAACGCGCACTATTGACTTGGGTGGGTAAATATTAGCCGCGTAATATCTGGTGTTAGTGGACCAAAGTTCGCCAATTTTTACGCGCGACAGCAGAACGCTTCGCGCGTCTTTGCGTCTGGGCGTCTGTCTGTCCGTCCGTCCGTCTGTCACACTCGTGATCTGTATTAAAACGGTGCGAGCTAGGATCACGAAATCTTCACTGTGGGCTGCCCCAAGGTCTCTAGTTTATCGTGACGAAATTTCGTGCCACTGGGTGCAGGGGTCCCGTCGAACGAGGGCGTCAAAGAGGGGTACCCCCCTCAAAAGACGTCATTTTGCCGTTATTGGCTCGAATAATGTGAAAACGGTTGCAGATAGGTACATACATGCTGCTTATCTTAACAAGCACTGGTGACAGGCTTTTTGGATTTATCAGCATCGATGACCTTGAACGACTTTGAACCCTTCAAAAAAGGTTTTTAGTGAATTTTTCGCAATTTTTGGATGCAGCGCACATTTCAACACTGAATTGCGACGAAATGGCTGGAGATAGGCCAAGACAACCTGCGTACGAAATTTTCAGCACTGAACGTAGTTTTTAGCAGTCCAAGTCCCGACCCCCTAGGTTCAAGGTGGCCGGCGCAGGCGGGCGTCAAAGACAGCTACCCCCCCTAAAAAGTGGTTATTTTACCGCAATTATCTCGTGCAGTGTGAACATGGTTGCAGATAGGCACAGACATGCTGCTTAACATAACAAGCACTGGTGACAGGCTTTTTTTTGCTCTCAACGTCGGTGACCTTGAATGACCTTAAACCCTTAAAACAAGGGTTTTTAGTAATTTTTTGCGATTTTTGGCTGCGACGCACATTTTTAGAGCGAATTGCGCCGAAATGGCTGGAGATATACCTGGACATTTTCCGCATGACATTTTTTAGCATAGAATGTACATTTTTAAGAATCTACAAGTAGTTATTTTACCGCTATTGGCTCGTGTAGCTTGAAAACGGTTGCAGATCGGCAAAGACATGCTGCTTATCATAACAAGCAATATAGTGACAAGCTTTTTATTGGTGTAAACATCGATGACCTTGAATGACCTTGAATTTCTAAAATAAGGGTTTTAGTGTTTTTTGCAATTTGTGGCTGCGGCGTAGATTTTAAGAGTGAATTGCATCAAAATGGATAGAGTTAAATCAAGACAACCTGCGAATAGGAACTGCTAAGGCTGTCGCGCGTCTCATGAGCTTTGCTCAAATTACTTGTTTTATTCAACGCAGTATTAAGTGTACTTAATAACGCTTTCTACTGCTTGTCGATATCTCTATTCGTTCTAGAGATATTTGCAGTCAAACTCAAAAGTTGTTGTAAAACGTACTAAATTTTGGACGTTTTTTGCCCTCCCAAATTTTAAGGGAACGCGTTAACACCCCCATCTAGCAGCACGTCACGTGGCAAAATTTAATAAAGCTACTCCCTTTGGCTCCAAAGTCCTCGCGGCTAATACGTTACATTTAAAGCCAATATTTGATCAAATTTTGCCCATTCCCCTCTCATTTAGCGCTCTCGTTCGGGGTGATCCCCTTCGAATTTATGGAAAAGCTTTACGGTTCCTAAAACTAGTCTTCCCGGCAGCCGAAGTGAAGATTTGGTGATTTTAGCTTGCACCGCTTTTAACTGATCCACTTGTGTGACAGACGGACGGACAGAATTGCGATGGCTAAGACGCGCTGAAAGCAGTAGCTGCTTTTGCGCGTAAAAATCATTTGCTTGGTTCTGCGTATCAACCACCTGTGCAGTGTCCTGACAGTTTGTTTCTTCGTGCTGAGTAAATTGCACTTAAAGTCGAATGATTTTTTATTATTTTTTTTCGCATAAGAATAGCTGGTTTCTATTAGGCCTAATATAAAGGCTCCATAAGCCGGGAAAAAACGAAGGCCATGGAAATCACCCAGCGCTCATCACTACAGCCAATAGCCGTTGCACAAGGGAACAGAGAATATGTAAAGAGATTCGCCTACCTGGGAAGTGTAATATCTAGCAATGGAGATGTTGAAGCAGATATCAACACTCGACTGGCAAAAGCAGCAGCAGTCTTCCGACGACTTGACAACGTGTGGCGATCGAGCACGCTTAGCCTCAAGACTAAACTGGACCTCTACACCTCCCTCGTTGTCTCTACAGCTATATACGCCAGCGACACTTGGAAGAGTACAGCTAAAATATGTCAGCAGCTGGACGTCTTTCACCGGCGCAACTTACGAAAGATTCTGGGCATTACATGGAAGAACTACGTGACTAACATGGAGGTGCTAAGCCGGGCTAGGCAGCGAAGATTACAGGACATTGTAGCAGAGAGACGACTTCGGATGGCAGGCTATATCATCAGGATGCCACCTGGACGACCAGCCAATCACGCCTTGTCATGGACCCCTCATGGTAGTGGCAGATGACGAGGTCGTCCAACGAAGACTTGGCGGTCTACATTTAAAAAAGACCTAGTAAACCGATGAGTCGATTGGAACAGCGTCCGGGCTGTGGCTACAAACAGAAGCAGATGGCGAACTCTTGCTGCCCATTGTCTTGTCAAAGACTGGAGGATCTAAGTAAGTAAGTGCTCTATTTCTGACCACTCATATTTTACACGGTAACACTTAAAAATTTAAAATAAAATTAAAATTAAAGTAAAATTTAGGCATATTGAAATATTACACAATCTGTTTATAACATTTGAACCACAGTATACTTCATATGAACACAGTTAGATGTTCATTAAATGTTTATGACAGTCCGTGAAGATGTGAAAAAATCTAATACTGCAAACTGCAGACAACTGGTTCCGTTTCAGTTTTTAGCATCACCTAAACAACAGAACTCATACAGATACACGGGCATGTTAACGTTGTACAGTGGACAATCTAAAATTCCAAAAAGAACACAGTTTTAAGATAAAAATAAATCTGTCCACCCCTTGGGGTCGTTGGCACCTGGGAGAGCTTTTCGCGTCGACCCCATGGGAAGTTGGCAGTCAACGTGTTAAATGGAGTATATTCCAAATACTGTTAAAAGAAATTAAAAAAATATTTAAAATATTGAAATACAAAATACTCAGCAGCAAGTACTTCAAATACCGAATACTAAATACTAAAAATATTTCAAATACGTATTTCAAATACAAGTATTTCAAATTCTGCTTAGCTCCGGTTACCGCGTATAATAATGTCGACGAGAAGCAGATTGTAGTTGTTAAACAACATTTTCGCCTGCATATCCTAATCAGGGAAGAGCAAACAGAGATAAAGAACCTCACGTAAAATTGTCGTAATTTGGAAAAAATAAAAACTTGTAGTTTTTGTAAACCTGTAAAGGACGACAACGACGACGAAGACAGCAACAACGACTACTGCAGCGACTACGCCAACGTTGACAGTATCTACCGCACCCGAGCCATTCAACGAGTTGTCATCTGCAAAAACACATTCAACCTAGAAATATAGGACAGAGCCCAACCTGAGGCCGCCCGTGAAAAAGTTTAGGAGATTAAAATTCCCCTCGTAGCAAAGTCACGTGGCCCGAACTCAAATACGTTAGCATACGCAGAACGCGCATTGTCGACTTAGGGTGGGTTAACATCTGCGCGCTAACCGTTGTTGTTGGTGGACTAAATTTTACTTAATATTTTTTTCTTTGACGCGGGAAAAAAGGTTGATAACGCTGTTTACCGCTTGTCGATGGCTCCATCCGTTCCAGAGATATTCGCTGTCAAACTCGAAAATTGTCCTAAATCGCGGCTAATGTTGGACGGACCTCGGAGATCTCGTGGCAAAAAAAAGAAAAAAAAATACTGCAGTAAAACACAACGCCTTTCCCAACTATCGTTCCGGGCGGTTTAAAAAACTGCCTTTCCCAACTATCGTTTGCGGTAAGTCTAAATATACAGGGTGGGGCACAAAAAGTAACCCCTTAAAATTTTTTGCTGTTTTCTCAGCAACCGTTTGTCATTTTAATATAAACTTTTACACAAATTTTGTGACATGCTCTACGGCTAACTGCCAAGTAAAATGTAATGCTATGAAAAAAAATGACAAAATTATAGATTTTTAACATGACCATCTATCGATTTTTAAGCACTAAAAATGTTCAAGCTACAGCACCAATTCAATAACGTAATTAAAATAACACAGTTAACTAATGATCAGATGCCAAAATTCCGTTGTAATTGTGAATGTTCAAAATGTCCACCGCCAGCTCCAAACTCCAACACAAGTTTTCAGTCGCTTACTTGAGAAATCTTTCACAACCTTGTCGATCGGTCTTTCTGGCAAATTGCCCCAGATAACATGAAGCGCTTTCTTACAACCTTAAAATTTAATAGGCCTTTTTCCTATTTCAGACCAGACGATATTAGTATGAAAGTCATTTTTCTGCCGTGTATTACATTGATGAAATAATTTATTTTTATCAAAATATGTAGAAAATGCTGGAGGTAGCTAAGTTCTATGATAACATGACCTATTTTTTTTATTTTTGACCTATGTGCCAAAATCCACACAGAAAAAAAAGCTGACATATACAGAAAAATACAAGTTTTAAATTTCCAGTAAAAACGCTCACACAATGAGGCTATACCTGCTGGCCGTGTCGTTTGCACTATTGATAGGTTGTCAATCGATAAACCTACGAAACAGTTACACACAATATCACAGTTGTCTACATCAAGTTAACTAGTTTGCCACCAAAAGTCATCAAATAGAAATTATTTTTATAAGACATTAACGTGTACTATTCCACATAGCAACATAACTGTACATAAGCATCTTTTATAATGAGTTTCGTTTAGATAATAAGATATTTTGAGTTTTTTTAAGTTCATAATCTACGTTGATATTTTCTTACAAATTTATAACAAAACATAATGTGTCCAATACAATTGCTGTAGCCGCGAGCGTCGATCGTTTTATTGTACACATACTGTATACGCACATTATTTGCAATTATGTTTCCGACAAATTTTATGCATTTATAACTATTATTTATGTAAACAAACTGTTCAGTTTATAGGCTGCAGCAGACATTGTTACATCACACATATTTTTTCCTTGGACCAAACTCCTTTATCCGCCCGGAGGTATTCTGAAAACAGTAAATAAATTTATTGTCATAAAATCAAATAACAAAAAATTTGACAAACGTCGACTAAAACAGCAAAAATCAAAGCAAAAAAACTTTAACAGGGCGATAAAAGTCAAAACTCGAAACGGCAAAAATGGTTTTGGGGCGATATCACGTGTTGAATTCCAGACTGGCCTTTACAAGGCTAGCCTACGCATTCTCACGAGCGACTTTTATGTAGCCAAAAGGCGATATGAGTCAACACTCAAAAAAGAGTTTTCACTTAGCTTACCTTGGCACCTATTTTGCGTCAATTAAGTAAAAGTATCTACAACAAAATTTTGCGTAAGATATACAGTAATATTTTGAAGTATTTAGGATGGCTAGTCTTGTAAGGGCCAGTCTGGAATTCAACACGCGATAATATCGCCCCAAAACCATTTTTGCCGTTTTCGAGTTTTGACTCATACCGCCCTTACATAGCTTTGTAAACGTTTTTTTGCTCTGATATACCTGTAATGTTGATGATCAAGCGTGCCGGTGCTCGGTGGCTTTGTTCCTCGCTGATCACTTTGACAAGCACGGTCTTGGCCGGGTAACGTCTTTGCGCTACGAACGCGAACGAGCCCCTGAGATCATAAATTTTAAAAACATCAAGTTGTAAATTTAAACTAGAAATACATTCTGAGAAACAAGGTATCTGTCCCATTGCCGCTATGTCCCTCGTGCAGTTAAGGGAATATGGAGCCTCAAAAATTTTTTGGTCACGACCTTGACCTTTTAAGGATACGTGACGTCATCGGTCACGTGAACGCTGGACTCGCCGTGTGGAGTTTCTTGTAGGTGGTCCATTGTGACCATGCGTCCATCTTGCACGGTTATAAAGATATGGGGTCTCAAAGATTTTCGAGTCACGATTTTGACCTTGAAAACGCGGTGATAACCACTTTGGGGCTGGTGGGCAAATTAGGGAATAGTTTTTTTGCGGGGGGAGGGTTTGCGATTATAGCAGCACACAAGCCACGTTTTTAAGCCTTGTGTTTTATGATGTTGGACGATTTTAATAGATAGGCTATGCTGTTTTTTATCTGCATATATCTGTCTTTTTTGTCTGTCAGTTTGTCATTTTATAGCGACTTAACGTGTTCATTAACCGTGTTCATTAAAACATTTCCAATTAAAATGCATTACTGGGGTGAAAAAAATTAAAATAAAAATTTTAAAAAATGAAAACACACGTTAAAAAGCATGTTTTAACATTCAGAGAACATGAGAAAACAATGCAGAAAACCTAAGCGTTTAACTGCACGACAGCGCGCAATATCTTAGCTAGTTTGCAATCATAGTCACTGTCTGTGTAGAAATCAAAGCATTGACAAAGTGACATAATACAGTAAAAGCCGGAAACTACTTAACGATGCACAAAGGAAAAAGTTCAATGCAATTCGCCAATCAATGCTGTGCAGCATAAATATAAACTATGTAAAAATGTGTGTGTATTTCAGGTTCAGGTAAAAACAGCGTTTTAGTGAACGTATCATACGTGTGCAAATCGCTGCCCAAAAGTGCGAATTTTAGCACTGTAACTAGTTTTTGCCGTTTCGTTCAGATTCTCGATTTTACTTAATTCTTAAATGTTTTTCTTAAACGTAAATTTTTATACTGTCAGTATGTATGTGTAAACTGTTTTTGCTCCTTTACTTAGGCAGCCGTAAGTGCTCTAACGAGCCTGGCACGTGTTGCTTGTCGTACACTTTTTATTGCAAATTCTTATTGATTTAATAAACGATTGATTAATGATTAATTAACTGATATTTTCAATTTTATATTACTTCTTTTAACAACAGCAAAAAAACATACAACGATTAAAACACATGGAAAATGTGTTAAACATTTACTAAAAAGTAAAACATTTTAAACATCTATAGGTTACCTCAGATGAACGTCGGCGACATCAACTCCAAACTGTTCCAAAGTTGGGAAAGCGCCAAACAATTTATTGACTGGTTCATCAGCAGTCACGCCAACCACGACGCTGGTCTCGTTTACTTGCTCCAGGTAGGTACTCAGCTGTCTAGTGGCAGCTGACGAATCGTGAGTGTCGAAGTTCCGAGACTCTTCCTTCATGCAAGTAAACGGGTCTATTTGCAAGATCGTCACTCCGCGAATGTTCGAAAAATTGCCGCACCACGACGCTTGCCACACCGCCACGGTATTGAGCTTCACCCAGCCATAATGCCGCCTCGGATCACATTTAGTATAGGCGCTGTACGCCAGCACATCGACTAGGCAGTTCGCCACTGTAACGACATAAAATCCAATGCCGTAATGACAGAAGTTTCAAATTTGAACGTAGGCTAATAAACACTCTTGCATCTATCATTTTCGATTAATAATTAAATGCAAGAACACATTCTGCTTTTTTCAAACTGTCAGTAAAGCCTAGGATATTAGCATGAAATATTTTTCCTTTTGCAAAAAATCGTATATGACAGATTAGAAAATTGTGCAAATATTTAAAAAAATGGTAATGACAATCTTATGCAGACTGACTTCTAAAATTACAAAACAAAACATTATTAGTAAAGTATGCTAAACACCCCGTCACAATTTTGAGATGTCGTTCGGCTTAATCCGTAATGCAAAAAAATTTATAAGCAAGTGTATGTAAATAAATGAATATTTTCTGATGGGCAAATTGGCACAATGCTATCATGAGCTATATATTGTCTGCATGTTCCTCATATCTCACGAGTTTGTGATGTTTACAAAAAATATTAAAGATTTCCCACATTAGTTAGGCCTAATCGAATCTTTTCACTTGTTCTTTGTAGACTGGCCATAATTTGCTTACCTTTGTGTTCTGCCTGTGCAGCAACAGACCCGACCCTGCAGTGCAACATAAATACGACATGTGCACGTAAACCTAAAATTAATGTGTTTTAAAAAGTATCTTCAATATAATCAACTATATGGTTTGAATAGATTATATCAAATTTTGATAAAATTTGGTACGAATATTCTTAACATCTCACCCAACGTCTGCAGCCAATTTTTGGTTTATTTTCAATTTTATTCCAGGTCTATTTTAATTTCCAAGTGGCGCTGAAGTTGTACGCGCAACTCTCATGTTTATTATTAGGGTAACTGACTGTAATACTACTTTAACTTGTGCATTTTAATTTAGTTGCACATGGCTATCGCAAGTTCGCAACCATTATTGATTCAGTTTAATACATTGATTATCACATCTAGTTTTTTAACTTGGATTATAAATTGCCATAAACTAAGCTACTGTAACAGATTAGTATAATTTGAATTTTTTTTAAAATTTTATCGATCTGAATAAAACAGTTTTTGAGGCTAAAATGGGTACATTAACGGGAATTTCTTTGAAATTATTATTACTGAATAAGCTGTTAATACGTACGTTGTGCAGAAAAACAAACTGCAGAAGCTTGCGATGATGAAGAGCGGAAGCAACATCAGTGGTGTCATCGTTCTGTCACTTTACTGCAGCACACAACATATGTACTAGCGCTTTATCTCCATAACGGTGCCAGATAGACGCATGCGTTGAGATATAATAAGAAAATCAAAGCAAAAAACTTTAACAGTTTACAAAGCTATGAAAGGCCCCGCGCTGGTGGTACTACGGCGTATAGGGGCGCGTCCTCCGGCTGGCCGATGGAGGAAGCCCTTTGTGAGGCAACTCTGAAGGGTTGTGCCGAATAATGCAGAATAAGGCACCGTAGACCAACAGTACCCAGTAGCTACTTCTATGAAGTAGCATAAGAAGGTTGACCCCTCAGACAGCCTGAGGT
>Ga0209367_1007359_pt1 | contig 15181 bp, 15 predicted proteins | sample WorMetLIZISLAND2_FD_187412 | JGI IMG/M metagenome (GOLD analysis project Ga0209367, IMG submission 187412) | Marine gutless worms symbiont microbial communities from Max Planck institute for Marine Microbiology, Germany - Olavius geniculatus... ... | reverse complement strand
GGCGAAACGTCTTGAGTACGAAACGTCCTGGGGGCGAAACGTCCAGGCTAGGGGCGAAACGTCCTGGGGGCGAAACGTCATAGTGGCGAAACGTCCTGGTTCCGAGTAGTACAGCAGTTACGAACTTTACATTGGCCTAGACTGTGCATTAGTCACGTATCAGTTTGTGACTGGTGCTTTCACTGTGGAACGGTTCGTAGTCTTTTGAAACTAGTTCTAGTACTTTTACTAGTTTTTACAATGTGTCTGTCGTCTTCTGTGACAAGAAGTGTCATGCTTTCTGGATTTTGCTGTTGTGTACGTGTGCTTGTGCTCTCATGTGTGGCTAAACTCTGTGATCTTATGCTGAACTGGCGATGATGTGTTGTTCTTGGTGGCCAGTATGCCTTCATGTTTTGCTTTCGGGTGTTATATGCATGTGGGATTTTTGTTGGGGAGTTACAGTATCTGGACTGTAATCAACAAAATTTGAGTTGAATGGTAAAGAAGTTTAACATTTTGCAACTTGTTACAATTTGTAGTTTGCTGATAAAATTACATACATATTATAAAAGATAGTAAAAGATTTTCTATTTACTAGAAAAGTTCCCACCCTACGGGCGGGTCCACTCCGTTACCTGGCAACTCAACCCTCCCCCTCAGGCTGCCCATGGAGGAAGGTGCGGGGGGGGCAAGGTGGGATGCATGTACATAAGGCCCAAGGACTCAAACGCCATTTGCAACACAGAAGGTGCCTGAGGTGTATGACAGATAAGAAACTATGCTATAGTAAGATCGTATTCAGTGCAACCTTTTCCATATTATGCAAATGTTAAGCAAGTGGCTATAATGGAGGTCATAGGTCATGGTTGCGATACAGAATAACTTTAAAGAAATGTGCTGTATAAAAACCTTTGGCATCTTGAACATGTTGAATGCAAATTGATTCAGTAAATCTGTCAGTATCTGACGAAGCTGTGACAAATACTTATCGGCTCTTTTTCATCGACTTCAAACTCAAAGCAATATATCTTTGAATAGACTCATAGGTTTTATTTGAATATAAGCTGTATTTTGTTGATATAACTTACTATTCATAGCAGTATATTACAGTCTGAACAGAAACCTGAAGAAACAATGGGAAGCAGAGTTAGTTTATTAATCCAAATGAAGCAAATACTGCACAGAACTGGCGTGCGCTGAAAGTATGCTAAACGACGTGCAGATGTTGATTTACCAGCAGACATTACTCAGATCATTTCTTACTGCATACATACATACATATTTGTGCTGACAATATAAACGTGTACTAAACCACACAACAGTAGGAAACACTTGCATACGTGAAACAAGTCTTATTGCACAGAACACCCTTTTAACTACATGTGCTTCAGGCTGGACTGAACAAATCAGACAATAAATATGCACGCATGTTAACAAAAAGACAAATGAGTTGAAAACATTGTACGTACAGAGTTGCTACAAGTCGCTAAACACACATACCAAACGTGTGTGTGGGCCATGGGCCGGGCCTAGTATAGGTTATTTTGGAGATAGTCACTCCAGGCAATAACTTGCAATGGCATACACACAAAAGGTAAGACAAAAAAAGAAAAAAACTAATAACGAAAAACCTGAATTACAATAAACTACCTACATATGCATGTACACACAGTATTAAGTAACAAAAAATTACAAAAACTAAAAATCTGGTTTAGCAGCCTATTATGCCATCTGGCTAGGAGATGGATCAGACCTTATCTACAGCTACCAAGACCCGCCTGGGACCCTAGAAAACAATTCGAAAAGGCCATGCCAGACCAAAAATTAATGGGCCGGGCTGGGCCGAGCCTAGAATCATTGCTTACATGGGTTGAGCTAAAAAGCAAATGGGCTCTGTTGAGTATTCCAGGCCAACACACGGTCTGACATATGCAAGTAGTACACACAATAATTCACACAAGTAAATAATGCTAATAAATAAACAAATAGCGAGAATTCACGCATACGCACAATGTAAACTGCACTGCAGATTTTGTACATAAAGAAAATGACAGATTCTACTTTGACTGTACAACAGAAAAACAACAAGGCTGACACGGCAACAGGCAAACAAATATGTCGGTAAAGCTGCAGAAAAAAAGACAACATTAACTCAATAAAGCTGCAATACACACAAGCCAAGAAACCAAACCATCATACTATAAGCTTGCAAAAACTTTTGTGAAATATTGAACCAGTTTCCAGATTCTTTCGCTAACACACTCAAGCAACAAATTTGCCACAGACTGATCAGTAACGATCTTATCACACATTGAATGTGTTGCTACACTACACTGTAAAATACTATCACCATGTTTTCGGTGGGTGCAATTTCTAAAAATGAATATTTCTCGATGCAACGTAGCAACAAAATTTACGGTATGGTAGAATCTCTGATCATCATTTTATTGCAAACTTCTTGCTGAGTATGCCAGTGGAGTTTGAACACCACTGTGTCATCAGAAATCACAGCAGTGCCACCATATATGCTCCAGGACTATACTAATTGTTTTCAGATTCGATTAATATTACACAAAATTTGTCCACATTTGAAATATGCCAATATTCGGCAAAGATATGGATGCAAATATATTGGCTTGGTTTTATTGGCTAACAACATACAAGGCTAACAAGCACCAACAGTTATGTGCCCTGCTACTTGGACTACAAGTCAGCAGACAGAGTTGATGAACACATGACTAAAAGTCACTCAGCACGTGCCTGTATTTTCCAACGGAAATACCGACAGCTCGAAAATTAGAGCTCATCCTGAATAGAGTGACTTTTCAGAGATGCAAATGTAAAAACCTCATAAATAACAAAGACCAATCCGATAATACTGTGAATCGGCTGAACATTGGACCGTACGTAGAGCAATGTCATTAGATCACTGAACGCTGTTGTAAGAACTCCATCCACAAAACACATTTGACAAGAACAGACTAATTATAATTATGCACACACAGATAAATAAGCAACACATTTTACTAGTATAAACACTGAAAAATACAATCGCATAAAGGTACAGTAAAAACTGCCTAAGAAATACTGTACTAACAAGACAAAGTCGACAATCGACACAATATAAGTAACAGATGTCAGGCATTCTCTACAATAAGATGATTACATTCTGTGCAATATTTTACAATTAAAAAACAATACAGTTGGCTGGGTGATATAAGGGTATCTAAATTGTAAAATAACTCATTTTTCTGATGGGCAGTCCCAAAGATTCTCCCATGGGTACACACTACACAGCTAACCAAAATTAACTCGAACAATCAATCATAACAATTTTTCTATATAGTGGCATGTTATGCAAAAACCTGGTCAGTTAAACTTGACCAAAAAAACAAACGCAGTAGTAGTAAACAATAAAAACTGACACAAATATACAAAGATCAAACTGTGACATAAGATGCACTTCCCAGCCAACGAAAAATGCTGAGATTTGACAATATGACAATACGTGCCACTCAGTCACTCACTAAGGTGTGCAGAGATTACAGCATTAATTGGTTTACTTCATGCTGAAGGGAAGCACATAGTCGATGCTGCAAAGTTTCAGCGCAGCAGCAGCAGTATTGCACTCTGAACTTGGAGCAGTTACCGGCACCCAACACCATAGGCTAATGGTCAAAGCTGCATTCCAGCAACAGCTGCCTCCAGTGAACTCTATACAACGCACAAACAAAAAGCAATTACTAACTACCTCCATCAAAGCAAAGAAGGAGATTATGTTTTGAGAAATCTGATATAAGTCGACTGGGTTTTGATCAAATTCTGTGGCAGCGTTGAGTACAGGCAAAGGAAGAAGTGATCAGATTTCGGTTCAACTCAATTTCTGCTCTGAATTCCGGATCATAATCCATGATTCCAGGAATAGGAAATACCAGCTGCATGAAGTTCTCTGTAATTACCAGGTGGCAGCACCACAGCATAGCTATGAAATCTTTTATCAATTTCAGTAGTAACAGAATTCTGAAAACAATCTGTGTAGTGCGAATATATCACCAAGTGACCCCAAAATGCTGTGATGTCACAGTACCATATGCTACTCCAAAATTCCAAGACAATATTCTCCAATGACAGTGGGTAACACGATGCAAGCACCAAGCGATTAAGTTTTGTAAAACTTGTAATATGTCTGTGAAATGAAAACCGAGAATAGAGGCATCTAAAATCCTAGCATGTGATATGCCAGTCAGGAAAAGTCACCTTTAGATCCCAAATGACAAGCTGGCCATCGACTCCACTTGTTGACAAACGGCTACACTGTCCCTTATCACCGCTGTATAGAGCTACTTGCCTGTCAAAAAATACACAATCAATATAATTATACACTATATGCAGAGCTGCAGTCATACACTGCTTACATTTATACAGCTTGGCAAAGTAATGATTACAGGAGCACAGAAATGGTGCAAAAGCTTTTCACCTGAAACCCACTTAACACTGTCTTCAAGCCAGAATGCCAGTGTCATTACTTTTTAATAAGGAACAGATAGATGCACATAAAAGGCAGATGTTACATTAACGATGCAAAATAAGACAGCTCTGGTGACAATGGAAGGGGGTTAAGATGATAAGCCAAGAATGACCCAAGTTCGCACGGAAAATGGCTACTAAACATAAAGATAAAGATAACCCATACTTGATACGAGCATAGGGGCTGGAACAGTCAGCCCACAGGGGAAGTGGTCATAAACCTGGTGCCATTACTTTCCACCAGGCCTGCGGTTACCTTCTCAGCCAGACAGTGTCGCTGCCCTTTGACCGGTACCTAATAAGACTATGTATGCACTGCTTGCAGCGTGAGGCGTGTTTCGAGAAGTGCTGAATGTTTTAGTGTTTTGCTATGGCACGAGTGTGTTTTATGAGATGATACGTTGCAGTGTTGTAGTGCTACATCTGGTGTTCTGTTTGGCTGTTCTGGTTTGCTGATTTAATGCCATGTTTTATCAGTCGCTGACACTCGATGTTTCTTGCTGTGTGCTGACAACGTGCTGGCCGGCATGTTGGAATTGGACGTGCACGCCGCAAGCCAGGCTGCTGTGGCCGGGCGTACACGTGTCTGCGATTGTATGCATTCGACTGTGACGACGTGCCTTGCTGACCAACGTGTACAAGATGTACACCAACTGATTCCTGTGCAACGACGAATCGTACAAGCCAACCGACAACGTAATCAGCAAACGTCAGCGTTAACAGTAAAAGGATCTACCATCTGATGACTTGAACAATTTGCACCAGCACTGTCATATCAAGACTTGTCGCAGTTCGCCTCTAGTGGACACTATGAACATGTAGTATTCACACACGATCGACCGCCAAGCGCACTAGAGATTTCCTCGAAATGATAGTGCGCTATATAAATGTTCATTTATTACTATACTGCTTGGTGACTGAGGCATTTGTGTGTACAACTTGCCCAGAGTCGTTACCTGGCAGTGCGATGGGTGAGAGTCAAACCAACAACCTTGCAGTCACCAGTCCAGCATGCTACTGTTAGACCACCAAGCCACACAAATGGCTGCTAGAATGGCATAAAGTAAAGCCCACCACCCACATAGCAACCGAGAGAGAGAGAGAGAGAGAAAAGTCATCATACGTGATGGTGTTCTGATGTACAGTGTCAAGCAAGGAATCATCGTCTTCGACTGTTGCGGCTCTGTAGTCTAAACTCTGAAAGTGCCTCATTGCCCTGAAACACACAATCACTTGCACATACCCACGCTGCTGCAAAACTCTCACTTTCCAATCACTAATTTTACTACTTTTTGTCACTGCCATTTAGCTGAATCCTGATATTTACAATGTAACCTGCCAACTGGCTTAATAGTAGAGCTTGGACAGTATTTTGGGTGACTTTGGCAGACAGGAAAATCAACATCAGTACATAACCTGTCACCCAGGTGAACTCACCTGGCCATCCATCACTATAAGTCCAAGAAGGCACACTGCACTAGCCCTGTAGATGTGGTCCAGCAGGAAAAGTTGTTGCTAGCTAGTGGCCAAGGGCTGAGCTTGAATTCAACAGTGACTGTATTACAAATTTACTGTTTAATGTGCCAGTGAAAGAATTATAACAAGAAATTTGAGCTAATGCTCACGAGACGTGAGAAAGTCTATAGCAGTTTTTGTTCACAAACTGTCAGTCTATCTCCAGCCATTTCGCTGCAGTTCATTCTTGGAGTGTGCGCTGCAGAAGAAGATCGTAAAAATTAATAAAAACCCCTTATTTTGGAAGTTCAGGGTCTTTTGAAGTCATCGACGTTGATATGACTCAAAAGCTCGTCACTAGTGCTTGTTGTGATAGGCAGCATGTCCATGCCTATCTGCAACCATTTTCGTGAAAGACTGGCCAACAACAGTAAAATAATGACTTTTACAGGGGTACCGCTCTTTGATGCCCTCATGCACAAGTTTCCTTGAATCTAGAAAATCGGGACTTGGATCATCGAAATCTATGTTCAATGCTGAAAATTTCATATGCAGCTTCTCTACGTCTATCTCAATTCATTTCAGCGCAATTTGCTCTTGAAATGTGTCTTGCAGCCCGAAATCACCAAAAGTCAACAAAAAACCCCTATTTTGGCATTCAAGGTCATCCAAGGTCATTGAATTCGAAGGCAATCGAAAGCCAGTGTATGACTTCCTATGACTGATTAATAGTACCCTAGGCCCTCTCATTCTGTTATTAAGTATAGCAACTTATTGGTTAAAAATTGCAAATTTTTCCTACCCCTCTCATTTAGTGCCCTCGTTCAGGGTGACCTCCTTTGAATTTATGAAAATGCTTTACAGTTCCTGAAACTAGAGTCTTCCGGACAGCCAACGGTGAAGATTTGGTAATCCTAGCTTGCACCATTTTTGACTGATCCACCTGTGTGACAGACGGACGGACGGACGGACAGACAGACAGAATTGTGATGGCTAAGACGTGCTAAAGCAGTAGCTGCTTTCGTGCGTAAAAATTATAGAAGTATTACTTCTGCATTAAAAGCACTCAAAATATACAAGGACATAATTATAACAAAAATGACAAAAATTCACCAGGAAATTTCTTAAATATTGAAACATAATCACTGACGAGAATTTTGGTCCATGTTGCTGCCGTGAAGGTGTGTCATCAAATCTAGCCAGGCATGTCAGCCCAGTATTCGGCTCATAAGAAAACAGCATTGGGCTGCAGCCATGACCCTACAATTGAATTGACAATAATCAGCACAATATGCAACACTTCGCAGCCAAAAAGTAGACTTTGAAATGCAAAAAAACTATGCAACAAAGCCAAATATACAATGTATATTTGTATATACGTAATGTATATACATCAGAAAAAACGTCGTGAAAATTAACTAACATTGTCTGTTCAACAAAAAAAAAACTCAGCCTACTAGAAGCATGAACAAGAAAAGGCCAGCTAACGCAAAGGGGAACGCGCAACAGCGATGCATGTGTGAAGGCCCGGACCGCCCGGTGCGAATGAAATCTAAGTTCACAACGATTTTTCACTTAGACTCAACAGCGGATGACACCTAGCACCATATCCAGTACATGAATTTCAGTACTGCGCACCACGTCCCAATGCATGAATTCCAATATTGGCTGAAAATCGCAAATTTTTTCTACCCCCTCTTCATTTAGCACTCTGAATCGGGGTGACCGCTTTCGAACTTATGGAAAAGCTTTACTGATCCTGAAACTACACTGTGTCCGGAAAAAAGTAACCCCCTAGTCATCGTACAATAAAAATGTCAACTCTGAACGAATTCAAATAAAATTTTGTACGATTAATCCCCAATAAATTAGTAAACAGATCACCAAATTTCTTTTAAAAATAGAGTATTTCTGAGCAGAGTTACGAATTGTTGAATATCGACAACAAAATATCACTGTTACCAACATGGCATTACATAAGTAAACCTTGCGGTTAATGTACATTTTTGTAATTCCAACAAAAAACACCCGATTCTGGTAACATTCAATATCAACAATGTCCAAAATTTTAGGTAAATTTGCCAAAGCAAACAATAATTACAGCAACTTTTATGAGGTCACCGCGAAACACTTCAGTTTCAGGTCTTTTGTGTCTGACGTAATCCACAACAACCTGAAACTGAAGTGTTTTGGGGTCACCTCACATAAACCACTGCAACTATTGTTTGCTTCAGTGGATTTAAATGAAATTTGGCATTTTGATAGCCAAAGGATGTCTAGGGGATTACTTTTTTTCCGGACACAGTGTAGAGTCCTTCAGGCAGCCGACGGTGAAGATTTGGTGATCCTAGCTTGCACCATTTTTGACTAATCCACCCATGTGACAGACAGACAGACAGAATTGCGATGGCTAAAACTAAGACACGCCACAGCAGTACCTGCTGTCCCGCGCAAAAAAAAACAAACAAAACAGAAAAAGCAGTAATACATAAAAACAAAGTTGGACATAATCAGTAACAAACCGCGGCAACAATGCTGACTGGTGAAACCCAAGTTACTGCGATGAATGGCAAAGCATTCGTCTTTATTGTCATCAACCTACAGCCATCACATCTGTTGTATTTGTCACAAATAAACACTAGACATCAATTTGTCACCAATTTCTACAAACCTAAAGTTGATGACACATTGACCATTTTCTGGTGCCTGTTGCCAATGCCTGTTTCTGGTGCCAGAAACAGGCACCAGTTGTCTGGTGCCAGAAACCATGACACACTTAGCCGGAAAATGATACCGGCAGAAAAAAAACAGAAATGTGTTCCAATATTGAGAATTTTGAAAATGATCATGTTATAGCCGCTGTTTTAGCATTCAGGTTGTCGAAAAAATTCAAAAGAAAAAGCAACGTAAACTAAATGCTGCTCCATTTTTGTTTACAAACAAACAAGCAGTGTTGTCATCTGCTCAGACTGACCTATCACAGTTCAGCTTTCCGGCCAGTTTTCGGCCCGAAATTGAACATGTTCTATCCGGCGCCAGTTTCTGGCACCAGAAAAGTATGACAGACTGACCAGTTTCTGGTACCAGTTAACTGGTGCCAGAAACATGCACCTAAAACTGGCCAGTGTGTCATCACTATAAGAAATCACTACAAACTGTCAAAAGTCATATGATACAAACAAGAAATTTGAGCTAATGCTCACGGGATGCGCGAAAGCCTATAGCAGTTCCTGTTCGCAAACTGTCGGTCTATCTCCAGCCATTTCATCGCGACTTTTACGGGGGTACAGCTCTTTGACGCCCTGGTGTGCAGGTTTTCTTGAACCTAGAAAATCAAGACTTGGACCGTTGAAATCTACGTTCAATGCTGAAAATTTCATATGCAGCTTGTCCATGTCTCTCTCAACTGTTTTCAGCACAATTCGCTCTTGCAATGTGTCTTGCAGCCCGAAATCACCAAAAAATCCATAAAACCCCCTATTTTGGCGTTCAAGGTCATTGAATTGGGCGCGAATCAAAAGCCAGTGTACAACTTCCTATTAGTGACTAGTTGTAACCTAGGCCCTATCTTGCACCGTTACTGAGATACAGCGACTTATTAGCCAAAAATCGCAAATTTTGCCAACTTCCCTCTCATTTATCACCCTCGTTCGGGGTGACCCCCTTCGAATTTATCAAAAAGCTTTACGGTTCCTGAAACTAGAGTCTTCCAGGCAGCCGACAGTGAAGATTTGGTGATCCTAGCTTGGACCGTTTTTGCCTGATCCATCCGTGTGACGGACAGACGGACGGACAGACAGAATTGCGATGGCTAAGATGCGCTGAAAGCAGGAGCTGCTTTCGCGCGTAAAAACTGTATAAAGAATTTGCTGCTGCAAGCATCCAGAATGCAACTTTAAATGCTACCAAATACACCAACCAACTAACCAGAAAAAAACGTCAATTATTGTAAACATGCTTGCCAAACAACAAAACTAGCTATAATTATCATCGTTAATATCAACAAGGTTTTGGTAAAAAAAGTAACAACAACCAAACTACTGCTACTTTCTGTGGTTTTTGTTTAATCAAGTATTTATCCAGAGTAATACCAGATTAGACCCCGTTGGCAAATGAAAAACGTTTAGAAGTTTTTTTACAGACCAGATGTAATTCCTGTGGTGCACTAATACTGACGGTGCTCACACACAGCCTGGACAACAGCTTCTAAATCTGGAATGCAAAAGGAAAATAATTAGAATTAACTTTTCCAAGGTGTAGATCACGGCCTCCAATTCAATCTCTGACCTTAGCATTTAATAAAATTAGCAAAAAAAAACAAAACAAAGAAACAGTAGTCAAGCATACCTGCTGTCGTTAGCAGCATCAGCTACAGTAACACAACTGTCATGACTGACCCATGCTAGACGTGATCCGTCTTTTGAGAAACTAACACCATGGATCCACCCACCTGTATATGCAGACTGGTACAATACAAACCTATGCAGGCTCTGGTTACCTCACTGCAATGTCATACGTAAAATATCGATGCCCATCAACTATCCAGTGCTTGGTCTAATTAATAAATGGCTCCTATCGGTGATGCAATGTCCATCAAAAATCAGTTTAGGTCTAATATAGACAACAACAGCACCAAGCAACTGTTGAATTCTGCCACTTTCGTGGTCTTCCGATAAATGACAAAAATTAATCAAAATTAACTGATCAAATTTGGGAGACTAATCAATTTTAAAAAATTATTTGGTGGCAGTCCTAAATTTTTCTATATATACAATGTACACATATAAGCTATAGCTAATTAACCAGATCTATGAAATCCTGTATGAAAATAGCTGGACACCATCACCGTCATTACAAGACCAGGTAAAGACAAGTGTCATAAGAGATGTGCTAGATTAAACTGGCAGCTTGCCTGCTCCTTTTCCAGTACAAATCATGCATCATACCATCATATCATATCATACATGATCAAGCAATGAACATCACTGTCTCAGTATATACAGTACCTGCAGCACTTGTGAACTCTGCCATTAAGTTGGCAAACGGCATGCGACTGCCCCACTCTGTTGGACCGGGCTTCTCGTCAATCTCTTTGATATATGATGAAAAAACCCTGCAAACAGACACGTGCCATTTCTAAGACACTGAGGTTGAGAACATTAAAATTAATTACAAACTGCTTAGGTTGTGCTAAAAAAAGTTGGCTCTTTGTGCAAGCCATGTCAAAATAAGACACACCTATCAATCATAACTTAGTTTAAGTGGAAAACCATACACAGTAAAATTTGCTGACTGACGGATTGATCAAGTCATAACAATGACCGATTTTTAACAGACCAAAACAAGAAAAGTCAAAAAATTTTCATTTCTATCTGCAACCGAGATTCAAAAAATCATGGCTGGACTTTGTCACAAGTTTTTTTATCACTCAGCACGCTGATTGCTAATATGTTAGCTGGACAACAGAAAGAAGATCTGGCACGTAAATGGCATAACCATAACAAATCCAAAAAAATCACACCTAGTGGGACTGACCTAATCTGAAGTAAATCTGAAAAAAATACCAACTAAGTATAAATAACAAAACTGGCAGTAGCAAAAGATGCTGGAGATTTAATTTAACAACTGAATATAATTTCAATCCCAACATTATCAACCAATTATCCCTGCATACCCATTCACACAATCTGTCTTTTATGTAATAAAATATACTATGGTACCTTGTCTTGAAGTCTGTTGAGCCACACGCAATCAATACATTGTTGTGATGCCAGTCCAAGCTACAACAGTGCAACAGATATTTATTAATTCTTCAGCATTCTTAATCAAACTCATTCTCTAACTAGAAGGTGCTCGCTAGAGTGCATATCTCCGCCAAGTGAAGCGATTTAAACACAAGGAAAAAGGAGGGAGAAGGAAGAGCCACTTTGCTGCAGGGGAGGGAGGGAAATGTAATAGCCGGCATTGCTGCTTGCGCTGTTGGTGCACTGACGTCATTGCCATTATGAGTCATCATGTACACAGAAGGAATGACGGAACAATGGACAGAACGACCAATCTCTTAATCTCCTCCAATGTTCACTACGCTCACCTTGGAGGAGATAATAATACCAACCATACAGTCAATGTCGATATGTGTTCAGGGTGAGACTACACAGCAAAAGTATGAGTGATGGTGGACTGGTGGTGGTGTTAAAGAGTAATAGTAGTAGTAACAACATATTCGTGAAGCTCATGGCTTAGCCATACTACAGCGAGAGTACCCATAGCACCTGATGGATAAAAAGCAATGCTAAGCAATAGCACTGCAGTTCTTTAGACCAGACCAACTGACTTGAGCCACAAATTCACTTCTCAAAGCTCCCAAAGTCCAACGTCCACCTCCGCCATTGTCACTTATGAACATTATGCTATAAACTGCAAGAATCATGACCGAGTAAAACAAGAGCTACTGACCAAGTGACGGTCGACCGGAACTGCTTTTTGATATGCTTGCTGACCCACCAGTCGTTGTCACTCGCAAAATAGCATACAGATATCAACCGAGCTCCGCTGCCAACTGCAAACTTGTTCTCAAACGGCGACCAACGGACACAAGTTGCAGCACGATTTATGCGCAGAATCACAAGTGCCGGTTTCCAGCGAGGAAGTCCGTTGTTGCCTGACTGCTGCGTCCAGACGTATGCATTACGATCCTGTTTTACACAATGACAAATGTAATACTCAAGTGGAAATCATGCAACATTACACATCTGTGCTTCAAATCCTAACTGGTAATATTCAAGAGTCCAGAATTATAACAAACTGTTCACAAAAGGTAAGAAAAAATGTTCATTATTCAGGGCTCAATACCAGTAATGACAGTCTGGACAAAGACAATATAGTATAACAGAACACAAGAACACATAAAAGGTGCACAATCGGTAAATCATCAAAATGACATACTGAGCCACAGGTGACAATGCGGTTGCTAACTGGAGCCCAATCAACACCAGTTACTCTTTCGACGTGTTCACGGAGCTTGTCCAGCAGCAACCACCTCGCTTCTGATCCCATCCATCCATACACATGTACCTCATTGCTGTTTGGTGACAATGCCAGCTCTGAAAACAAGTCATTCAAGTGAAAATATGGCATGCAGACTAAATGCATTATGACGAACAGAATTAGTAAGACACACAATATATTTACAAATAACAAACCAACAGACATGTGATGGTTGTGACCTCATTCGAACTAAGTCACATTTGAGCAGATAACTGAAGACACGATTTTGGCCAGAAACTCATTTCAGATGCAGCAAGCATTGCATACAAACATGACATAGATGGTTTATGTAAACATTAAACAATGATTTCAGGTATTCCAGGTATAAAAGTATTGTTGACTTCATTTCAGGAATAGGTCGGTCCAAAACATGATGGGCAGATGGAAGATGATGGCCTATAAAACAACAGGCAACCAGAAGATGGGGAAGATGACAGCAGACTGCGATGCCTGGTAAAAGACGACAGGCTGAGCCTGACGACTGGTTGTGGTGATGACCAGATGATGGGCCCATTCTATTTGACATATTTCACACTTCTTTTATTTAAAATGTTTATTTTAATACTATCTATTAATTACATGACCAAAATACATTACTGTGTACGCCAGACATTACATTGCAACACTGCAAGATGGCCCAGTTACATCATCTCAAGGGACACCGACCACCAGTCTTGCCAATCAGCCCGTAATGTTTTAGACAGACTGTTAGGAATATTCAAAATCCACGAAGTTTTATGAACTGAATTACAAAATCCAAAGCCACAAAATCCATTAAATGACAAAATATACTGCAGTGATGCTTTACATATTTTTGTGAACCGCTATGGGTCTCAGTACAGACTTTCACCAATGTTGCCTTGCCTATCAAGACATATATTTACAGTAATTCCACGGACTTGCAAAGCTTTGGAAATTGAAAAATTGCTGAGACTCACAGCTGTTCACAGAAATATATATAACATAACTGCAGTATATTTAATCATTAAACAAATTTGATGGCTTTGTGAATTTCGTAATTAAGGCAATCCAGCTCATAAGATTTCTCAGATTTTGAAAAGTCTAGGCTATGGGTAATAAGCGAATATGCGAATCTGCGGATGTGGCAATGGGTAAAAGGCGAATAAAATCTGCAGATGCTAAGTGTGGATGTGTGGGTAAAAGAGAGATGTGCGGATAACTTAACCTTTCAGTAGTTCAGTAAATTTAAACGAATGCCACTAGACAATGCAAAAATGACAAAATCAGCACGCCACCAGATGCCTAAAAACGGGCAAAATGCCATACGCCGACGCTCAAGACGCAGGTCACATACCTGGACGCCAAGGGTGCGTACGCCGTACATCAGACGTGCGCCAGGACGCTTAAATTTACAACGTACATCACTCATGTTGTCAGTGTTTGCACATTCATTCACGCTACTCTCGTTCTCAAATTCTGTACTAGATAAGCTTCCAATCAATATATTTACCGGTATGTGTCCTGCAGTTTTCTTGCACATCCTGAAATATTGGTATCGACACATAACCGCTATAATGTGGCTACATAATGCTCTAAAATTAAAGAAAACCTATAGTTTTACTGTTTTCAGCACCTTTTGGTGGTTATTTAAAGTGTCCTGCGGTGTCCTGCAGTTTTCAGTCATACCCCCTCTTACCATAAAGATCACAAAATACATACGGCTGCGATCGTGATTCCATGCGTGACATGTTATAGGCTCTACACCAAAACTAAACGTGTCTGGCATATTTTTACTTCATTGAACAGTCTTCCATATGCTAAAAAATCACACTTTTGGCAAATTTTCACTCCATAGCCATCTCTGTACCGCAAAGAATAAATAAACTAGAGGCTAAAGCAGTAGGTCAGTTTCGGTATCGGTATTCGGTATTTTTTTATTGTCATTGTTAATTATAAAAACCGCAAAGCTATATACAAAATAAGCTTAAAATTGTTTTTTTTTGTATTTTTACCAATTTTATTGGCTTTATTTTGCCGTTAGATAAAAATCATAATACTCTAGACAAACATACGTTACTTATTTACGGGTCGGTTTAATCTGCTGAGCTGAGCTGATCCGCTGATCTATTTTCTCAACCTCTGATTGGTCGGTGACGGTCACGTGATCCAAATTTAGATCAGCAGATTAACAACAACAACAACAATGCTA
>Ga0209367_1007358_pt1 | contig 15181 bp, 9 predicted proteins | sample WorMetLIZISLAND2_FD_187412 | JGI IMG/M metagenome (GOLD analysis project Ga0209367, IMG submission 187412) | Marine gutless worms symbiont microbial communities from Max Planck institute for Marine Microbiology, Germany - Olavius geniculatus... ... | reverse complement strand
CGCCACTGCAGTGCGGCACTCAAGCGATCCAGCCAGTGAGATGTCTGGCTGGATCGCTTGAGTGCCGCACTGCAGTGGCGACGGTGCTGGTCTTCCGGTTGACGGTGGCGTCACAGGCGGACCCCAAGGTCCTGTAGCGTTATTTCCTGTAAGTAAGCAGTTATTAAACACATGTCTCAAGCCAGCGTTTACAGACGTTACCGTAAACACGTGATAAAAACATGAAAGAAAAAAAATAAAACAATATAACAGTTACAAAGCATGAGCTCAACAAAGCAGTAACATTAAAGCCTATTGCACATAGGCAATCTATCCACCTTGTCCGCTGCCAACGATATTCCAGCTGAGAGCAAAGCCACCGGTGCTGAAAGACTCATCGGTTGTAAAAACAACCAAGACAGCTGGGCCGTTCGACGTAGTCACTGTCGTGTCGTTAGGAACACAGTACGCATGGAGCGCAGGTGCGTTGGCTGTCCTGCCATCATACAACGTCACGTAGTCCCAATAGCACTCGTTTTCATACTCCTCCAGTGACAGCGTCGTCATGCTAGCGGATATTACCTACAGCATCACCATCAGCAGAGCAGCATTCGCCGTGATACATACACGAGTGTCATGCGTCACAGTCCACATAGACTTAATTTAACAAGTGACCGAAGTAATTCGATATAAGACGAAATCGTCGCCGCCTCGTGGTGAATTATAGGCAAGTGCAAATTCTGTCCAGAAGTGGTGGATATAAACTTAAACCCTAAATCTTCCCTTTTCGCAAAGGTCAAAGACCCCATCTAAAACAATGTGTCATTGGACCACCCCTCGAGTGTACTTGCCAAATGGTATCTAATGGCAGGTGCACGAATGTGACAGACGACAGATGACAGACAGACGACAGACCACGCTGCAGAGTTATGGGTAGTTATAGGCGAAATTGCGAAATCGTCCAGTATGGCTCGAGGAACCACAACAGGAAGAAGTATCACCACGACAGAAATGGACTGAAGAGTGGGCTGCTTCAGATGTAGTAAAACTGCTCACTGCTCGTAGACCCTTCCATTGCACCTCCTGGATTTGAGCTACGTCGACTCTTGTGGTCAACGTTGAACCGTTTTCGCACTGGCCAGGGTCGATGTGCAGCCAACCTCATCCGCTGGAATCAGGCTTCAGATCCATTCTGTTCCTGTGGCGCATCTTCACTGACTATGTCACATTGTGAACGATTGTCCAGATACTAAATTTTCCGGTGGTCTGTCAGCCTTACATTTGGCTGATGAGGAGGCTGTTGCCTGGCTTGGCATGCAGAGCATACGCTAAGAAGAAGGCGAAATTGCCGTTCTTTCAGCATTTAGTTTTTTTCAAGCGGTCGTTTTACCGTGCCGTATGGCTTTTTAATAGCCTTTCGCTGATGTTTCGTCACGTTTTATTCTATGTTATAGTGATGACGGCCAACAAATTGATGATGACGATGACGATGAACATAGTAAACCCTTTCAGTGAAATATAGTTTTAGTCTATTCGTCGGGTTCATTTCAATATTCAGTATTCAATCATGTGTCTTACGTTGCCCGGGGGTGCTTGAATGAGCCAGCTACATTCGGCGTTGTTGTCATAGGACCACTGATCATAACCAGGCGAGTAGATTGTTCCTGAAGATCCCTGAAGTATTACAGGTCTCCATTCTCCACACGGATCGTTCTGGCGAGCCCCTTCTGCACTCACAACACGAGTCACTGGTAAATTCCACAGTAACTAGAAATTTGAAGCAGAGCCCAACGTGAGGCCGCCCGACGCCGTAGGTCCGATTGGAGAATTATTTGGGTGGTTGAAATTCCCCTCGTAGCAACGTCAAGTAGCACGAACGCAGTTGTTGTATTAGTCTCATTATTGACTCATTATTGATTATTGACTCGCATTATTGATGTTCCGATGTATTTATAGACCGACTGCACTGTGACGCCAGTCAGCCATTAGTGAAGGGAAATACGCATTGTTCCGCGTCACTCGTCGAGCGACCCGATGCCCATGTCGGGTATATCAGTAAAGTAAACTACCCCTTCCACCAAAACCCCTTAACGGTTCTCGCTAATTTGGCCTTAATTCCTTCCATATAAAGGTCGTCGATTTTTTCCCTATTTTGGTTTTGGTCTGTAGAGAAAAAATTCAGCATTATGCAACAATTTGAAGCATCTGCGTTTAACACGGTAGGGCGTTGATACAACTTAAATGAGGTGGACAGTGAGCGCGCTTCACATAATTATATCGTCTTGGCCATCATTTTGTCAAACATTATTAAATTTGGTGAAGATGTAGCAAAGTTTTAATAAAACAATTTTGTTTTTTTTTCTGGGACACAGTGTAGACTAAATCCCGTAAAACACTGCGTATCCTACGTATGTAGAACTTGTTGCACCGTTTCGGATATGGTCTCCTATAAGCGGCGGCAGGGCTGGGTGCTGCAGTTCGTTAAACGTTCTATTCGCTGCGCAGCATCCCAGTTATGGAATAAACTTTATAGTTTCTCATTCTTTCCGTGTTGCATATCAGTCGATTGCATCATACATCTATCCTCAGTCCTTATTTTAGTAGGCTACTATACCTGCAACCTGTCTCGCGGTTTTTTCCTGAAAACTCATCTTTCCTCCAAATTTGTCAATTAGTTTTTTTCTCTCTCACATAGAAAAAACTCACGGATAAATGACCAGCGCGTCTGCTTGTGTCTTAAAAGTCATTGGCAAACTGCGGCAGAGAAAGCTAATCCAGCTGGCATTTAGATGCACTATAAATGTTTACTTACTTACTTACTTACTTACTTACTTACTTACTTACTTATTTACTTAATAAACAACCTTTTCCAGCGAAGTTGGCGGCTTAGCAGATGAAACAAGAAAGTAAAAAAAATGATCGTAAGATGTTTTCACCAACTTGAGCGTGCAACTGAAGTTTGTTTTCGAGCAGTTTGACGAGACTGTTCGTCGTTGTCTAGTTTCTTATCAATGCGCTTCAGTAGACGAATCAACTCGTCTTCATACTCAACTTTGATTTCTTTTCTATACAAAGCAATGCACAATGGTTATACTTAGCCTAAACCATTCAGCCGTCTCCATTGAGGACCACGCCGCTGCTGTAAGATTTTAAGTATAGTGGAATTACATAACTACAGAGTGGTTCATAAAAACGTGGCACTTTGCTTTTGCCCATATCTTTACCAATTACTGACCGATTTTTAAAATTCTTTCACTGGCACACTCTGCAGACAATTTGCAATAATATAATTAATATATTTTCACCACAGCGTAACTGTGCTTCTACACTACGTTGTGAAATATGAATGAAATACAAATATATAACGATAATAACAAACAAGCATTTTGGCATTTTGGTAACCTCATACCAACATTGCAGTGAATGATCTGTATGACATTAAACTGTGTGTGTTTAACACAGTCTAGTGTTAAACGAATCATTTACCGATATGTTAAACCGAGGTGTTTTTTTTCATTTACAAAAATGGTTGATATTATCGTTAGTTTTTTTCTGACAGATGTATTTCATAAGGTACTTGAAAGTAGCGTAGAGACGCATTTGCGGTGTGGTGAGATACATAATAATCACATTATTGCAAATTGTCTGCAAAGTGTGCCAGTAAAAGAATTCTAAACATCGGTCAATAATTAGCGAAGATATGGACAAAGGTAAAGTGCCACGTTTTTTATAGACCACGGTGTAGAAAGCCGCGTAAAACAGAAGCCCTACACTGAATGCGTGCAGATAGCCTGCATAGACACGTCGTCGTCAGTCAGTGCGTTTAAGTTTATTTCATTTCTGTTGCTTTAAACGCACCTCAATTCGACGGTCGTTAGTCGGTAAATAAGTAAGTAAGTAGGATTATTTAGAAGGCGCAATTTAACAGTAGCCGCAATGCGCCGCGCTCTCAACGCCCGAACAAAAATGTCTTTAACTGCCGTTTAAACTGTTCAAAGTTAGGCCTAATGTCAGTAATGTCGGTAATCGCTGTTACATGAGTATTTAGGTTCCTCATATTTAAATCAACGAAGTCAGACTTTTCAAGTCAGTGCAGAAAAGTCTGGCCCTCACACCTTAGACTGTAGCGTAACTGAAAGATCAGTCCTAGGTTCTCTTATGTTTATTAGTTACATTGAGGATTCAGCCGACCTCATCTTTATTAATCAACTGAAATAGGCTACTATAAGTATGCTGATGACATCCAGCTGGTTTATCCCAGTGCGGCATGAACTATTACAGATGAAAATAACTGAACTACAACTAAATTTGTTGTACCGTGTTGGCAAACAGTTGCAAAAATGCGATGAGCTCAACAACATCAGGGCCAGCAACGCGAGTCGATTCATTTTCACACAACGTATACCCTTGTCGCCAAATGAACAATATGCCACTGTGATAACACGCACAAATATGAATGAATGAATGACTGGTTTAATGAGACGCATCAAACGTGCATCAAACACTGCTGTGAGCAAATACGAAATTATAACACTGCAGGAAATACACCAATAAAAACAAACACTGAACATAAACTCAACTAGACTACACTACACTCAATTTAACATGTGTCTGTTTATTAATGAAGCCTAGAAACTATGAAATTTACATTGTAGTAAAATAACATGTAACACTCAGTACGTAATAAACATTTTAGTCAATCCGAGTAGACTGTATACAGCATTATATTCAAACTGTTCCAGGAACTTGTGCAATAGTACATGGTGCCGTCTATTGAATTACGATATATTTACGATACATATACATGTACGTCATACTATAGCGAGTTATGCAAGTAACTTGAGCAAAGCTCACGCGACGTTCGACAGCATCAGTGCTGTTACCTGGGCAATCAGTGCAAAAACGTGCAATAATATCATAATAATGCGTTTTGAAACCATACCCGTAGTTGAGACCTCCATACAGTAGACTCTTTGAACCTAGGAGGTCAAAACTCAGATGGTTAAAATCTACGTTCTATGCTAAAAAATGGATGTGCAGGTTGTCGTGGTTTATCTCCAGTCATTTTGTCGCAGTTCATGGAGTTGGAGTTCATGGAGTTGAGACTATCCAGGTTGTACCCGTGACACATTATGACGTCAGCATTACGTCAGGATCAGCAAAAATATTTAATCAACTGCCATATTTTGTTGCGATATTTTGAATTAGTATTTCTTCAGCTACAGCTGGTACAAATTTTGTGTAAATTGATCATCATTTAAGTAAATTATGAAAAAAACAATAAAGATCTTTTTTATGAAACATCGTGTATAAATCAAGCTAACATGCACATAAAATTTTTGGCATGAAATGTAAATTTTAGCAGTGCAAATTTTGGCCCCCTAGGTTCAATTAGTCCTCTGTGCGGGGTGTCAAATTCGGGTACCCTTTCAAAATGCGCGATTTCTGTTAGTGTCTACTAATTCAGCGTAAAAACGGCTGCAGATAGACAGAGATTGGCTGCTTACCGTAACAAGCGCTACTGGCGAGCTATTTGCGGGCACGAACGCTTATGACCGTGAACGACCTTGAAATCTAAAAAGTGAGTTTTAGTGATTTTTAACGCGATTTTAGGCTGCAGTGCATATTGTGACGTTAAAATTACTGGAGATAAACCAGAACAATCTGCGTATTAAAATTTTTGAATGAAGAATAAATCTTAATTTTCTGAGTTGCGACTTCGTAGGTTCAGAAACATCGTGTTTCTGCAATACGGAAGCCTCAAATTTGGGTACCCTTTTAAAACGTATTATTATTTGTTTTACTTAGTACGCTGATTTCCCAGGTGGCAGCAACGACGCTATCGCGTGTTACGTGAGCTTTGCACAAATTACTTGTTTTACACGGTAACTACACCTAATTTACCTGTTTAAGTCTGCAAAAGTAATGTATCGGTATTGCTGTTCTCAACGCTGACCCAAACTGCTACGTGCTTACAGACTATTAGGCCCTAAACTACATAAACTACAGGGTGAGCCAATAAAAAACGTGGCACTTTTACCATATTTTTGCCATTTATTATCCGATTTTCAGATTTTTTTTACTGGCAGACTCTGCAGACAATTTGCAATAACGAGATTATTATACACCCACCACAGCGTAAATGCGTCTCTACGCTACCTTGTGAAATATAAATGAAATATGCCTATTTAACACAATAAAAACAAACATTTTCGCACATCTGTGAAAAACACGTCAGACCAACATTGCGGTAATGATCTGTATGACACTAAATTGTGTGAGTCTAACACAGTCTAGTGTCATATAAATCATTTATCGCAATGCTGGTCGGAAGTGTTTTTTTCATTTACCTAAATGTTTGTTATTATTGTTAGTTTTCCTTAGATTTATATTTCAAAAAGTAGTGTATAGACGCATTTACAGTGTAGTGGGATATACATGTAATAATCACATTAATGCAAATTGTCCGCAAAGTGTGTCAGTAAAAAAAATTTGAAAATCGGTCAATAATGGGCAAAGATATGGACAAAAGTAAAGTGCCACGTTTTTATTGGCCCACGGTGTAGTTCCAATCACAACACTTCAGCCCAGTATAGCAGGCTGGCTTTTAGCCGGTTTTGGCGCTGTACAGAAAATGTCTTCAACCGTGACCGCGGCGACGTTACGCTAAACACGCAGAACTTCCCATACTAAGAAAATTTATTCGAGATAAGAAACTGACAACATCTTTTACCACTACGTCATTATAATGTTATAATACCATGTGTCTCAAAAAGTGACCTTAACAGTGTCGATCGCAACTTGATGTTGGATTAACAAATTTTAATAATTTTTGGTACATATATTCCTGACACAACTGGCCATCAAATGACCGTTCAAATTTCCACGTCACCAAACGTCTGTTTCTGCACTATCTGGGCAAAACAAAACGAGCAAAATATGTGTTGACATTAACAAAACATCAATAAATTTAATCTCTTCAGACATGTGATCCATAACGGCCATGACGTCCGTTCAACAATATTTAGGATATCATGCACCATATTTCAGATGCTGTTTAGAAATGTCGATAAACTCAGCGTGTTGTCGTGAGCAAAACGTTACCGACACTATTATAAATGAATGCAAATCACCGATATTTTAAATATTTACCGCCAGCAATTGCACATTAGGCCTAAAATTGTGTAAACTGGCAGCCAACTAAACCAAAGTGCTAGAATTTTGGACAAAATAAGCTAAATGTGTGTTATTTTAATCAGAATGATCATACTCAATTGAATAACATTGAATAACAATGTTGTTTTGTTTTTCCCAGGTAGTGCAGAAACAGACGCTCGGTGAGGTGGAAATATCGTCTGATAAACCTTCACTGATTAACTGTCGCGAAATTAAGTGTCGCTCGGTGAAATGTCGTTATACCAGGTGAAAACATAAATGATCTTTTGGTGGCCAGTTGTGTCTGAAATATTAATTCGTACCAAACATTGGTAAAATCTCGTAATCCGTCTTCAAATTACGATCGACAATGTCGGGGTCCCTTTTTAGACACAGCATAGATCCAGTAAAGCCACAGGGCCCTGGATTTAGTCCATAAGAATGATTAGTTATCACAACTGCAGCTAAGTAAATTCAGTTGACTGTCGAGTGTCAAACTACCGTTGAACTTTAAGTACTTGAACGAAATATGCTTACAGTCAAGTGCACGTTGACACACATGACGCCGAGCCTGCGAGTTTTGAAATGATAGGCCTACTTCGCGAGTTGAGACTAGTTATAAACCGGCAGCGCAGACCGTGACGACTGCTCCATGCAGTGTATTACAGCGTCTATAATCTATGTGATGTAAAGAGCTTTAGACGGTTGATAGACAGTGACAGTAGCGTAGCCAGAAAATGAATTGGGGGGCTGCCTTCCCTTCCCTTTTCTTTCCTTTCCTCTTTTTTCCTCCGCTCCGCCGTGTCGAAACGATACAAGCTAGGCTCATAAAATCCTCACAGCTCCGTTAAAAACTCTAGCATGAAGATTTTTAAGGGTTCCCAAAAAATCAATAGGCGTCACTTTATGTAACTGTAGCCCTATCTCTCACTGTTTCTGAGCTACGGCGACTTCTCTGTTGCAAATCGCCAATTATTGGCCAACCGTACTATTAACGGTCGAGCCTATGTCACAGGCTTTTGTCTGTTGTCATAACGTATGTATTGTGGCTAAACCGTACAACTTACAGGAAAACTGGGTTCTCGAACAGCTGCCCTGTGTTACCGATTCAAATTCTTATGACCCCCATTTTCTTTAAACGGGGGTACTTTCTGCATCCCAAATAGGCCGACTTGCACTGCTAATTGGGTTAAGCCGCTTCAGTTATTGACGATTATTGACAGTCTATAGAAACTGACCAACGTCCTATCCAATTCCAATCCTGTTGCCGACCCCCTACGGACGCCTGTTTTCCTCAAAATTTACATGGCGCACGACGGCCAAACTGTATCAGCGGAATGGTTACTATTAAGATATTCTAGACGTCTAATCCCTCATTGCCGACCCTCCTCTTCATCACCAAACAGCGACAGTGTCAGGCAGTACGGTCGGCCATCCTAGCGACAGCTGGGTTTTTTGTTCTTACTCCACTTCTGCTCAACCCAAAAGTTGAAAATGTTTTTGCACTAAATGGCTGAAATTTTGCGTGCTAAAAACTGTGACACTGGACTAATTAATCGTGCAATAAAATTCCAAGTAGCCCAACATAAAGCGTCAGCGTTACACCAGACGGACGGACGGACAGAGAGACATATTCCGGCAACGCAGTTTTATGCAATAGCATGGGACGGTAAAAACTAGGCCATATGCCTAGTTATGTAGAGCCATATGAAAGAAATATTAAGTATGGACTTTGGTTTATGTCGGTATACTTTTTATGCGGATAGTTGCGGTTTTTTAGAAAGGACACGTCAACTATATGTGAGCCATAATGTGGGTGATACTCTTGTTGTTGTAAAAAAACCTACACGCAACGTCATTATAACTAAACTCAAAAAAAAACAAATTTTAGCGAGTAGCATTACGATGAGACGAAAGCATGAAACTGACGCCTTGTTCTTTAAGCGCCAGCTAAGTTTCTCCTCTTATATGTTACCGAAGTAACGAAGAGCACAGCATTAAGACTTGACTTTGCAATGCGATGATTGACTGTAGAAGTGCAGGCAAGCCTCTACGTCAGTGCATTGTGATGAAGTAATGTATTAGACAACCTAGACAGTCATGTCTGAGTCCGACAGTCTCTATAGGCTACCTGGCATTCAAAGCGACGTTGCGTCTTGAAAGCCTGTAAACACGTGATAACAATCGTAATCATCGGTGTGCAACGCCGTGAGAATACCTTCGTGTCGCTACTAAATCTGAATTCCAAGCCAGACGAAACTTTGTCGACAATCACCCATCCGGATCATGCTTGCACTGTCAATACTACTTGGGCGTTGTTGAAATCTTCTGTCTTGAGTTTTTTATGCTTATCGATGACACTGAAGGTCGTATAGCTATAGCTTAGCTTGAAGATAGGTTGCGTTCTCGTTCTTTGACTGCTTACCCGAGCGCCGTCGCACATCGTCGACTTACTGTATAAAATTTCCATGACGTCGAAGTTGTCCACTGACCAGTCACGACGTCGTCGCGTTTAATGTTCAGTTTTTGACCCAGTCACTAAATTTTTTAGTATTTATTTGTTAATCCATTCAATACGGGAAAAATCAGCACACAGTACTCGTCCACGACTTCAACCCGATAACAACCCTATCGATCATAAACGATCCTTACGCGGTCTTTACTCGACCATCGATCAACTTGACCTTTACTCGACCGGTACATGAGTCGCGGGTGGTAGGGCCTCTAAGAAACCTTCAAAGTGTTATGGTGGCATATAGTTGATTTAATTGAAGCTCTAGGCTTCGTTATACGCATCATCTTCATGCAGGTAAGATCGAACGTGCAGTTTTGGGCTGCAAGTGGTCAGAGGTCCAAGGAGTTGGAAAAAATTTAAGAGAAATCAGTAATTAATCGTTAATTGCCGCAGCTCTAGTTTTTATCGATAATTGCATTATTGCGGTTATTCTGAGCACCTTGAGCAAAGTTAATGCAGAGCTACCTGGAAATCTGTCGAGACAACTATAAAAGTCATTAAATTTCAAGCCGATGTCCGGATGTAACTAACGGCGATTGACATGGTTACTCAACTATAGCAGTCAGCAGTACTGTTATAACAAGCAGCAAGTTTCTGCAACTATTTTTATGCTAGACGAGTCAATATAAGTAAAATAACGATTTCAGGGAGTACCAATTTGACGCCCTCGTTTGAGAGAAATCCCCTCACCCAGCAGCACGACGTTTTGTCGCAAAAAACGAGAGTCACTACGCTATCACACGGTGAAAACCTGGAGTCTCTATCTCACCTGGGCTTGAATCGGTACCGCTTCATGATGGACGGACAGACGGACAGAATTACGACAGCTAGCTAGCTGATATGGGCGCTTTAACTAACATCTGTGCTATTGCGCTTAAAATGAAGTTTTTTACATTTAAGAATTTTCGCAAAAAGCTGCTATAAAGCTTAATTTTTGGCCGAGCGTTAAGTCGACGATGACGTCGACCTTGAACACGATGTGTCGTCTGTTATCGTCTGTCGTCTGCAATTCGTGGTTAAACAGAATATGTTTTACCAGAAAACGTATAACACGAATTAATTAGCCCGGTGACACAACTCTCTCCAGGCAAAATGTCAGGGATTTAGCGCAAAGGGAACTTTTTCAAATTTGGGGTGAACAAAGATGGGGTAGGAAAAATGTGGCTTTTTAACAGATAAGTCGCCGTATCTCATAAACGGTGAGCTATAGGGTCAAGGTTAATAAATAACAAAGTTTGTGTTTGAGAACTTAACATGATAATAGTAAGTACTACCAAAGTAAGAAAAAAACAGACGAAATTTACAAATACTAAAATAACGATCGCCGTCGTTGTAGTCGCAGTCGGCATCGTCGCTGCAAGTGCCGTCGTTGTCGTTCCGTCGACGACCTCGCCGTTGTGTTCGTCGTCGTCGTTGCAGTCGCCGTCGCCCGTCGTCGTTCCATCGTCACCGGCGTCGCCGTCGCTGTCTTTTCTGTCGCTGTTGACATTTCATACGTACTCGATATCACCCTATTCAACATCAAAACTGCACTTGGCTCAATTGTGAACTACGATGACGACGACATCGATGACTGTGATGCTGACGATGGCGACATTGCGGCGATTGCGACAGTGTGGACGTCGACAACGGAACGACGTCGCGAAATGGCATATGTAACGATGACGATGGCGTCTGCGGCAAAGCGAGACGACGACGACGACGGCGACGTAAAGGTCACCTAACTGTACTAAGTAAAATAATAAAAAAATAAAATAAAATAATTAAATAATACAAACAAAGTTAGAAAAACTACATAAATATACTGCTTACTGCAAATCGGGATTCGGGCAGCACTATTTACTTATTCGGTCAGTTTTCCAGTAAAACGTACTCTTTAGCCATAATACCTGTAAAACGAAAATTGGAACGTAAAAATTGGAACTTACGAAAACGATAACAAAAACTAAAACTAAAAATTCCAAACTCTAAACCACAACCCTAAACCCCAACCTTAACCTTGACCCCAGCCCTAAACGCTAAATCTTTTTCCTAGTCGAAATAAAAGCATGGTGTCGACGTGAAATGCGGTCGTCTATCGATCAGTAACAGAAAGTCGTATAAGCCCTTTCAGACGACGCAAAAATCGTCGACCTTGGATGACCTTAAACTTGAAGGGTCATTACGCACTTTGAATGCCAATCGTGCGTCTTCCGGAGCTCGCCATGTTTCAAAGACGATAGACCCATAGGCCTATCAACGACAACAATGTCGCCCACGGACTCTACTTTGTCTGACCGGAAGTCGGACGCTGCATGGCTTTTCTGAGAGCGACTGGGCTTCTTGTTAAGGATTTAGCCAAAGTTATTAAATAACAAGATCACTACCATGCTAACAAATTAGCTTATAATTTGATGTACAGAAATTAAAAACGTGATACTACTATAAAACGATGAAACTTCATTTGTAATTAACATTTTAATGGGTAACCACTAACCAGGGTAAGTTTGAAAATTGGAACACAGGTAAGAGCTTATTATTTACACAGATGGGGCACATGCCTGTCATGCAGTTAAACAGTTAAACAAGAAGCTCAGATTTCGTTAGGATAGCCGAACGTACTGGTTGTCAGTGACCTTCAAGGTCAGCCAAGATCAATGATTTTCATTTCATCCGAATAGGCGTATGCGATTTAATATTAGTGATTAATACTGACCTTGGCCCTATCTCTCACCGTTTCCAAGATACGGCCACTTATAGCTTAAAACTTTCCATTGAAAATTGCGTCCAAACCGCTGCAGATGGAGACATGGTTACTATTGATAGCCTATATGAAGTCACAAGCGCTCTATCCGATAGTACCATCGCCGACCCCCTACGGCTTACCGTTTAGCCACAATACCGCACGATTAGCTAGTGGCGGTTCTAGTCCGTAATATCTGGGGGGCACGGTCCAATGGCGAGTGGGGTAGCGTGAGCCTATAACGGGGGTCTCGGGGCAGTGCCCCCATGCAGCGGGGTCCAGGAGCAAAGCTTCTGGTCAGGAAAGGGGTGCGAAGCCCCCTGAAGCTAAAACATTGTTGGTTTTTCGACGTAATAATGAAAGATGCAAAATTGCCCACTTTTCTAAAATTTGGAAACGCAAAGAAATCACTCAGGTATTTTTGTCATCTTTGAAAAAATCATGGGTGATGCTTGCCACGAAACTGGGGACTGGATCAACCCCCCCCCCGGCCATGACTAAAACCGCCCACTGGCTGGCATACCGTAGTGCGTTTGTTAATACCGGTATCGACCCTTCAAGGTCATCCAAGATCGATGATTTTCATATGTCATTTGAAAGCTAATATGCGACTTTCTATTAGTGATCAATAGCAACCTAGGCCTTATCTCGCACCGTTTAGGAAGGGCCTACCCACAACGCATGCGTTACAGTTACAGATGACGACAGAACGACAGACGAGCTGAGACTCGTTCCATATAAGCTCGAGTGCTCGACCGTTACGTAAGTAGCCTACGGTCGGCTAAAATGCCACTATAACTGACATGCTAAATAATTTGCTGCAAAAAAACTGAGAGGAAACTGAGGAAAACAATAAACTAATGTAACTAAAACTGTTTTAATTTTAAACATAGGCTTACGATACCGTCGTTGCGGAAATAATTTGAAATGAAAGCAAATTGGTAGGCTAAAACAAATTTGTCGTGCCAAAGTTTGAACTTCAACAAAAGACCAGTAATCCCTAAGCTTGGGGATTAACCTCTAATTTAGCTAAAGCTAAAAATACGGTCTGTTGTGCAACTGCAAGTTGCTACCTGCAAGTTGCAAGTTGCGACGTGTCTATTGCCTGCATCCATAAACTGAACAACAAACTGTCTGAATGCAGATAATGGAATGACCAATCACAACCGACCTTTCATGACACGTCGTGGCCAATCAGTACAGTTGTATACACTGTACGTTACTTTCGCGGGTTTTGAAGTTGATTATCTGTTGTCTATTTACTTTATATTTGTAATTATTCATGCCAGATATATGAAAAAATGAGTCTGAAGAAAGATGAGTCTAAACCAGCTGATGTGCCGGACGTCGTATTCGATCCGACCACGCAAAAACGATATCTTAAAGGACGATTTCTGGGCAAAGTATGTGGTTCGTGTGTGGACCGGATGTGATTTAAAAGACATTTTCATATATACTGCAGATAATTCATTTGTGGCTCTTTAGCGTTTTTTGCAAGTTGTCTCACTGGCTAATTCGTTACGTGGTCCTTTCGCAACCTGGACATCGTTTCCTTGTCGATTCGCCACCTGGCTAATACGCCCCCGCAGGGAAGGTGTACTTTGCGGAATGCGGAATTTCGAAAAGGGGCTAGAGTGAAAACTACGGTACCGGAAACAAACTGATAAATGTAAACAAACCGATGTACCATTTTGTACACACTCACCACAACAAAATAGTTCCAAACAACTTGTGAGTTTCATTGCATTTTAACAAATATTTTTTTTTGTGATTTTAACACATTTCGCTTTGTGTGTTGAATTTCACGTTAGTTTAATTCACTAATCTAATTATCATTAGTTATTTCTTTTTGGTGCTGTTTTCTTCATACACGCTAGCCACTTTCGCATGCGATCAAATAAGTAAACGGGATCATTGACCTATGCACAGTTACGCACAACTGCTATCAAAATTACTATCTTAACCATAAAATGGGGGTAGAATCTGGGGAGGGGGCAGCGCCCCCTCCCCAGGAAAATAAAAATGTGATGAATTGTTTCACTAGAGCACAATAATTTGGTTCGGAAAGTGCTCTTCAGTAATAAATTATTCAAAACAGCACAGCTCTAATGTGGCGAACTACTTTAGTAAACACGAGATATCATTGCACCGGTACTGTCATCTTCACACGTCCCCGAAAAGGTGTATTTTGCGGAATTTCACCTGCGGAACGTTGCGCAAATTACACCTTAGAGTTTTTCCGCATTGGCGCATTCCGCAAAATTCAAATAAAATCAAATAGTCAACTTCGCGTAGGCTTAGGCTTACATTTGAGTCTCAAATCGACATCGACACATCACATCACAAACGACACAGTCGGCAAAGTAATCATGCAATGACTTCTTCAACTTAACTCGTAAACTGCATGAAATTTGGTCGCCTGATTCTCAGGAAAGTCATTCAAATTGTTGCCACGAGATGTCACATTTTAAGGCTGAAAATATATTAAATCAATAATTCTAGCGGTAGATCGGCGATCTTGCAATTAGCACTGGGAAATTGCTAGAGGTAGATTGGGTAGGCACATTATTAGGTACATGGTAGAACTTATGTTCTTGGTAGTCATTGGACCATACTACGACACTGTCACGTATTCAAATCAGGCTTATTCAGCATTATATCAGAGTCTATCTCAAGCCTTATCTGTTTCTTTGTAACACAGACTTAAAAATATATTGTTTTTCAATAAATTTGGTAATTCATAACATGTGACTGATATTTCAGTCCAAACCACAGTCCTGGTAATGCAGTGAAGAAATATGGCTGCATTC
>Ga0209367_1007357_pt1 | contig 15183 bp, 10 predicted proteins | sample WorMetLIZISLAND2_FD_187412 | JGI IMG/M metagenome (GOLD analysis project Ga0209367, IMG submission 187412) | Marine gutless worms symbiont microbial communities from Max Planck institute for Marine Microbiology, Germany - Olavius geniculatus... ... | reverse complement strand
AATGGCACAAACTACCAGTGATTCAATTTTGGGGGTGATCCGGAAGAAATCCTGGATTCTGGATCACTTTGAAATTTTCGTTACCATTGCTTTCAATGGGGCATAAGGGAAACCGCTGCAAAACCGAAGATGGTGTTGCCACCTAGCGAACAACATTGCCTTGTCTGAGGTGTGTGGGCTTTGACTGCTTTCTAGTTGTTTCTGTTTTTAACTAAACGTAATATCGCAAACAGCCAAATCTGTTCCAGTAAACATTTTAAAACTGACTTCTAGTTCTCTTTTATATCTCATTTTATGTAGTCAGGTTTTGCAATTTTGCTTAAGATTTATCTCATAATTTCGTAAACCACTGGCCATACGTGTAAGCAGTCATTATTGACTGACTGACTGAATTGAATGCTCCAGGTCAATAAAACGTAAAGCCATTAACTTGATGCTAAACAAAAAGCCCAGCTGTCGCTAGGATAGCCGACCATACTGTCTGTCAGTAACCTTCAAGGTCATCCATGGTCGATGATTCTCATGTCATTTAAAAGCAAAATATGTGCCACTTCTTATTAGTGATCAATAGCAACCTAAGCCATCTCTCGCACTGTTTGGCCACAACAGCGCGTAACGGCCTTCAAGGTCATCCAAGGTCAATGATTTTCATCCCATCTGACAAGGTGTATACCACTTCCTATTAGTGACTAATAGTAACCTTGGCCATATCTCTCACCATTTCCAAGATATAGCCAGTTTTCTGTTGAAAAACACACATTTTTCTTACCCCTCTTCATTCAGCCCCCAATTTGACAATGTTGCCCTTGGAGTAGACAGCTGAAATTTTGTATGCCCGAGTTTAACACCCATGGCCAATTATTCGTGTATAAAATTTTCCCCTACACCCTACCTGTTAGCCACAATACATCCATTACACACCGACAGACAGACAGACAGACGAACAACAGATGGACGACAACCACGACAATAGCTCAACTGCTACTGAAGTACGATCGGCTAAAAACAAATGGAATCAGTAGATCTTTACATCAGACAGCTAATAAATGTCTTTTCCTTTTATAATTACAAAGTTAAACTTCATACAGCTAAAGACATTGTCTTCAGATGATTTAGCAGTTATACTAACCATATGATGCCAGCAAACAAAGAACTCAAGAGATCATATTCAATTTCCACTGCAGAACTGCCTAGAAAAGAAATTACTGTAGACTAAACAGCATAGCTAGATCTCACTTGCTCGAGAAAGCTGTAGCTGGTTCAATGTATAAACAATACAACAGATTGAGTCATTGTGCACAATGCCTAACATTGCAATATAAGACATAACAATTTACAGTCCAGTACCGTCAAACATATAAACCTGATTGAGGTAGAAATAGTCTTGTGGCCGAGTCAATAACAGAGCATCTTTTTCGGTTTCCGAGCAACCAGCAAGCAGGTAGTAGAACACGTGATAGTTCCTGCCAACAAATGCAACGATATCACCACCCCGGCAATGTTGCAGAATACTGCACAGACTGATATGCTGTCAAAAGTGATAACCAACCCGAGTTCTCAGTTGGAGAAACACCAATGTTCTTGTTACAGATTTCTGAACCACACAGTAATCATCTGATGCAGCTTCAAAACTTTTTCCAAAATTAATGGAAAACATGTCACTTTAAACATTCACACTACGGTTCTATAAACTGCACTACTCCAAAAACTATTTCATCCATTTGTTATTTGTCGTTAGTTTCAATAATTAATCCAATCTTTAATAGTGATATTTGCGAAACCAAACATTCACAGAATGAAGAGATCACCTTTCATTTGTAGTTTGTTGCACAATGCGAGACTTCTCCAGCAGATATTTCTCAATGCTTGCGCTACAGCAACACAATGCATCTCCTACTACCAGCTTTATTATAGGCATGATGATGATGATCATGATCATGATGACATGGTATAGTAGTTATCAACATACCTGTAATAACTCCATTCTCAACTATTTAAAGAAAAACCTAGAAAATGTGAACATGGAAAGTGGCATTCAAAATATGTGTGTGTGTGTGCACACATAAAAATATCAATTTTTGTGAAACTGGACTGGATTAATAAAAACCAGGAATAACAGGGCCATAATACAACTACTAATAATATGACGTATCTGTACAACAATGACTGACGGCTCCTGATTTTGTTTAACAGGTCTGCTTCATTGATAACCTCAGGCGAGACAATCCCAGAAGGACAATTAAAAAATAATTAAGACTTTTTGTCAGATCCAAACCAACAGCAATAAACATTGACAGTAAAAATAAACGGTGCACACAACGTTAAAAGAGAACAATGGACAATAACTTACCAAAAGTTACCATGCTTAATTAGCTGCAGTTATAGGAAATTATAATGTTATACAGAGTGTGACTGCAAAATATCAAACAAACCCGTGAACGGTGCCATTCTGCCAGTAGTTGACCTGCACAAATTTGCCGAACCGACTCGAATTGTTGTTGTGCACCGTCTTGGCATTACCAAACGCCTGCAAATATAGCAACATGTTTCAGTATCACTCAAAAAACAGTAATGCTTTCCAAATAATGGACAAGTGTGCTGCATTATAATACCAGTATCTATCAAGCTTAAGAAAGTGTTAATCGACCAAATGATTATATCATTAATAATACACAGTACACACACAAACTGTACAATTGTGCTAACCATGGACTTGATTATGACAGACATGCATGAATAAAGTAAAGTCAGAATTCAAATCTATGGTTGTAAACAATCAAATCTTACTACTCTGGCTGAGGCTAAATTAACCTCCACAAATCCAGAAATGCATAAACAAGTCTTTTAATATTCTCTGACCAGTTTGTATAAACTTGTCTTAAACATAAACAGCTCGTTATGCAAAATCCTTCTTTTACTATTTTTACGTAAATGCCACATAATTTGTATTTTACAGATTAATACTTCTGATGTGTTTAATCCAGTCCCAGCCCAAGGCTGCAATAGATAAGAAGATGGTTCATCCCACTGTCATTCATTCAAGCAAGTTGAAACAACGTTAGCCGCCAGTAGCAGATCAGTGTTGAACTTTCACATGACACACACAGGCAGAGAAACAGATAGAGACAAACAAACAAAGAGTGCAGCTAAGCAACCACAACCACAGCTGCAGGTATTAACACCACCCTGGACATCAGCGATGACTAAGAAAACTTATTACAAATAAGCTATAGCCAAAGTGAGAGGTGATAAGCCCTGATTTGCAGTGACGACAGATGTCTGTAGTTTGCCTTAAAACAAACACAGACTGTCAGCTGTTCTCACGACATGATGTTCACAAATCAAACAGCAGGTGGGCATCACTCAGCATGCGTACAGACTCAGTAGCAGGGACAGCATACGACATGTCGGACAGCTAAGAGATGACCAAGACGTTTGTCGGAAAACACTTTTGTTCAGGGCGTTTCGTGCGCAATAAAATGACAATAAGGCAACTTATTGTGTTGCATTGCAGTACATGCAAACCGGTGCAACAAAACACGAGTTTTCTGCAGGTAAACTCGCATAAAACTGCAAGTAAACTTGCATAACAATGGAATGAAGAGTGTGGTATGCCCTTGTAATGATATGAAACATCGCTGCCATTACTATTACTAAATATTATTACCTCGAGTACTGGTCCAGCACTGAGGATGCTCTCCTCTATCTTGGAGTCACTGTAGAAGATGCGTCGACTGAGTGCTGACAAGTGGTTAAGCACCAGGTTAGCAGTCTGAGTCTTGCCAGAGCCCGACTCGCCCGAGATCACCACACACTGGTCACATCGACGCTGGGACAGGGCTGCGTACGCTGCGTCTGCCACAGCGAAGATATGAGGTGCCAGGTCACGCCGACCACGACAACCCTGGTACATCGTCACGTACTTGGGGTTGTAAATGGGGTAGTAGCGGAAGGGGTTGACAGCCACCAGGATTGCACCGACGTACGTGTAAATTGCACCGGCATCGAAGCGACGTCGAAGACTGTCAATGAGGGAGGCTTCGCTGAGCTCGGGTAGATCACACAGGTCGGCCGGACAGTCACGCTGCTGACGCTGCAGAGCATGCAGTGACGTGAGGGTGGTGGGATCATGACGATGACGTCCTGCAGCCACATTGCAGCTGCCAGTTCGTCGACGTGAGCACGCGCGCAGTTCCAAACGACGTCGACGTCGATCCACTGCTGACGTCTTCAGACCTACATGCCCACCACATGCGAATGCTGTCTACACACTTGCCTGTTTAAACTCTAACTCTACCAATCTGAATTTGTCGCAGATTTGTTGCACAATAAGCTCCGCAATGAATCCATGACAAATCAAGTCTGCAGCAAATGCAGAGCCAATTGTAAAGAATGTCTGAGGCTCAGACTTTGGGCTATAAGTTTATAAAAATATATGCAAAAAGAACTTCACAACAAACTGTGTAACCCTGATGCTGCACTGAAACAGTGTAAAGAGTGTATAGATGTATTTCATGGCTATAAGTTAAAAGTTGTACTGGTGTAAAATAACAAATATACAATGTGGGAAAAAGTCAATTTAACATAATGACTTGATTTTACAGTCGGTGATTAGTGCAACCTCTGTCGTCTTACTGTCTTGTCCTACTGTCTATGTATAAGTAGTTCTATTTGTCATGTGCGGTTGTTCTTTGAGCAAATCAATGAAGATGAAAACTGACCTGTAATGTGCATAAAAGCTGTGACGGAGTCGCTGTCTCGCAGAACACGCTCAGCGACACTCCGACCGACACAGTCCAGCTGTATGTCAACGAGTTCGTAGTTCTCAGGCAGTGGTGGTATGTCTGCTGCCGGACACAGCTCCAGCACTCGCAGCATGACATCCCGAACAGTGCTCGAGCATGAGACACTGACACAGACCAACGTGGGACCAGCTGCCGAGTCACGCCCGGCATGCGGTGTAGGCTGCCAGCTAGCACGCCTCAACCCTGCTGACCCAGGCGTCACGACCGCCGTCCATGAGGTATATGAGTGCTGAACGATGACTGACAGATCTACCATGCTACTGCTGTCTGTATGCACGTCATCACTGGTAGTGTCATTGTTTTCATGTACACCAGACATCATGGCGGCATTTGCTACATCGACTGATGATCAGCCAACATCACTGCACAACCACATAGCAAACAGCTATCGAACGACTAAAGGTATCTACAAATCTTTACATATACCCATCTACGAGCTACAGACATGGAAATCAGTGTTACCTGACACAGGCAAATGCAACCTGCTTAACCCCAGCCACAGAGGCCAATACTTGATTTACCTATCCAACAAAGATAGATTGAACTGTGTGGCTGGATATACTTATGTATGGAGATAGTTTATCTGTATGTAGGCAGTCACCCATTCAAGTAGTAACCGAAGCCAGCGTAAAACAGCTGTTGATTGAGACCAACCCAACAACTACTGCAACAAGCCTCCATCCGACATTCATAGGCTAGTTTTGAACAGCAGCTGAGCATCATACTCTGAGAAACTGCACTTTGACACTTACGGCAACGTAATAAATACAAATGCGCCAATTTTGCAGTAAATTTTACGCAGGAATTTAAGCATCAAGTTGCAATGTTTCACTGAGGCTGTTCGGGTGGTATTGTCACACTCAGCAGGAAACTTTAATCTTAACAACAAAAACGTTCGTTATCAGGTCATCACGTCGCCCAGTGCAGACACAATATTTGGCCGTGAGCAGAAATGGCCACTCGCTCACTAAACTGAGCAACCCACCTAACCCTAGCCCTGATCTCTGAGGCTCTAACTTTTCGAACTTAAAATTAGTACACTGGTTATACTGTCCCTGGGAACTGTTCACACAAGTTCTGGTATTTCTACACCTTTTTGTTTTCAAGCCAGGAGCTCTTGCGGTCCAGATGGATAGACCAGTGTTTTTCAACCTTTTTGCTGCAGCGGAACCCTACATAAGTGTGAAAATCACTCACGGAACCCCATGCAATGATAAACGAGTTCAGCGGCGTAGGCGGTCGAATTTTTAGGGTGTCTGGGGACCAATGTCCTCAGTGGAGTCGAAAGGCAGAAAACCTGTAAGAGTCTGGACTCTGGGGCATATCCCTCAAACGCTGACGGTAAAGCAGCAGGCAAAAGACTCGTTTAATTTGACCGTATTAGATAATATTATTTAGCAATTTTGTTTTGTCCGTAACCAAAATCACCGGTCGCCAACGGGACAAACATTATCATTTGATCTTCTACTAATCTACTTTTTTACGCCCACGGACGGCTCAGGGGTATGGAACCGAGCTAGTTGCGCTGATGGGCGAAGCTTTTCATATTTTTCAAGCGCAGTGCTTCAAGAAATGAAAGTTTTTCAATAAAAACACACGATTTCATAATACTGACACTAATAAATTAGTGTTCGATGTTCAATGCAAATATTCTAACATTGTTAACAACAAGAAAAATATTCAACATTGCATGCTAAAGTAGACGGTTAGAGGGGCTAATTTGGAACTAAGCTTGATCGGTGCGTAGGAGACTATACTTTAATGACTTGGTTTGACGTAATTTCGCAGGCTAGGTTAATTTGTTTTATTTTTTTACTGACCAGCCGCAGAACCCCTGGCATATGCTGGCGGAACCCTTGGCTTCCGCGGAACCCCAGTTGAAAAACACTGGGATAGACAGATGGACGGGCAAGGCGCATAAGTCAGTGTATTAGCATAAGGACGACCACACAACAACAGTGATTGATTGTGTACAGTGTGGGCTGACACACAGTCACACACAGCTGGTGACAAACAGCATTAAGCCTGCACCTATCTGCTACAGCCTAAAGTGATAACATGCCTAGACCGCCAATAGAGAGTGCAGCAGTCACAACACAGGCCAGCCAAACAACCAGTCACAGCAACCAGTCAACAGGCAACTTGCTTGCACATACTGTAAGCATCCTGGTCTGATGGCCATAAAGCAATCACGGTCTACCTACCACATTGAACGCCATGGCCTCACCTACCTAACAATATACAATACAATCCCATGAACATACAGTGCTGATCTGTGTTTCCTTAGCCCCATGGTTCCCAAACTTTTACTGACAGAAATTTCCAAGACTTTCCAGCACTGTCAAAACGTTCTCCAGGACCTTTTTTGCAGCTTGCCAAGTCACCAATGTTTAAATACAAAGACAAACAGCAGTTACTTCCCATACATAGAGTATTATCCAATGCACAAAGTTCTTCATAAGCACATGGAATGCAAAATATTTTGAATTTTATCTCATCATTGTAATGTCAGTATGCTAGTGCTACACGCTGTTTATTTTGAACCCCCAGTAAATTCAAAACTATCCAGAATTTTCATCTTCCAGAACTTTCCAAAACCTTAAGCTTTAATTTCCAAGACTTTCCAGGAAACGTGGGAAACATATAGCCTTCAGCCAGAAACTATAGCTTACAATGCCACACCACAGATATTGAGGGGAGGCAGAGAGCTAGAGCATCACGCAGTGTGCCTACTATCACTGGTATTCATTGTACCTAACCACTGAGAAATGGCCAGGCTGACTTGACCCAAGATAGTTTATCCATATGTCAACAGCTATCCATCCAAGTACTGACAATCCTTCAATTCATTCTGACTACTGTGGCAAATGAGAGACAACAGGCCCCCTCCCTGAATATGGCTTCTGGATATGTTCATAATGTCTAACAAATTTCACAGACATTTCTAGACATTGACCTCAGCACAATGGTAAAAATGGCAAAACATGGCATATCATATTGCCGAAAGTCACCAATGTTAATTCTCTACTAAAATTTTTTATTATTATAGTTCTTACACAGTTATGGTTGTTGATAATTTAAACACTTCTTGAATTTCAGTTGTAAGCACATCACTTAACTTCATTATTCACACAATTTGACACAAAACAGCCATTGCATCACTCACTAGCTGTGGGTCAGCAAGCAGCTAAACCTCAAGGCCTTCACTTCATGCATAAAAGTTGAAGAGCACAGTATCATCATCATTATTAAAGGCCCGTTGCACCAACGTCGTTCAACTTTGAACCTGGGTCAAATCTGAATTTGAACCTAGTTTAGCCATAAATTGCATTGCACCAAAGCGGTTCAAGCATTGATCTCCGTTCAATTCTGAACTGCCATCTGACCACCGATCAAATTTTGATCTCCATTCAATTCGCGGTTACGCATGCGCACTAGGCAATAAATGTTCTCCGGGATACTATAGCTGCAAAAAATTGTCCGATTCGAATCCTATCCTGCCCAAAAAACTTCTTCATATTGAATAATAAGACCTCTAATGCAATTATACTGATGATCTGAATATGTTAGATTTCTACCATATTCGTTTTATGTTCTCTTTGTGCTCGATAAATCAACAAATAGATGAACAAATCGCATTTCAGTGGCGATGTTTCGTTGGTTGTTACAGTAAACATACGAACGAACCCTAACCACAGCAACAAAAACTCATTCGTATCAATTTATAAGACGTCCAACTCAATTATGCTTGTGATCTGGATATGCTAGATTTGTGCTATATCGGTTTTCTGAGGCGTTTTTACTGGATAAATTAATTAATGGATAAATAAACAGCTTTCTAGAGTGCCGATGCGCCATTGCTATGCCGTACCTATGGTAAACATATTATCTTGACAAGGGACGTAGAATAATTAATGAGTAACTATTGGAACACAAAATGCATATTTTCAGAACTTCATCATGCAACAGCTGATGCGAAAATTGTGTGACAACTTCAGAGAAACTTAAAATTCGAACAAATTACTGCCAATCGGTACTGGATTGTTTCGTAAGCATTGCGTGTGACTGATGCCACTGTAGTTGGCCCATAGGCCGAGCTTGGTTGACCAATCAGAGTCGTCCATGGTATAACCACGGCTGTTTAACTGAACGGGATCAGCTGATCCGAGTTCAACTTGGTTTGTGCAACGTAATACTGCGTGAACTTAGTTCAACTTTTGATCTAGGTTCAGCTGAACCAAGATCATGAACGACATTGGTGCAACGCGCCGTAAATGTGACTGAGAGCAAAACATCACCTTTGTTTGCAGAAATGCACTGCAAGCATTCAGACACTATAAAAAGGCTAGTTAGCAACAGATTATTAAGGTGCTATAGTAATCCAGAAAGCACAAAAACAGACACTGTTTTCCCCATGATGTTTGGCCAAGTTGATGATGGAAAAAAAATGTGAACATATGGATGATGCAAGTCACAAAGTGTGTCTCATTTGCCACAAATACAAGACATAGCCCCACATCAACATTCATCCATTACCACAAACAACAGGAAATTCTATCCTTAAGGTGACCACTTTCCAGAGCACATGAAATTCTCGAACTTTTCTAGTGGGGCAGGCAAAAATTCATCGATATACCAGAGAGATTTAGAAGGTAGAACCCCCAGCCAAAACATGCAATTCTTTTTGACAAAAAGCAATGCTACAGATTTAAAAGTGAAAAATAAAGATAATCTGCAAGCAAAGCAAGCAAAAATTATTCTGCAATCTGCATCCCTACCTTTTGTCCACTGGGGTAGAAGAGTTTTCCCTGATCTTTCTATTTTCCCTGACTTTTCCATGACCACTGTAGAATTATCAGACTTTTCCAGTTTTCCAGGTCAGTGATCATCCTGTTTTCTACCATCTGATGGCAGATGATGAAGATTGCAAAAAGGAAAAGGATAAACCATTTTTATATTTTTATATGCCCTCATGCTAAAAAATATATTTTTATCTATTTAATTTATTCAATTCTTCATGAATGAACATAAACTGGTGTAGTGTACTGATTTCCTGGAGCTCAGTTTCTGGCATACTCATTGACAATGTAAAATTGATGGTTTTTATTACAAAACTGGTGCACTAATTCTACCTATTTCAGTCACTTCTAAAGCAATCTGGGGTGACGGCTGTAATATGCATTTTTACCTAGCAAAACACTAATACAGATATTACAATTTAACAAAGTTTCAATATTGCACAGCAGTACTGTCAGTATGGATTCATCACTGTACCGAAATTACCGATGTACCAGAGCTAATCTTAATGCAATCTAGTTCACAATGTTTATAATGTATATCCATATTTTTCTATATGAGCTTCGCTGGCCGTATTTACCTTCAAAAAAGGAAATCAAACACGAAAAACACAACACGGATATAAATGTAAACACAGCCGACATAGAATAGATAACATTGACGTAGAATTATGATTAATTCATCTAGAGCTGTGCCATTCGTGTAAATTTCATTGTTTCTCGAGTCAAAACGAGTAGCTAAATTAGTACTCGAGTACAAGTTAAATAAACAAGTTAATATAATTATTATGAACTTTTAATGAGCACTTTTATTCGCACATAACAGATACAATGCAGTACATATATCCAAAAGATAAAATACGGTAAAAACACGAAAAACCGACAGACAGACAGACAGACAAAAATGTACAAATAAAAGCAGCAGTCAGTTCATTCTTAATCTAAAATCGACATAAATTTTCTTAACTCCATCAACTGTAAAAACTGACACCATGCAACTGTCATTTAGGCTGCCAGTCAATTTACAACAAGGCACAAAACAACTTATGCAGCACATGACTATTATCAAAAAATGCGCCTATATAAACTTAACTTTGTGTAGTAAAATTAAATGTTCCACGTCAAGTCTGCCACAGCCATTAATTACAGCTCAAACAGACTACAATTTGTTTAAAAATTCATTATAAGAGAATATTCTGCGGAAGACCATAATATTCCAGCAGACATTTAACTCCATGGTCTGCTTCGCACTCAAATGTAAAGCCTGAGTTGCATATATGAGAACAGATAGGCTGCATGCCTCTTGCAGTGACAACGAAGCTATTTCATGTAGTCCATTAGCATTTGCAAATATTGAATTGCACGCTGCATAAAATGAACGTTCCATGGGGTTAATTGGTCTATCACCAGCCATTTCGTCACAATTCAATGTTGAAATGTGTGCTGCATCCAAAAATTGCGAAAAAATTAACTAAAAACCCCTTTTGGGAGATGGGGGGTTTAAGGTCGTTCAAGGTCATCGATGTTGATAAATCTAAAAAGCCTGTCACCAGTGCTTGTTATGATTAGCAGCATGTCTGTACCTATCTGCAACCGTTTTCATGCTAAACGAGATAATTGCGGCAAAATAATCACTTTTTAGAAGGGTAGCCGTCTTTGACGCCCGCCTGCGCTGGCCTACTTGGCCCTAGGGAGTCGGGACTTCGACTGCTAAAATTTACGTTTAATGCTGAAAATTTCATATGCAGTTTGTCTTGGTCTATCTCCAGCCATTTCATCGCAATTCAGTGTTGAAATGTGCGCTTCATCCAAAAATTATAAAAAAATTCACTAAATCCTTTTTGGGGAGTTCAAGGTCGTTCAAAGTCATCAATGCTGATAAATCTAAAAAGCCTGTCACCAGTGCTTGTTATGATAAGCAACATGTATGTACCTATCTGCAACCGTTTTCACACTATACAAGCCAATAACGGCAAAATAACGTCTTTTTAGGGGGTACCCGTCTTTGACGCCCTCGTTCAAGGAGAACCCCCGCACCCACGGGTACAAAATTTTGTCACAAAAAACTAGAGACCTTGAGGCAGCACACAGCGTAGATTTCGTGATTCTATGTGTCGCCGTTTTGATACAGTGCCTGGGTGCCAGGGTGTGATGGACGGACAGACAGACAGACAGACAGACGGACAGACGTCCAGGCCATGGCTAAGACGCATGCTATTTGAGTAAAAACCTCACCAAGCACGCATTTACATATAGGCCTCCTCTGGTAAAACAAAACAGAATAGCATACAATTACCTGATCATATCACATTACTGTATCACATTTCTTCAAAACGACTACAAACAAAAATACCAAGTTTGTTGTATCGGTATACGCAGATCAAAAAAGCAGGCTTGAGCAATGACAATGCCTAAAATGACATGCTGACTACAGTTGTTAGGGTATTCTCCCAATTAATCACTATAGGCCTACAGCATTGGGGAATATTGTGCAGTTTATCCCATATATAATTTTAACAGCACCACTGCAACCACCAGTCCCCTGTAGAAAACTGACATTTTAAAGACGTAGAAAAGTGGCCTTTAATCCAGGCTGCCACACGCTGGCTAGTAGCAATCTCTACCAGCAAGCTTAAACAGTACATCAAAACTGCAGCACTAAATCAGCAATAATAAAAACCTATAAATAACAAACACCATTTTTCCTGACGTCCATAAACATACACAAATGCCACTGATAAGAAATACAAAGTGCGCCATGAACACTGGTAGGTCTGTTAATACAAATAATGTTATCATGATGACATATAGACGCACACATATGTAGATACTGCAAAAATAAAAAGAAAAACATCCAATCGAAACGAAACACAAGCAAAGACATCACATGCTGGAAAAAGCAGGCAACCGTTGACTAAGGTTGCAAGAACCCACGTTTTAAAAGCCCAAGCCAGTGGTCCGACTTCGGTTTTATTTGATTTTGGGTTTTGGGAGTTTTTAGCCGATCATACTTAAGTAACGTTTGAGCTATTGGCATAATTGTCGTCTGTATGCCTGTCTGTCTGTCCACCCGTTTGTAACGAATGAATTGTTGTTAAGCTATAGGTCGTAGGGGAAAACTTTTTACATGAATAATTAGCCATATGTGTTAAACTTAGGCACGCAAAATTTCAGCCACCTAGTGCAAGGGAAACATTTTTAAAGTGGGGGTTGAATGAAGGGGGGGAAGAAATTCAATGGAAAACCGGTCATATCTCGGTAATAGTGAGAGATACGGCCAAGGTTACTATTAATCACTAATAGGAAGTGGCATATTGGCTTTCCAATGATATGGAAATCATCAAGCTTGGATGACCTTGAAGGTCACTGACAACCAGTGGGGTCGGCTATCTTAGCGACAGCTGGGTTTCTTGTCTTTAGATAAAACGGTTTTTTTTGTAAAAAAACAACTTCTGGGATTTCTATGGGGTTTTCAGTTTGAGTGAACACTGCTGAAAACCTACAGCTGAATAGTCCCTGGTTGATTCATACAAGTGTTTGTTTGCTCCGCACAGCACAGAATATACCAACATTTGAAAATTTGTAGATTTAAATGTTTCAAAAAGCTATCCATAATAAAATATTTCATTATTTGTGAAACAAGGAACTAAAATTAGATTAAATTTAGAGCGCGTTATTTGGGTAGGTTCTTAAGCGATTTTAGGTGAGTTTAACCAAAAATAAAATCCACCTGGTTTTTTGGGTATCTAACCGAATGTCTCAATCCTGTTACTGGCTGGAGCTGGATTTGGGCGGTTGATCGGACCAAGTTTCGGTGGATTCGGAAGCAGTGACAGCAGCCATGAGATGCTGGCAGTAGACGTCGACATCAGCTGCTGATGTTGTTGTGACCATGCTGCTATTATCATCAGACTGATCATGAGTGGGTGCCGAGGACGGTTGTTGATGACTGCAAGGCTCTGATGGCAGGGCAGCTGTATCAGAAGGCGCGGCGGCGTTGACCTGGTTTAGATGCTCATTAGACCTACTCTGTGCTGGGCACCTGCAAAACGGATATAAATACATATAAATGGGTAGGCCTAGTGGGAAATGATTAACTGAACAGCTATAAAAACGATTGGCAATTAGGCCCCTACTGTCTCTCAAGACGTTACATCACATAATCTTTGTCACAGCATGTGCTCATAATGTCTTCCTCTTGCACAAATGCAAGTGGTGGACGTTGACGCCACTCGCCAACAGCACGTTCAATAACCGCGTGACACAAAGCGGCTCACTCGCTGTTGATGCGTCATTTCACTTAGTAGACGTACGACCTTACAATGAATACGATTGATGTTAAATAAGTAACAGATTTCCAATGATTTTGTGGTCTCTGTAATTTTCTGAGCCGAGGCATGCGATATCCAGTATGAATTCATTGTTGACAACGGCCAAACTATGACTTCCGGATTTCACAAAGTAGAGCAGTGAACTTTTAGGGTGAGGTGGGCAAAACTATAGTCATTTACGTCAACTTTCTTCATGATGCCGCATGCCAAAAATTATTAAAATCGACCAATGTCTCACGGCGCCATTAAAAAGTGGCTTCCTTTTTGGGGGAAGATGTGGATGTGTGACCTGTACACGTCAGACTCTGCTGGCCGGGATGACTGCAGTTGATCAGGCTCTAGTGCCAATGCAGTGTAAGTGAATAAAAGGTCGTCGTCGTCGTCGTCGTGGTCAGCTGCAGCAGCTGCCAGTGCCAGCAGTCTGCAGTCCTCGTCAGTCTCGTTGCCATGCGATGCCGCAGCAGATCCAGTCAGTCCATCAACATCATCATCGATGTCACTGATGGCTGACTGATGCTTGGCCGGCTGTCTGTCGGAGTACCTAGCAACCACGAACCAGCGATTGCAATCCGGGACGTCGAATCCTGGGATCCCAGCCGTTTTCGCCAATCCCCAATCCCGGAATACGAGGGGTGTTCAATAAATTCCAGGACTTCTCAGTAAGCACACAATGACAGTTGAAAACCAAAACTACAGGGTGCAGCAGAAAAAAGTGGCCCCCTAAATTTTTTGGCCGTTTTCTCAGCAACCGTTTGGGATTTTAATATGAAATTTTCCAGCTTTATTAACTGAAACGTTCTACATCTAACTGCCAAGTAAAATGTAATTCTGTTAAAAAACAACGAAGTTATAGACTTTTTAACCTGACCACCTACCGATTTTTCGGCATTCAAAAATGTTCATGCTAAAAATGCTATTCAATTTTTAAAAACTGGTTACACGTTACTGCCGATGACGTCACAGTGACGTTTTGATAAACAGCAATTTATGTTGTCTATAAATTATCATAAGGTTATCCTTCCTTTAAAGCAATCGCCAGTTGCCAACCGGATTCATCTTCCAGCAGGACGGCGCGTCAGCACACACAGCGAGCAACGACGCGCTGCGCACCGAACTGGCTGCGGGCCAGCTGTCCAGATATCATCACAAAAGACCATTGGCCTCCAAATTCGTCGAATGTAAACCCAATGGACTATCACGTATGGGGTGCAATGTTGGAGGCTTACTGCAAGCTTAAAACACAGCTGAAAA
>Ga0209367_1007356_pt1 | contig 15183 bp, 10 predicted proteins | sample WorMetLIZISLAND2_FD_187412 | JGI IMG/M metagenome (GOLD analysis project Ga0209367, IMG submission 187412) | Marine gutless worms symbiont microbial communities from Max Planck institute for Marine Microbiology, Germany - Olavius geniculatus... ... | reverse complement strand
CAGTGGCGTCCTATTTTGCTGCAGCAGTCAACTGAGCGGTGCGCTCTTCACAGACCAGTGCCTCGTACGTACGCGGCAGGGCACTGCGCGCCGACGATACGACGGCACTACGACCGACCGACCGACCGACTGAATGACTGATGGTGTGGTGTGTCTGCCCACTGCAGCGCGCCGTTGTTTTCTTCCTGACCGACTGACTGAATGGGCTAGGCGTCTCTATGCTGACGTGGTGGGTCGATCCAGTAGCTCATACGCATGCGCCGCGCGGTGGTGCGCAGTCGACAAGGCGCCTTCGAATTATCAACCCACACTCGACGAAATTACTATCGAAATCCAGCACACGTACGTCACAGCGTACATAGACATTGTTCTTTGCTGGCAGGCAGCCTACAGATTATAATTATTAAATTATTTGATAATTCTAATTATCAACCGACAGCGACCGATGCTAGTGCCGTAGCGCTACTGCTGCTGTCTGGTAAGGCACCGCACCGGCGACACTGTGGGAGACCACCAACGATGTGAATACTGCGAGTACGTAACGGTAAAAATCCCCGGTAGTCTAGCCCTGCTCACTGCGCTTTACAATCTCGGAAATTGTGGCAACTGATTTGCACGGAGTACTGATACCGTGCAGTGTCTTATGCGGACATCCATTGCCTGCACCAGCCAACAAGTAAACCAGCGGTACAATACAGTAAATTCTTAAAATCAGAAATTTTGTGAAATCGTTAGTCACATTAGCGCGTTCGTAGAATGACTGAAATATGTAGTAGGCAAGAAACTCAGCTGTCGCTTAAAGATCACGGCGTCACGTCGTTTCGTTTCACCATGACGCTACAGTTAAAAATTCGTTTTTTGTGCGTAGTTATGCAACAGTACGTTACGATTAACATTTTCAGCAAAATTACTTCGCGAGAGTCGGTAGTCCATGTTGCGCAATACGCAGATACCACCGACAGAATTGCATAAACTGCATATCAACTGAAGCAAGTTTATGTTGAGTATTTTAAAGCATACGATGATCTTTAGTCTGAATTCTAAGATTTTAAATATACAGCTTCCAAAGACAGTAACACATCGTCGTTTTCGATCACCTCATTTTCGGTTAACGCCCACTCGCGGCAGCAACACAAAAATGCCAAAACTAGTTTTAAATTATCCGTCAGTCAAAGTGATTGAACGAAATATAACATTGAAAAATTTCCAGAAAATGTTGTGGGTGGTGTAGCGTAAATGCATCCAAAGACAGGCTCGACAAATAAAACATGGACGTTAATAATAAGCAACTAGTGCTGCTTAGTCCATTAACTGTAACTGTCAATCGTCTGGTTGAATTCCTCTTTGCAGTCAGAATGTTGACGTCATCGACCATGTTTTGTTCGTCGCACCTGTCTCTTTCTCCTTCAGACTGTGGATCCATCGGGTGAGGGGTCAGCCACACGGGTCTTTTTTCTTTACTCAGCTCTATTCTCTACGTCTTTCAAGTCAAGCTGCGAGTCCTTCATGTTATACTCGACGACGTCGATCCATCTTTTTTCTGTGTTCGACGCACTTGTGTGCTGCGTTTATTACTGCCGTGCAGATGACTGGACAGGTCCTGGATATTTCCCTGGCGGATTGTCCCCACATTCGTCTGCCCGCAGTTCTCATGTTGACAATAGCGAGACTACCCGGGCGAGACGTAGGCCTATGCAAAATGCGGTGTCCCTTTCTTTTCTTCTACTTGCATGCAGCGGTTTTGCTGAAATGTGTTCAAGTTCCGTGTACCATCACGCACACCTATGAATACATTCCGAGTGCTGTATTTCTTATATTTCCAATGGGCGGCCATTGGTGACAAAACACATCTTGGTTTTTGGACGAAAATTCTCAAACATTATCATCAAGAAAAACCTATCAGTACTGTTGTTCTTGAATAGTCAGTCATCTATTTTGTATGGGATCATATAAACTTCTCACTACCCGAAAAATAAAACTACCCATGCTGCACAGTGCCATACGAAACGATTTTACGTTTTTTTAAACTACAGGCCTACATATTTTATCATCGTAAGTAAGTAACTCTTGTTGATCTCAGACTTGCGCAAAGAACTACAAATAAAACGCTAAGAAAGCCCACCACCATAAATATCCGTGTCACGCATGTGTCTACGGATGTCAATGGCGTGTGTCTGACAACACTTTTTCGACACAAAAAAAACGCCACAACGGTCGTCACTGGCACATCATAAAGACGTCTTAACGTCGACCGTCCTGGTCCGATTCACTGTGATAGTCCATTGTCACGCACGGAAAAGAAGAAAAACAGACATTGCTCAACTTGTTAAGACGCGTTTCCACCAAACGCAACGCACGCAACGTCCTTGCATAATTTCTTGACGCAGCAAACGCAGGAGACGTAACGGCTAAAACGCAAAGATAAAAGGGATGTCTATTCTTGCGTTGCGTACGTTGTTTTGCGTGCGTTGCGTCGGATGGAAGCTAAGCTTTAATCGTTTTACAAGTCAGACATCACCAGCTTTTCTTACAAAAGACCTGCAGCCAACAACAAAATCTAATAAACAACTACAACTATTTGTTGGGTACTTCTCAGCTGGCGCGTTTTTCTCTGCAGCCTTTTGCTGATTTCTACTATTTCTGCTCCTAAATCGTCGGCACAAACGGCATAAACAGAAATAGTATCTATAAAGTCGAAATGTGTGAACGAAAGCTATTACAGTACAATATGTGTATTACAATGTTTATATTAGCATCAATGTAAACCTAAAACTTAAGCCGCACTATTTCTAGAATTCCCGGTAAATCCACTGCTAAACTATTCTGGAACGCAGTGTACACCGTATCAGTCGCAACAAAAACCACACTTTCGTCAAATATTGATCGATTTAAAAAAGAATCTCACTGGCGCATTGTCTGTGAAATGCACAATGAAGCAATAAATAAAGATCCCGTCGGCTCTCACGCGTGTTGTTACTCTACCTTGTGAAATATTGATGTCAGAAAAATACCCCAAACTGTATACGCTGGCTGGGACACTGAAGTGTTTGGTAAACTCGCCAGAGACTTGACGTATGCCGCAGCAAGCAAAATACAAGAGCAAATTCGATTGGTGTTGATTGCAGAATCAACTAACAATAGTCCTAACAACAGTAGCCGAATTAAGTTTGACACCAACACTATCGGTGACTGACTGAATGTCATTCTCGTGAGAAGAATACTGCTTTTTTGTTCTGACGTAAGTAAATAAGTAAGTATGCAAGTAGGTAAGTAACAAATTAATGCAGATAACAAACGTGCGTGCATATGAGATCAAGAATTTCCAATCAAGTCACAATATATCGTACAAGAAGACACTAATTTAAAAGAAGTTATTCTAAACGTTATGCACCATACAAATGTACGTTTTAATTACTTCATGTGGCCTGCTTTACTTCGGCTAGTTAATTACCTTGCATAAACTAGATAAACTGCTAATTTATAGGTCTATGTTTTTGCTGCTGCAGATGCGCATATATTCGGTTCTCCTTTAGGCCTGTTGTTGTACTTTTTTTCTTTTTTTTATCTTCTACAAGACGACGCTGAATGAAGATGACTATTACACTATGACTCGCCTCGGTAATTCGTCCCTGCACTTGTTAACACCGACGCTCAGGCTAAATTTAATGCTATGGACCGCAGATAGGAAAGAAATCGTACATGTCGCTACGGTCCATCGATTAAAGGAACAGATGATATTATAGCCAGCGGTCCCACCAAATCACTCAACCGTCGTCTTGCAGAACCATTAAAATTTTACGACCGATCAAGACATCATTCCCCTCTTTCTCCACGATGTCTCTGACACCTGGAGGTCAAGATGTTTCTCTCTGCGTGGTGATCCAAAAAAATAAGCCGCTCCATTTTGTCACAACTGGATAAAATAGTGACTTTAACCAACTTTCAAAATTATCTTGCGTACGCACGCAGTAGAAGCTTTGCACCAAGATAATCGCTTAATATTTTAATACAACAAAAATGCTTTATACACTAACTTGTATAATGTTAAAGTCAGTTTTCGGTCTCATATAAACGCTATTACAGATGTATAGAAAATGAACATTCAATCCAATTTATTGTAAAATCTAGATAAATGGGAAAAATTTTTGGTTGTTACCCAATAAGTCAGATTGTCGCCAAGCCTTAGCCGATAGCCGAATTCGCTGCCAAAATTATATGCGCCAAAAATCCGCCATGATTTTTTTATCATATAAAGATAATCATAACCACAACAAGTTTAAATTTATTTTTCAGCTAAAACCCGGAGTAAAAACTACAAAAAAAGTGTTTCTGCGTATGATTCGGTAAGTTTTAATTTTCGAGCTTGAAAATTTCAGACGCGGAGGTCGCCTAAACGAAAAGCGAGGTAAAGATAAAGAAGGCAAGTTGCTGAGCCAGCTCGTGGATATTTGGTCCAGGGGCCACTGAGTTCTTTGAGACGCCATTGAATCCACTGCTTACTGGCGACGGTTCTCACTCAATCTTTCTCTCTGCAGTGACGCCCCGTCACTGAGTGGGTCCATGGCATTCAACTGCATGCCCCATGCTTCGTCTTAATGCCAATCAACTTCCGCCAACCACGGCGTCCAAGCCGCCATGGACGTCGACAGTCGACTGCCGACTTGCCGGTGGCAGCAGGGACCTCAACTCACTCTGGTCGGCCGTTTGACGATATGGGAACTTCAGTCGTGTATGACACTTGGAATGCAGTGTTGGGAATTAGTAAGCGGGCGCTAGTCAACTTCGTCTGGCTTCCTGAACACGTAGTCTTTTATACTTATTTGTTCTCTTTGTTTTCTTCTATTAGTTTTTCTTTTCGGCTTTCACGTTTTTCTGTTTACTTTAGACTGCCTTCGTATAATATTAAGTGTATATGTTTTTTTCTTGTGCAGCTATAGACTGGTCAATAAAAATGTATAATATTGAACCACTTGCTAGACTGTTTACGCTCACATGTTTTCTTTATATTTTTGTTAATTTTTTACTCAATACTTTTGGTTGTATTTAGTGCTGTAGACTAAAACTACCTCAACACTCGACCGTTTTTCAAGCGCACACGTTTAAACTGCACTATCGCAACAAAGCTAATCCCGTATCGTCGCACTACAGCGACGCACGGGGTCCAGCATTGTCACATAACTCACTGGCAGAACAAGTATCTTGCGTCTAAAACGCTAAGCCCGGCGCGTGTTCAGCGTGACTGCGGAAGTTGAGGAATTAGTTCGTGTGAGGTGACGATCGTTGACAGTTGGGTCAAGCAGGAATGAGTGAGGCAGCTACGAGGGGAGACTACCCACTTTTTTCCAGAAAAAAAGAAGAGAAAAAGAAAAATCCGTGAAAAAGAAGGCTTACAGTCACAGTTTCATCTCGTACTTGGAACGCGTTCTTTGTGTCTATCTCTGTCCATAACTGTTTACAATTTTATTTTGCAATAGTTTCAATAGTTACAATAATGTTCAATTTATTGCATGCACCGTTATTTTGACATAAAATAGCAGTAAACATTTTACTAAACTTAACTAAACAGAACTAAAAATTTACACTTTTGAAGCAATGCGCAAAATTTCAGCACGATTCTTCTTGATGTCAAGCAAGTTACGCCTCTGAACACCAGGAGTTTTCCCACACCTACACGCTTCTGGGGCTAAGACCCGTGACGCAACGATCCAATACAAATGGCGACTCTCTCTCTCTTTCTCTTCCTTCTTTTTTCTTTTTTCTACCCCTTCTCTTTAGTCGCGATTTCCCAGTGACTTACGATTCATTACAACACGGAAATAATTGATTCTTGGCCGATCAACAGACTGTCCACGAGTTCTTTATAAATAAGATTTCGCACACGCGGAGGTGGTCCAAAAACCACGCTATTTGCTACCTCAGTAAAGCCAATTTAATCGCAATGAACGTGCAAAAACATTATTTTTGGTTTATATTAGCGAAACTGCTCTTAATACTTTATCCTACATCTTTCGACAGCTGAGTGAAGCTGCTTTATACAACTTAACTCGCAATTAAAAAAGTAATTATTATATGGTGTTTACACGATGAAGCAAGCCTCAAGCAAATGTATTGAAAATACACGTGCAGGACGTGTGCTCTAAGTTGGCTACATGTTTGCTTCATTTTTGCTTCATGTTTGCTGTATGTAAGAAAGGGCCTATGCTTTGCTTGACGCTTGCTTCATATTTGTTTCATCGTGTAAACACCCCATTACAGTCTGAAAAGTTTTGTAAGTTGTGTGAAGTTGCTGTTTAAAATATTTTAATTAAAAATATATTTATTTTTTACGAAAATTTAAAAATGCTACAAAATAATGGAGACAAAGTCTTGCGGAGCTAAGACAAATCTATGCTCTACAGAAGTGAAACGAATTACGGTAGCCACTAGCCTGTGACTTCTATTAGAGCATAAAACGCCCGTTAGGCCAAACATATATAACTCGCAAGTAGCGCTCTTTTGCCGTAAAACACCATAAAGCAGACAGCAAAAAAAAACAGAGAAAAGCTTAGCATTATTTTTACGAAGTGTGATAAAACACCGCATGCATCCGTAACGCAAAAAAACTGGCCAGTATCTTTTTATCTGTGAAATCATTATTTAAACCAGCAAAAATGTCGGCTCAATGCTGACATAAAATGCGGTTGTCTGCCTACCTATACGTACTCGCCCACTGTACTGCGAAACTCTAATCACTAACACTGACCTTTTGAATTTTTGACCTAAAATGGCAAACCGGTTACTTCTGACATGGAAATGATTTGCACCAATTTTGTTTTTTTTTCTACGCTATTTTTGGCCGACCGTACTAACGGTCGCGCCTATAGCACAACCTTCTTGTCTGTCTGTCGTCTGTGTGCAACGCATGTATTGTTGCTAAACGGTTCGGCTTACCGAAAAACTTTATAAACAAGTAAATAGGACTGCTCGACGGCTACCTATGTGGTATCAAGTCGGATCCACTACAAGCCCAGAAGTTACGTCAGATGTGAAGTTTGGTAAATAAGCAAAAAACTACGTTCGTTCTGTTGACCTATTCGAACACTGGCGTAAGGTCGGTCTTACCTAGCGTCAGCTGTGTTTTTTTTCTTTTCGAGTTAACAGCCTGTATGGGACAGACAAACAGACAAGCGGACGGACGGACAAACGGGCAAAACTTATTAAAACGGCCGCATAAAAGTAATATGGTTTCTTTGCCATGTCGTAAGCTTCTCACTGGCTGTTTTAGTCCGACGATTCGTGCAGCGTTGTTGTCTGTCTTACGGCGCGTTTGGCAATGTAATGTAATGCTACTGGACTGCGGGTATTAGGCCAAGGTCTGGAGAATGCGGTGTGTTACAGTGCAGTGGTTTATGCGAGATAATCCCTCATACGGCGCACGCTGACAAACTGCTCATTAATACCGATGACGCCGTGTTAATCCGGGGGAGGGGGGACGGAGACATTTCTCCCCTTTCCTGGATTTTTACCTCCTGGTAGATGCGATGTAGCGTTCAAACACCAACTCACTGCCAGCGTCGCAACCGTGCAACATTCGATCAACATGTAACACGTCTGTAAATGAAAGAAAATGCCCGGATGTCACAGAAATAAAACGGAGAAAGACTGGAAAACGACTGGGAAAAAGATATCCAAGGAGAATGTCCTACGTCTTTGGTGCGTCATTCCACACGCCGGCTGAACACACAGCAGCTTGGTCGACGTTCTAAATGTCCAAAACTGCAATATTAAGCCTACTAGGCCTATTCGGTAATGTTATTGTACGCGACAAGTAGCTACCTCAGACCACTTTCAGCAGCCCTCATCATGAGACGTAAGAATTTCTGTGTTTCCAGCTTTCGATCGTCACTAAAAATGCGCGTCATTAAAGTCATTATTAAATTCTCAAAATATTGCGACAGGTGTTTTGTTTGCTTTTAACGTTTTGCTGAAACAAAATTGTTTGCATCTCTGTTATGCTGCAATTGAAAGCACAAGCATACGTTTATATGCAACGTTGCGAATACATTTTTTTGCATGGGTAAAAAAGAAAATCGTATAAAAAAACTTAGACAGCATTTTTGGTCAATCAGGACGAATAGCGTAGCCGCGAAATCACACCACTGGTTTAGCGGTGAATATTAATTGGGTCACTGATCAATTTATAAGCACCTGTTGAATGTTTGCGGTCTGCCCATCACGAGTGGGCTACAAAACAGATTCAAACCCGCCAACACCACAGACGACTTGAGATGCATTGGCTCGGCGGAAAATTCGACGAAATGACGTCATCAGTCTGCGTGACGTCATCACTCGGCGACCACCACGTGATGCGGGGACGGACGAGGATCAAATTATAGCAATGAATGCATTAGCACAATCGACGAGAGCGACCTCATCGGCATTCCCGGGCCGACGGCAGTCCGCCCAATACCGAGAAACGCGCACTGGCGTCGTAAGGAAGTAAGAGACATGTCAAGGCTGCGAAAAAAACGGTTTTTCTGTTATTGGTATTTTGTTCCATTTCAGAGATATACGCAATCAAAAGCTAAAGTTTTCCAAAATCACGCCAAATTCTGAACGTTTCTTGTTCCGCTCCTATTTTAGGAAAATGAATTTTACATTATGGGACTCATGTATTAAAAGTTTACCCATTTCCGATTATGTAGCAAGGTTTCGCGGTTATCAGCGGCGCGAACTAGGAGATTACGTGCTGAAAAAGCATCAGTCGCAGAATATTTTAATGGCCTGATTTTTCACTGCAAGCCTGCACGTACGCTAGACAGTTACAGACCGCATCGAGCGACTGCATGACCTTGACCTTGACCTTGACCTTCGACCTCAGAATTTCATCACAGGCTACGAATCATTATCATGAGGGATATTCCGCCGACTTTTTATATGACTTTCTGTTTTTGAACTGGAAGACAAACGGACAGTAAGTAACGGCAAGGGACCAATAAATTAAATGCCCGTCATACTGCAAACTAGCTTATCTGTCTCTTTGTCTGTCTGTCGTTCTTGCAGACTGTAAATGCCAAAATGCAAACCATAGGCACTGATTCCATGAGAAAACGATTGTTCCCTCCCACGGCCAAAATCTTTAAAAAATGACCCTGTGTGATTTCAGGATATTTTTCTAATCAGTTTTGGGCATATCGGCAAGTGGTGTAATCTCTGAGACAGTTTGTGCATCGAAGCTAAACGTTAGAAACACAGAACAATGCAGTTTTCAGGACTCTCTGCACCTATGTTATGCCAACCAGTCTTTAGCAGAACCATGTTACCAAGCAATGCAGACCGACCACCCACACCGTTAATGGACCAATCTCGCCCGCTGGCAACCGCATGACGTAAAACTGCCGAATGGACGATAGCTTTATACACTGCGTCCGCACCGCGCAGCCTCGAGGCCGTTATAAAAACTAGCATAATGTGATGGTTGCAGTCGACCCGAAGACAACACGGTGGCAGATTTAGGCTCGTTTAACGTATTCGGTAACACGCGCCCACCACGGACCGGACAATAGTGGTGCTGCATGTTTTATATGCCTCGCGGTTTTGTCAGTTCTACGAATGTTTATGTTTGTCTCGGCTTCTTAACTTTGTACTAACACGCTGCCCGCCAATTTAACGAGATAACTGCAATATTGCAACGTCAGACAAGAAAATGTCCCATTTTCACCGAACAGAGTCCTGCCAAGTTCAAAACTACATCAAGGCTGTAATAACGAATGACCACATTGCCTGCACAATAATTTTTTATTTATAAAATTGACGATGCACTGAATTCTGTTAATAACACTGTGTTAGAAAAAAGTAACCCCATAGAATCGTACAATAGAAATGTCAAATGTAAACAAATTCAAAAATAATTTCGTACGCCTCATCTGCAATAAATTGCTAAAACGATCACCAAATTTCGTTAAAAATGTTATTCTTTAGGAAAGTTATAATTTTTGAATATCGACAGCAAAATAGCTCTGTTACCAATAAGGTGTTACGTAATTAAACCCTTCTGTTACTGTACATTTGCGTAACTCTAACAAACCACACTTGATTCTAGCAAAATTTTACGTAAACAATGCACCATTTATTGCCATTTAAAGTAGCAAATTTCAGTTAAATCTGCTGACGCAAACAACAGTTACAGCGGCTTTTGTGAGGCCACTCCGAAGCACTTCCTTGTCTATGACGTCAGACACAAACACCTGAAACTAAAGTGACCCGACAAAAGCCACTGTGACTATCGTTTGCTTCAGTAGATTTAACTGAAATTTGGCAATTTGATTGCCAATGAATGACACATTTTTTGGCGTAAAAGTTTGCCAGAATCAGATGTTATTTATTGAAGTTACGCAAGCGTACAGTAACAGAGCGGTTTACTTATGTAACGCCATATTGGTAACGGAGATATTTCGTTATCGATATTCAACAATTGATAACTCCGCTAATATACAACATTTTCAACGAAATTTAGTGATCGATTCAGCAATTTATTGAAAAATAAGTGTACAAAATTTCATTCAAATTCGTTCAGATTTGACATTTTTATTGTACCATGTACACGGTGTTTCATAAAAAGGACCCCTTTTTGTTTTTTTTTTATAATTCACTCAAATGATGATCAATTTACACAAAATTTGTATCAGTTGTAGCTGAAGAAATACCAATTCAAAATATTGCAACAAAATATGGCAGTTGATTAAATATTCTTTGCTAGTCTTGACGTAATGCTGACGTCATAATATGTCACGGGTACAAACTGGATAGTCTCAACTGGTGCTGCGAGTTGCTACCCTGCTCCAATGGTGAAAAATCGGTTCATTCATGACAAATTGTTTAAGTATTACAGTTACAGTTACAAAAACATGCAGAGCGGTGGCATTTACGTGTCTGTGGGGATAGCTGGACTTTTACGCGTTCGAGCAAGACAGTGCACTAGCACACCGAGCTTGCAAAATGGTTGCATTTTTGGATCGGAAGACGCCTGATTTCATGTCCCAATGTTGCTTAGTGCTGATACAATAAACATTTTTCATTAGCGAACCAGAAAGCTCAGGGGTCCTTTTTATGAAACACCGTGTATGGGGTTACTTTTTTGCGGAGAGAGTGTAGAATGTATATTATCGCAATAGAATGCGATTTTTCAGCATAGTTGAGGCTGTATTTGTGGGGTCATATTAAGCTGACTGACTGTAAGAAAAAAGTGCACGTAGGTACAGCACATGCAGCATAAAAAGCACTAGTTAGTTTCTCACATCGCAGAAAAATCCGAAGACACAGATACCTTTGTTTTATATCCAACCGCAATATGCAATGCAACGACTTGCAATATTGTGGATGAGACATTCAGGTGGCGACAAAAACATTAGTTTTTGTGTTCTAAAAATTTTACGACTGCACTCTATCCGTGCGATTTTGTGTATTGACTGTCTGTTGAATTTTGTTGGATTGCTATGCAGCTCCGCAAAAAGTCATCGCTGTCGGATAATATTAACATAATTTATTTACAAATAATTGTCGTTAAATTATGTCACTGACATCCAATAAGCGCGGAATATATAACATTCATGTTGACAATAGAAAGACTGAAGTACATTAGCTGGCGGATCCAGAAAACCAAGCACCGTCCTACATCTCAAGCCAGCTCAAAGTCCATCGAGCGAGCGTCGTGCTTACAGCCTGATCTTCGACAACGTCGCGTAGAAACTAATCATTGTCACAAGCCGTGGCCAGATGACGACGGGCTACGGTAGGCCGGTGCTCTCCTTCGGTGTAATGTGATGGCGAATAATAAGAAACATTCTGCGTCCTCTGCGGTATGGCCAGAAGAAAGAAAAACAAACTACGCAAACCAATATTTGCTTTACAGTTTTTACGATTTTTCGTTTTTTAGCCGGAAGATAAACGAAAAGCACTATAGTTCTCCGCTCCTGGCAACAAGTAACGTTTTAACGCTAACGTCGCAAATGTCAACTTATTAAGTCGTCGTCGTCGTCGTTGTGCCTGTTCTTATTCAGAAACGTTAAGACACAATGTCAGAGACATTATTAGCGACATGTCTGACCTTATAACGTAGAGGAATTATGCATTAGATTACGTGTGGATAGTGGCAGCAGTTCCATCCTTGAATGGAAGAGACGATCGAAGGTTTAATTCACGTGTAACGTATAACGGTAGCCTAGGTGACAAACTTACCATCGAGAGGTCGTGGATTTGATTCCCGGTCGGGTCGCTATCAAGTGATTACTACTTGGATGGGTGACTGTCTGCGAACAGGTAAAGCATTTCGGTATACAACCAACACCAAGGTTAACTCATCTGCGGTAGGTGAATCGAGTACCGGCCTTTCTGGGCGCATTCACCTTTGTCGGGGGACAACTAATACTGAGTGATCCCACATGGCAGGTGACTCCGTAGCTCTGCAGTGGGTTTTCTGTTAAAAGCTATACATCACCTTTGCCTTTACAGTTACCTTTTGAGCTGTCTCTTCTATCATTGTAATTGTAAATCGCTACTGGTCACGATTCCGATTTACCTGAACAGCGATTATTGCGATTATTAGGCTACCTTGCTCTACTTTATTCGAATCATATAATTATACTGTACGTAACTCTCCGGAAACCACAAAATGTGACCGTAACGTCACAAAACCACAAACACAATACTCGTTGCTGACACCGACACCTCAGCCGGCGATCCATCGTATACAGAGCACGCCGCCCAACCAATGGGACAATTCATTAACGCAGCGCACAGCGCCGGTAAATTGGCTTGTAATGAAACCGAGAGCCCCGATGGACGCCACTCGCTTAAAGCCACGGCAGCGGCTGCGGGAGCCTTGGAAACAAATAAAGAAATTCCAGGGCGGACATGTAGCCAGTGCAGCAGGTATGCGGACATGGACGATCGATTGCAACATCTATTTCATTGCGCATTCTTCTAACATCAATAAACACTCCATGCAAAACCGGGCTTCACGCCGACGACAGTGAATGACGAAGATACATGTAGATAGATTAGTTTGCTCGCATAGTCTTAAGCAACACACCAAGAACATGCAAAGGATACACACTTGACTAGGTAATATAAACCCCCAAATACCTAATTTCATCACGCCATTCCAGCTTGGCTTTATTGATATTGATTATGTTATTAAAGTTAATCTTATATCGAGGTCCAACACGCAAGCATGAGGATTAACGCACAGAAAATTTGCTATACAGCTTAGCGTTTGAATCTCTTAACAATGACCTTAGACAATCCAAAAACGAAGTAGGTGGATAATTAGCGTTAATAAAATGGCAATCGAATAACTCCCTAAGCCTCACGGTTCAAGTGATTTTTTCACGTCTAAAATAATAACATCGTCAGTGACAGATTTTTACGCATCATAAACATGACACTGCGTTAAAAATTCTAAAGTTCGAAGATGGATTGGAGTAGTAGAAACAACAGAGATATTCCAGAAACAATAGTCCTCAGATACCAAAAAAACTGTGATGCAAAAATTTAAGACGGATATAGAGCATGCAAGGATAGGACAGTCGGGCCCTGGACCTGCACTGTAGAGTGTACAGCAAGGACTTAACAGCTACGTGGCGTGAAGACAAGCTGACCTTAAGGACGTACGTCAAATGCCGAGCACCACAATAGCACACAGACGTCGACCGTCGACGTCGCACGCGTCACATTATTCATTATTTGGCCAGCACGTCGTCGTAGTCGTCGAGGCTATCCCAAGGACACCATAGTGCTACACAGATCTAGTAGTCCTTGAATATCCCATTCCCATGAAGTGTCTCCTGTCCTAAAGATCTGTCTGTTACGCGTAAAGACGCCGTCTGTGGCCACTCTGCTTACTGTGTTACCTAGTGACGTTAGCTTCAGCTAGCGAAATACAGTAGATTTTTGTTTAGTTCTCACCTTCTTGCACTTAATGACGTGTTATACGTATTTAGTTTATTATTTAGAAGTCGCGTGACACGTAAACTGGTAATAAAAAGTACCCGAAAACTGAAGTACGCCGCAGAGGATCCCAACGTTTTGTCGCCACTTAAAAACCTGGCTCTTTAGAAAGTTATATCCGGACATAATCATCTAAACTTGTTTCTGTCCAACCTTAAAGTAGCTTGCTACTAAAGCAACTCTGATTGATTAATTAATTAATTTATTTCACGCGAAATTTGAGAACGTTATCATAAGACTAGCTCGCCAGTTTTGCTTCGTTTACATACTTTCCATGCAAGTAGCCCGCCATTACGGTTACGATATATCGATGTTACAGACAACCAGAGAGACGGACAGGCAGACAGACACAATATATCAGCTTATCTCTGAACACTTTTAGTACTGCTCCAGGGCCCGCTAGCCACTTGACGGCGCATTTGGACGGATTTTACTGTGTAGTTCGCCTGCATCTATTTTAAACGCCGTGAAAACGCGACTCGCGGGCCTATACCGTACGCGAAATAGAAAAACGACATAACTTCAAAATGAATGCAATATGCATGCAATGGACAATCGACATCGAGAGAAAAACTGGAGGATTTTTGCATAAACGTGAAATATTAATAAACCACGTAAATGGGCATAGTATAACGATGATATAGCACATACATTAATGTGTATTCTGGACGGTGACGATGATAGCTAACGGTATAGAAGTAATCAAACGGGAGCATTAACTATTTATTCGGCATCAAGTTGTCGGAAGCCGCAAGTATCGTACGTGTCAGTCATTTCGCTACGAACTCGAGGCGTCTGTTGATACTGCAGTAGACGGATAGGTCGCTACACACGCTGCCCAGCTTGAAGTGAGCTTGTGGTTAGCAGGAATATTTAACCACAGCGTTAGCGTTATTTACATATTTATAGTCAATTCTCTTCTGCGTTATTTCTGCTACAAAATGACATTTGGCCCGCTTCGTGCTTTGGAAAATATTTACTTATTAATAATGAATATAACCTATGTAGACGGCAATATAGCATTGGAGACAAATATTAAATAATATAGCCTACGCTGGTTGAGTTTCTTTCGTGCATGTGTACAGGGTGCGGCAGAAAAAAGTGGACCCCTAAATTTTTTCGCTGTTTTCTCAGCAACCGTTTGGGATTTTAATACGAAATTTTACAGCTTTATTTACTAAAACCTTCTACATCTAA
>Ga0209367_1007355_pt1 | contig 15185 bp, 7 predicted proteins | sample WorMetLIZISLAND2_FD_187412 | JGI IMG/M metagenome (GOLD analysis project Ga0209367, IMG submission 187412) | Marine gutless worms symbiont microbial communities from Max Planck institute for Marine Microbiology, Germany - Olavius geniculatus... ... | reverse complement strand
AATTACAAAAGGTGATATTGCCCGCATCACACTGACTGCGTGTCAATGTGCTGCTGAATAATATCACCTTTTGTAATTTTTGCTGTTTTCGATGTGCAAGTCCTTGAATATTGCCGTTAACAAGTGTATAAACTAATGTTTTGTACATTTGTGTACCTCAAGACCAGTTGAACTAGTTTTCACCAGACCCCTAAACGTTATTATATCAGCTGTTTTACGATCTCATGCTTGTAAAATACAACTCAAAATATTCACTGTTTAGACTTACATACGGCAATGCTTTTAGAGAGTTCATTTTGTTTTTTTACACGTTCAGTGTTGTTATACAAGTTGACTGCATGTGCATTAGGCTACAGGTGCGCATTATATAACACGTTCGTTAAAACATTTGATGCTGCATTATTTTAAAAGTGTTGGTAGGCCCTATTGGTCTCGAAAAAATCTTGGTTTTGGTCTTGAGACAAAAAGTTTTGATCTAAACGGTTTCGCCGTAAAGTCTTGAAAAAATGTCTTGTTTAGATCACGAATTTTTTTCTGAACACAGTGTAGACCTAGACGGTAAACATCATTAGCTGTGGGTGACAGCTATTGGTTGGAGTTTCCTGTAGTCTAAGTGTGGTCCGTATCTCGTTATTCAGTAAAATGCTCACGTCAGACGCACACGTTGCAATTTCGCCGGCAGCTTCGTTTGCTGGACCTTTGTTGGATTCTATACGTTTGAATGTCGCCCACTGCCATACACACTGGTGAAGTGTTAGGGCCTACAGCGCAAAGTCATTCGGCGTTGACTTAAAAGCCAGCAGCTGCTAATAGCAAAATAGCTTAACACTGCGAGCACCAGTGTAGGCCTATGTAGATTACGTGGCATTATGACTGGGCTAAGTAGTTTCAAACTTACAGTGCTGGAAAAATGACAATTTTAAACGATCCCTTAGATTAATAGGCCTATCGTTTAACTGTCGTAACTGGTGACATTTCAGACAAACGTTGAAAATACAAAAGGCTGATAACGATACAAAGATAAAACAACGATCAAGTACCATACACATTAGTAGCTAAGATCTTATATTGATATATGTTTAGGAGGACGGGATGTTTTTTATGATGAAAGTGTAGAAATAAAAGTTATAAGGTGAGGCTGCTGATGCTGATACTAACGACGTTGTGCCTTCTTGGCAGTTTGTAAAAATTACGATAGTGTTCGGTCAATTTTAATAGCCTACACCCGGCTCAGACAGCAGCCGGCAAAAAGTCTGCAGCCGATATTAAGCTACGGCATGCTGCTCTATTGGACATCGGCAGGCTCTGCAACTATAGGTGGTCAATTATTATTTGCACGCTATACTGTAAGTAGTTTTGCTTACTGCTGTCTAGCTATACTCTTTAGCCAATGTTTTGTCGTCTAGAACACCACCGGGAAGGCTTACTTTATTGGCCAGTTATTGATCGCCAGTTACGGCGCCATTCTGCTATTACATCTACATTCTACAGCCTCAGAACTTAAGGAGGAGTCACACTGGCAGTCCGGACTACCGTCCGAACGGTTGGTGTTTTGGACGGCCGTCCGGACCGCCAGTGTGACCCCTCCTTTAGTCGGGCACGAAAAATGTTCGACGATTGTGCTTTCTGTAACTTTCCCTTTCTACACAGTCGCTAGGTGTCGCCGTCACCGCGGAGACCGGGGCAGAGTCAGCTTCGAACAGTGCTGCTGTGTCCACAATGGGGAAGCAAACTAAGGGTGACGAGACTGCCCAGAGGAATCCAAAGGTAAATCCGCAACTAAACGTTGAATCATTTCACGGCGCTTATTCTCAAGCAAAACAGTTTCCTGATCAATAACTTACTCGTATTGAAAATGCCAACGTTCAGCGCGATGGTCTGATCGTAATCAAAATGTCGAAATTTGTGTAAGCAATAGTCAGTGGAAAAGTGCTATAAGCAGAGAGATTTATGGTCGTTATTAGCCGTAGCTGACAGAAATTTGTAGTGCAAAATTGCAAATGTGCAATCTAAGGCCTAGCGATATAATTTTCGCAGTGTTAAAAAATAAAAAAAAACGTGTTACTGTGGCTAGGGCTCTAGTGGCCTGTGCGTGAAAAACGGAGAGACAGATAGGCTGGGATGCGTATGGTTACCTTCCTGTGGGAAGGTTCCAGATTCCGGAGTCATTTGCGAGAGGCGTGAGAGTTCGGCAAGTTCGGCCAATTGGAGGTGTCGCTTCTGAAGACCACGTGACATGGCACGTGAGCGGGCGAGCTGCAGAGCTAAAAGTCGTGTCATAAAACGTGCTGGCATCAGTCTGTTGTCTTGGAGGCTTAAACTGACTTCCATTAGACTGACTTCCGGACACGCATGCGCAGACACGAGGAGCCGATGCGATTACTACCTGAAGACATTTGCTACCACTGCCAGATCACGATTAGGCCTACATGCCGCAATTAGGTACTGCGAATTATAGAAAATGAATGTCTACACGTCGTGAGTTTGTTTTCGGCCTAGTGCAATTTTAGCTATGGGCGTAATTGAGCAAAAAAATGGGGACAAATTTGCCTCAAAGAACTAATTGAATTAAAAACTGGCAGTTAGCACACAGGCTACACCGAACGATCTACTAACAACCCGGTCTATTTAGAGTTTACACCATCTCATTCAAAAAACCACGACACACATCATGATTATCAGAAACATTGTTACCTTTCGTACTTAAAATAGCGTCAGCGTTGCCAGTAAAAGCTTTTAGCGTTACCGCTAATTTTTTTTACTTAGAAACTCAATGTGATATAACTGTAGATCCATTTATCTGTGACGGTTTACACGCAATTTGCAATGCAAATTTTGACTTGGGGTGTCGAACTCTAAAGCTACGTTTTCCGTGGAGGAACTGGGGCCGTCTCTGACAATAAGCTAAACATGGCGTCCCTCCCTGCTTGCCAAATGGCATATGAATCTGTTCAACGAGCGTAGCATGCATGCAGGGTGTCTCAAGTCGACATGGCGCGCTCTATAAATAATGACTTACTTGCCGACGGACGAAGAACGGAGAGACCAGACTGCGGTGACATAATACGTCTAAAAAGCATCGTTGGTGCTTTTAGCGACGCACCCCGCCCAGCAGCGGCCAAGTGACGCACGTCACCCATGGGGTAGTGTACACAGTCGGTTTTACCCGTCCGTTTGTTGCTTAACGCCTGGAGACGCCCAAGATGTAAGAGCTACCGGTCGGGTGGCGCATGGTTCGCCACTCGTTATGACGACAGATGTGCGTTATTTCTGACGTTTGATTTTTGTCTAGTATAAAATCACCTGAGTGTCCGTGCGTCCGTCCGTGGGTCCAACTTTTTTAAGCTCTCTTCCTTCCACCATCCCCTTTTCTTTCCCTTTCCCTTCCCATTCCCGTTTCCTTTTTCCTTCCCCTTTTCCCTTCCCCATTTTCCTTCCCTTTTTTCTTCCCCTTTCACTTTTCCTTCCTCTTTCCTTTTCCTTCCCTTTCCCCTTCCCCTTTCCTTTTTCTCCTCCTTTTTTTCTCCTTTCCCGTTTCCCATTTCCTTCCCCTTTCACTTCTCCTTTCACTTTTTCTTTCCCTTTCCCCTTCTCTTTCTCCTTTTCCTTTCCACTTGTTCTTTCCTTTTTCCCTTTTCCCCTTTTCTTTTCTCTTCTCCTTTTTTTCTTTTCCTCTTTTCCCCCTTTTCTTTCCTCTTCCCCTTTCTCTTCTCCTTCCCATTACCTTCGCTTCCCACTTTCCTTTCCCCTCACCTTCTCCTTTCCCTTTCCCTTTTTTCCACTTTTTCCCTTTCGTTTCTTCCCCTTCCTTTTTTCTTTTCTTTCTTCTTTCTTTCCGTGTCAACGTCCGTGCGTCCAAAATTTGAGGCGCTATATCTCCATAACGGTGCCAGATAGACGCATGGTCACCATGGACCACCCATGATATCAGTCTTCTAAAACAGCAAAAATCATTTGGGTAACCACCTACTTTAGGGCCTGTTCTAAGCTAAGCTGGCAATTCAAGTAGTTGGTCGGTATTTGATATAATGACTCCTTAGCTTCTCACGCAATATATTAATAATCAACTTTATTCGTCGAAAAATTCGATAGCATCACAAACGAAAAAGAAGAAGAAAAAGACTAATGCATACGTAAGAACAGGCCCTAAAGTAGGTGGCGTGTGCCTTGCGCAGCTAGTCGATATGTACGGCTTCCACAATCTGACGTTAATCGTCTCCAACTAAGTCTTAATACTTTTTTTGACTGCACTGTCGTTAAAGCCCGCAAATCCTCTTACCGGTACATTCATCTCTTCTATCACTAGCTCTACACCGCAGAGCTCAAGACAAAGAAGCACAGTGAATGCGGACTTCTGATACTTAGCTTACATATGAAGTTTTCATAAACAATCAATACATGCACATCTTTGCAGTTTTTTGCTCGAAATCATCTCACTTTTAGATGCAATTTTATAATAATACTATGTGGCGTAACCACAGGTGGCACTGGGGGCACGTACTCTCCCCCTAGGAGCCTATTCTTTACTCAAATAATGAAAAAATGCACAAAATACTCCATTTTACTCAAAAAAAAACTGAAAAAAAATTTTTGTGGAGGAGCACAGCCGCCTTCACAAACTCCTTCCTCGGTGAGCAAGTCCTCTGCAGCCAGATTTTGGCCATGCCACTGATAAAACTACTTATTACTGTATTTAAAATGCTGCACAGCGAAGCTGTAACGCATTAATTTTACTTTACAACATCACCACACATTGAAATGTTGCATGACTCGTTGTGCAACAATAATTTCGCAACAAAACGAAGCGCAATTGAGTTTAGACTTATGCATACGAACACATACTGTAGTAATAGGTCTATAGGCCTACGCAGCCGTTGGCGACATTTCAATAGAACGCTGATTCCTGTAGACTGTATCTATGCAGAATCAGCGCAATGTTGCCTCGCTTCCGCGCAAGGGAACGTCTTTGAAACAGACTGACTAATGTAACGGAAGCCAAGGAATGAATGAATACTGCGCAGATTGGGTGTGTGACGCGGTTACACGACGTTGAGCTTCTGACACCAGGCGAGCCGCAGTGTGTTGTGACTAAGTAAGTAAGTAAGTGTACTTATAAACGGAGCACTCAAACGAGAAGAACACCCGCAAGTAGGTCCTAACTTTTCAGTACATTTTCGTACGTAAAAGGCGCGAAAACAAACAGTGGCGTCGTGGCAGGGGAAAGCACAAGGGCGCTTAAAATGTTGGGCTGTAGAAAAATTGTCGCAAAATATTTTACGTGTCAATTTTTTTTTAATTTAAGGTTGAAACCTGTTTTGGAAAACTTTAAAGGCAAAATTAAAATTTTGAGCACACAAATTTTTTTCTTATCGGAAATTTGCAATGTCTGTTAAAAAAGTGCAACTTTCTGCCCCTCCCAATTTTTTTAATCTACGACGCTGCTGAGAACAAAAGCTGCAACTTAAAACAGCAGTGCTAATCTCTGCGACGCATACTAAAACTGAAACCAAAACTGAACCGAAACTGAAAAATTTTTTTTTAAAAGCCCATGATCAGCAGTGGACCATTACTCTTCATCGTGTTGTCTATCCGATCCTTTTCCTGCTGTGTGCTCAGCCTGCGTGCATATCTTTGAAGTTTGAGAATAAAGCACGCCGGGTTTTTTCGGTTGCTGTTAACTTGTCACGCCTAAACAGCGGATATTCCTGTAATCTTACCGATACTTTGTTGTCTGACTGAAAAAGTAAATTGACAGACCGCAGAATGTCGACAAGAAACCAGCTAAACTTCGACGCTGTCTGACGCATCATCTGCAAAGGCAAAAATTTATTGATTTTTCCACGGTCACATTTAAACTTGGTTAGGCCTAGTTCGCTGAAATAGGGGGCCCTCAGATAAAAACGTATTTTTAATTCAGCTATACCCAGTGATCTAGCGCAAAATATGCATCGTTTCGTATCGTTTGCGCCGAGTTTAACAAAAACATAATAAGCTTCGGTAAGTCATAGATGTTAAAGCATTAATTTGCAAATAAAAACATAAAAACGCACTTTTCACTATTATAAAACATGTAAAAAACATATATAAAACATTAAACTACATTTAAAACAATAACATGTTTACAATCGTTACTTTTTACTTTAGACATTTTTACAGGTCGTTATTTGCCACAACAATACACAAAAAATAATTATTTCAGATAATTAAAAACAAAAACATACTATTTGTAAAGAATAAGAACCAGAATGTATTAAATGTTATGCATCATATTTGTAATTTTGAACGTTTATGTTTCAACAACAACAAAAACACGACAATAGAAAAAGCACAAAATCATTAAAAAATAAAACCATAAAACATGTTTTTTAAATTTTTATAAAAACATTTAAAAACTTTTTACATCTATGCGGTAAGTAACGTCGTACATTTCAGATTTCGCAATACGGTGCATAAACTGAATCCCCGTCATGTCCGAGAATGTCGCTGTACCCTGTAAACTTCTAAATGTCGCAAAACGCCATAGACGCCCCACAGGCCATAAAATATCGCGGTCCGACATTTTTTAAACCTGTGGGTCGTTTTATGTGGGGCCCCTGTTTGGCAGAACGTACTAAACATGCCTTAATCCGCCGCAGGATTTGTCACCTACTGACTAAGTTTCCAGTGAAATATACCATAACTATACGTGAGCATAACTCAGTTACTGTTCTCCTAGATAATGACATTTGCTCAACTTTCAGCATTTTACTGTAAGATGCAACAAACTCGCATTCTAATACAATTTTCATAAACGCAGAACAAAAACAGTGAATACTAATGACGAATGATTAGATAAAATCATACTGTCAACTAGTAACAAATGATTCCTGTATAGAAAACGAAGCAGTGCCACAGTTTCGCGAGTAAAATGTGCACATTAAAAATCGCAACAAAGTACAGAGACACAGAGAACTGACAATCTGGACTTTTTTGCTTCATGTCTTATTCAGTAACTGCATCTAATCAGTGGCAAATCCAAAAACTGGGAATAAAGGGGCAAAAAGGTAGCGGGTGGGGTCTGAAAATTTGATGCAAAAATAACGCATTTTAGTGCAAAATTTTCATATGTTTTTAGATGCATCAGGTCGATAGGGGGAAGCCCCCCGCCCCCTCCCCTTGAATCCGCCACTGCATCTAATAGATTTATCTCACCGGTACCGTTGCTACCTATGAAAGCTCGTAGGTTGTGCGTACTGTTGCTGTGTGCGTCGCTTTAAATCACTTTGTTGCAAAAACATCAAATACATTATGTTAATACTGTACAGTGTTAACAGTTTACAGTGTGTCGCGTTCTAACCGCATTGCGCGGAGCTGCAACAAAATTGCTCCCAGTGCAACTTTTAAGCCAAAATTAGTGGGTTGGCAGTTGCGTCGTTGTCGGAGAGGCAAGGGGCAGAACTGAAGGCAATTGCCCCCTCCAAAAATAATTTAAACTGTCGGAAAACTCTAAATCTTTTTGTCCAAAAATTTTTTGTTCAAGAATATAGAATTTTATTTGCGAAAATTTCAGGGCAAAACTGAACTTTTTGACCACGCACAATTTCCGCTGTCCGAAATTGGCAAATAGGCTATCTGTCAGAATTCTGTCCGAAAATACTAACTTCCTGTTCTGCCTACTTTTTCAACCCGTGACACCGCTGTGCATAGGTAGGCAATCCCCATTCTCCTTCCACCTTCCTCTCTTTTCTCCTATCCCTTACCTTCATTCCGCCTTTCATCCCCTCTTTCTTCTGGTCCCTTTTCCCTGCTTCTGAAGCGGGATCCAAGGTGTCGCCTCCGGGGAAAATTTTCGAAAACCTCTATTGCTGCAGGTAAGTTTATTGCGTAAAAAATCAAGTTACCAAGAAATATTTGTAATCTACGTACAAAATAATTCATTAACCCATTCGAGCAAAATGTCTGAAATAAGTGGGCGATTTGTCCGAGTGGATGGGCTTTCGCTCACCTAGTTTGCATGTAAAAAAATTGCTCTGAATGCACCGAGTTGCAACGCGCCGAAATAACCTACTCCCTCGTTCAGCAAAAACGACTTGAAGACTAAGCTCTAACAGCAATAATAGCTATCTAAGCGCAGCACAACTGTCATAAGGAGTTAGTTACACGTTACACCAGACTGTACGAAACCGTTTTCACAAAACAGTAACAACACCGGATAAAGCGCAGATAAAGCGGATAAATTTTGCCGCTAATTCGTGCATCTCAACTACTTACTTACTTAATTATTCACTTGCTTGTTTGCTTACTTAAGCTTTCTTTGCATGACCCATTAACCCGACTAACTGTGTGGACCTTAGGATACGTGACATGCAGGCTGCAACCCTCTTTTATGCAGCTTTAATACACATAAAATAATCATTGCAAATCCGTCTTTTGTTGAGTAAATTTTGTCAAAATTTCTCTAATGTACATATTTAACACTTTTGCCGTTGGAAATGTTGGAAATGTCAAAACAAAAATATAAACATTTTCGTACTTTTTGGATCAAAACCCGGGTAAATAGCCTATATTCTACGAAGGTCGTCAATAAGGCAAAATTGTTATTGTTGCCAAATTGAGACGATACAGTAATAACTAGGCGTAGTAGGCTATCGCGATTTGTCGCATCATATAAAATCTCCTAGAGAGGGTTGTCGTAGTATGCCGTCAGTTCGCGGTCGGTGGTCAGGTATGACTCCGCCAACTCGTACAGATACCGAAACTGTCTCTGAAACAGCGAAAAAAAGCAATCGTGAACGGCGGCCAAAAATTCTGTAACACATCAAGAATAGCGGATTGCGCTAAAATTAGCTGACAAAATAAACCCAACTAACTATTCAGACAAACTCCAGATTTGGACGAATAAAACGGCACGAACTTTCGGACAAAAAGTATCCATAAATCACAAGATATTAAAGATGAACAAAAATGATGCTAATCTTTGGCCGTAAGACCAGAATAATGTCTGCCTTAGCTTTGCAGTCCACAATTTTAATCTTAGTTTTGGCTTAGCTTTGGCTTGCTACGCCTAAAGCTAGGAATCTATAAAATATAAACTTTGTTGTAAAAATACTATTTTCAACATTATTTTTTTAAATTACACACGGCAATGAATCACTTTTATAATAGTTTACTTTACAAAAACCATATACGGCGACTGGCAAACATTAGTAAATCATTGCCGTTAACAAATTAGGCTTACCAGGTTATGAATGAACTTCGGCCGAGCTCGTCGAACAAGCTTGACTGCGTTGAAGACGTCGACCTGATTGTCTCGCTGCATCAGGTCAACAACGTTAAGCAGCGCGCAGAACAAACCGCTTCTTTCAGAGCCGTATCTACACAGGAACCATGCCACACCATCACATCTCCATTCACGTTCACTTGTGTGATCCCGTACGGCAGGTGACGTTTCGCAGCTCTGAGATGAGTCTATAAAGAACTATATCATTTAACCATTTAACGTTTGCTTTGCCTTTATCTACTACGTCTGTAGTTATGAAGCTAGTAAAATATGTCGACGCTCGGCCTACCTCGCAGCTCTGACAGTAATCACAACCCTAACCATGAACATATCATTGACGTACTGAACTTATAATCGGCACACCAGTCACTTTTGTCTTGGGGACATTCACGTCAATTTTTTTCTGCTTATTTTAGTTTAAAAATCAAACGTTTTTAAAAAACGGATGTTTAGCTGCACAGCAACCGGCTGCGGGCTGTGCGGGCAACATGTTTCAGACATCAGACCTATAGCCGCTGTAGCAATTTTATTCCGCGAAATCGCTTTTTGCATTGCTAGCGATTTCGGTTATAGCTACCCATTTTCCCGTGGCGTGGTCTGTCGTCTATCTGTCGTCTGTCACATTCGTGCATCCTGTTTAAACCGTTCGACGGATTTACATGGCATACGGCAAGTAGATCTGCGGGATCCAATGACAAATTGTGTTAGACGGAGTCCCTGAATCCCAGGTGAAGGGGAGATTTTGAGGGTTGAACCCTTACAGCCAAAACCTGCACTTGCTTACTCATGATTTACCATCAGCGATATCGCGTCATACCACATCACTTCCGGTCAGAGGGTGCCTATCTGTGCGACAAAACATCGCATGCGACAAAATCAGGGCGACACGTTCGACGGCGCGACGGCGCTACCAAACCCGAGTTGATTGACCGCTGCACTGTTCTGCGACATGCGATGATTTGTCGGACATGTAGGCCTAAACGCCCTCTCGTTAATAATGTCAAGTTCGGTGCCACGTTTCTTGGACTCTGTACATACGTGCACTGCAGAAGGACCTTGGCGTCGGGTGCGTCGCAGCGTGCCAGTAGAACGAGCTGGGCGAGTTGCAGCAATGTCGTCGTGTCAGCGGGTAACTGGTAACCACTCGGCCAGCCGAGAGGGCGCATGTGACGCACGCCGAATGATCGCAGACTGAGTGAAGAGCGCCTGGGTCCGTTGATTGACAAACGTGATCCGCTGACAGCCACCATGTCCGACTATACATGCACCACGCGACACCAGTTTGGAGTTTTAAATTTTTATGTCTCCGACTCGGTCTCGCTATTGTTGGCCCCATTCTTTTTCTCGGCGTCAATCTGCATATCGGTTACTGGAAAAAGTTTACACCAATCTGAGTTTTTCTACATTTTTGGAGTTACGAGTCCGATCAAGACAGACAGATGGACGGACAGACAGGACCCCTTAATGCGCCTTATTAAGACGGCCGCGCAATAAGATTTTACAAATTTGCAGAAGTTATAGAACAGTGTGCCTTAATTACCTACTGACTATGAAATAACAGTGGCTGTAGCATGCAGCCGGGAATTACCGCAGTGGAATTGCCGTAGACGACCTGCAGGTCAGTGATATAGACATCACCGCTCGTCATCTCGCCCACATTGCTGATGATGAACGGGCCCACGTTGACTGTGCCGCCATCCAGCGGCAAATACTACGCGCAAAACACGCAAAAATGTCTAAACTTGCACAACATATTTTACAAGGCTTTATTTCAAGTCATAACAATCAAATTGCACGAAAAAGGATCGTTGTTAATAGCACGGATAGCACAACTAACGCGATGTCACCTAACGTTTTGGCGTAAGAGTCAATAACTTGCTACTAAACGACATCTCTGTGGACATGCTATTTTTGGTTTTAAGTAAATTTCATAGGGTAGACAATACTAAGATATTGTTGAAAATGGTGTCGCTAAGTTCCTATAAGCTGTCTCTCATATCGATTCCTCTATTTGTAACGATTTGGTTTAATCTGCAATCGAAATTTTGATTAAATGTTTCACTATCAAGCGTTACTGCTTAGATGGGATAAGCGACTGCCTGCGGGCAGACAAACCATCTATAAAAAAGTCAGTTTAGCCTTCCATCCCTATGGGAAAAGTAAATTAAGTACCGGCCCGGCCTTTCAGGCTAAAGTTAAGGTGGGGAGCGTTCACCCGTGTCGGATGGCATGGTAACACTGTGCGATTCCATATGGCAGCTGACGCTTCGTAGCTTTGCTACGTGTTTCCCATTAAAAGTTTTCAACAACTTTTTTAACATACAGAAAAAAAACACGAGACGGTAACAGCTCAAAAAGTAAAGACGAGAGGTTTTAAACCCGGCACTCGTCGGTATCAGGCTCGTCAAGCATGACGATTGTGTAGCACGATTCGTCGGTGATGAGGCGCCACAAGTCGGTGATAGTGCCGGGCAGAGGCATCTGAGTCACAATCAGCTCTTCATTTCCTGTACTCGTGTTCCACGTCTGCACGCCAAACAAACACGTAATCAAAACTAATAAATCAATCGATTTATCAATCAATCAATGTTTTATGTTTGTAAAGCGCCTTTTAAACAGAGTTCTTAGAGGCGCCTGTTAAGAGCAAGTACGATCGTCTTGTCTTGCAGCTTAATTTAAAGCACTGTCCCCATATCAGTTTTTGTTTCCGTTTAGACCAAAATTCTTTTGTTCCAGACAACGGTTTGCGCCGATGAGTGAAAGCTACGCTAACTGAATTGATGTACGTCAGCACGCTACTAACACCACACGAGTGAACGAAAGTGAACTCATAATAGCAAATACATAAAGTGGTACGTTACAACGTCAAAATTGCGAAATAAAAATGACACAGTTATTGTAACAAATAATATGCATAAACGAATAAAAATCACTCTTAAAAACTCCGGCCAAAACTCTGGCAAACGCAGTATTCGCCCAGTTAACGAAAAATCGAAATTACCGTACTATTGGGGCACTATACTAGTAGGCCTAGTTTTAGCAGAACAGCAGCAGCAGTAGCAACAACAACAGAAACAGTAGTAGTGGGTTTTTAATTAGCACTAAACAGTTGAACTTCACACAAGTAATTTGAGAAAAGCTCATGAAACGCGCGACACCTTAGCAGTTCCTGTATGTTCGCACATTGTTTTGGTCTACCTTCAGCCATTTCGTCGCAATTTACTCTTAAAGTGTGACCTCAGCCGAAAATCGCCAAAAAATCACTAACGTCCATTAACACTTCTTATTTTGGGGGTTCAAAGTCGTTTAAGGTAATCGAGCTAAATCTTTCAAAAAAGCTATGCTTGTTTGCAACTGTTTTCACGCTAGACGAGGCAATGTCGGTAAATTAACCACTTTTTAGAAGGCTAAGCCTACCCTTCTTTGACGCTTGCGTGCTTGTATGCACAGGCCTCCTTAAACCTAGGAGCTCATGAATTAGACTACTAAAATCTATGTTTGATGCTAAAAATTTCATATGCAGGTTGTCTTTGTCTATCTCCAGCCATTTCGTCGCAATTTACTCTGGAAATGTCCCCTGCAGCTAAAAATGCGAACAATTCGGCAAAAACCTTTCTTTTGGGTGTTCAAGGTCGTTCTAGGTCATCGATGGTGATAAAACTAAAAAGCCTGTGACCAATGCTTGTTATGACAAGCAACATGTCTATACCTATCTGCAACCGTTTTTGCACTAAGCGAGCCAATAGTGGCAAAATAACGTTTTTTTTCTAAAAGATACCCATCGCCTTCGTTTGAGGGGAATTCCTCACTCAGGGCACAAAATTTTGTCACAGAAAAAAACTACACCTTGTGTCAAAAAACAGTCAAAATTGTTTTTGGCATAACTTCGTCAAATTTCCGCCAAATTTAATAATTTTTGGCACAAAGATAGCCGAGACGATATTATTATGTAGGGCACAGTCACTTACCACCTCAACTAATTTGTGTCAACGCACTACCGTGTGAAACACAGATGCTCCAAATTGTTACATTACGCGGCGATTATTTGTATCCGACGGCTAACCTTTGCATCATCAGTTCGACAGAGGGTGCGATGTGGTTTAATAATTTTGAGGTATTAAATATTTTATGCTGAAAACAACATACAACAAAATAGCTAACTGATGAGCTTAAAACACGTCTAATCAATGAGTGAATGCATTTGATCAGTCGATCATTGATTCTGCTATCAGCCATTGGCGTTGCATCTAAACCATCGCGTCTTTGTATGCCGAGCACACTTTGGCATAGATTCTAATTTGCAAGCGTGTTATTATACAAACTTATAATTCTGTTAAATAATTAACATTTTAATGTATTTTGTGCCTAATTAACTCGTTACAGCGTTTACTTAAGACAACAACTCAGCATTATGCAACAATTTGGAGCATTTACGTTTCACACGATAGTGCATTGACATAAATTAAGTGAAGTAGAAAATGAGTGCATCTGACATAATTTCGTCGTCTCAGCCATCAACATGCCAAAAATTATCAAAGTTAGTAAAAATTTGACAAAGTTACGACAAAAACAAGTTTGACTGTTTTTTTTCTGAGACACGGTGTAGAGTCCTTGTGGCAGCCTACAGTTAAGATTTCGTGATCCTAGCTTGCGCCGTTTTGATACTGAACAAGAGTATGACGAACGGACAGACGGACGGACGGATGGACGGACGATGGCCTAAGGCGCAAAACATTACATGCTGTCGCGCGTAAAAACTAAATACGAAACGTAAAACAATAATCCTACTGGAACAAATACAGCGTTGATGTATGTGTTTGAGAACCCATCGATAGGTCGCAGGAACGGCACGCAGTTATCCACTAAAACACAAGAAATTTGAGCTAATGCTCACGAAACGCGCGAAAGCCTATAGCAGTTCCGGTTCAGTAGTTTAGCTGAAAATTGAAAGTTAATATACAAATACCAAATTCTCTACCAAAATCGCATAACGATAGTAGCGTGGCGCCACCTTGGGCATGATATAGACTTGTGTCGCAGCCCGAAATCGCAAAAAATCCATAAAACCCTTTATTTTGGCGTTCAAGGTTATTCAAGGTCATTCAAGGTCATTGAATTCGGCGCCAATCGAAAGCGTACGAGTTCCTATTACTGATTAATAGTAACCTATGCCCTATCTCGCACCGTTACTGAGATACAGCGACTTATTGGCCAAAAATTGCAAATTTTGCCCACCCCCTCTCATTTAGCGCCCTCGTTCGGGGTGACTCTCTTCGAATTTATGGAAAATCTTTACGGTTCCTGAAACCAGAGTCTTCCACGCAGCCGAAGGTGAAGATTTGGTGATCCTAGCTCTCACCGTTTTTGACCGATCCACCCGTGTGACAAACAGACGGACAGACAAAATGGCGATGGCTAAGACGCGCTGAAAGCAGTAGCTGCTTTCGCGCGTAAAAACAAAGCATTGTGCTTATTATCAGAGACAATATTATTATCCGCTCTAGCGAGAGCCGAGAAGGAACTCGCCAAAATGTCGTAAATCGCTCTAATCCGATTCCTAAGACGCTTAGTACGTTTCTTAGATGCTACATGGATATTTAAAGTTTTCCGGAAAGCAACTTCATAGTTTATGCTAAGCTGAATAACGTTATCCCATAATGCTCAAGCTGTTAATCGCAGGCGTGCGGTAGCACAGCCCTGTGTTAATGGCGACCGGCTAAGTAAAGGGAGAATGGCAAAATTCGACCCCGCGCAGATCCGAAGCCCCTTAACCGATCGACACAAAATTTGAAACAGGTAATTATGTCGGCGAGACGACCCCCTGTGCAAAATTTCGTGCAAATCCGTCCATTGGGGGCTTCTCGGCAAATGGGTGAAATATAACGAAAATTTTTCTAGTATATATATACCTTTTTTTGTTGACCGA
>Ga0209367_1007354_pt1 | contig 15186 bp, 10 predicted proteins | sample WorMetLIZISLAND2_FD_187412 | JGI IMG/M metagenome (GOLD analysis project Ga0209367, IMG submission 187412) | Marine gutless worms symbiont microbial communities from Max Planck institute for Marine Microbiology, Germany - Olavius geniculatus... ... | reverse complement strand
TAGTAATCCAAATACATCCACGCCTGTGCATGCTTAATTATGTGCAATGCGATGCAGGTTTGCACTTACCAGAGCCAAAAGTTTAGTGTTATCACTTTTATTGGGACACACTGTATATGCCTATAGCTATAGGGGCTATAATGTTCAAGACGCGGTATAGCTTTTGTTATAATTTCTGGCTACTTTTGTCACATGTTTTCTGTGATTTTCTTTTTTGAAGTCCACCACTGACAGAATTTCGAATATCGGTTAAAACTGTATTTTCTGGCAAAGGCGTGATCTTATTTATATAGGCCTAAACAATAGGCCTAGTTAGGCCCTATATGTCTGTTATATGTCTGTTTTCCTCACAGTACCGGTACATTATGGGCTGTCCAACCCTTCAAGTGCTTTGGCCTTACCGCCTTAATGAGTTTGTTGCATTCGTTGCATTACGTAAAGGTGCTTAGTGCCTACGTTGCGTGCATTGCGAACTTGCGTAAGTTGCCGTTTACATTGGATGGAAACAAGCCTTTAATCGACTTCTGGTTATTGACTTCCATTTCATTTTAGATACAGTCGTAATGTGTATCCGGTTGTGTTAGAGAATTGATACGCGTGTTTTATTATTGGTCTGTTAATAAACACTGCGTATTGAATGTCAGGTCTTCATAATGTCGTTTTCCGGGATTCCAATTGATAATAATAATGTTCATCAGGTTAGTGGACAGATTTTTTGTTATTTTATTTGTAGTAAACGCACAACTGGTCACGCATGACTGTCCTGGTGACACTAAATAGCGAAAACTACCGAAAACGTTTTCGGTAGTTACAGAAAACAACTATTTTTCGGTACATAATACTACCGGCTCCCTGTGTGCTGATTTGACTGGTATCTACGATGTCGTAAGCTTTACAACTGCAGAATGTTTCTGGCCATGGGCGCATTGTACCGGCTACGGGTAAAAAGCGGATTGCGGATCTGCGGATGTCGCAACGAGTAACGCTGTAATTAAAATTATTTATTAGTTTAATTATTCCTTAATTTTATTCCTAACCCTGACCCTGACGTAACATCCGCAGATCCAGGCTATGGGTAATAAGCGGATGTGCGGATGTGGCATCGGGTAAAAGATAAAAATCTGCTGATGCTAAGGGCGGATGTCTGGGTAAAAGACGGATGTGCAGATAACAGTTGTCGCGTACATTACCAGTCATGAAAGTTGTTGAGTTTTTCAATCGTTCCCAGTGGTTATGTTAGGTAATGTTTCGCCCCCAGGGGACGCTTTATAGGCGGCAGTAGTTTGAAGTCTGTGGCTGTGAATTTTTTAACAGTTCACACTCTCCATAGGCCTAGACAGTCGATAGCCTAATTCTTGGTCGCAAATTGGTCTAGGCATTTACTCAGAAAGCAATGGTCTGCTTTGTCACTTGACGACGACAATGCACAACGATAACATACAATGGCAACGATGCGCAAGAATGCACGACGAAGCGTGACGATGATGCAAGACGTCGACGTAACATAAGATGACGATGCGACGCATGACAATGATGGGCAGAGACGATATACAAGGACGATGCGCGACGATGACGCGGGATGATGATGTAACTATGATGATGTAGGAACACGAACTGAACTGCGGCTACTGGTATCGGCTGACATTGTGGGAAATGAGATGACAGGTGTGACAACTGTAGGTAGACCTAGATTAGAAACTGAGACCGGAAATGGGCGATGACGTAAGTAATATGAATGTTCGTCAGACATGCTGTAACGCTATGGGCCTTAACTGTGCACTATCTGATGGGTGATTCCAAGGGGCAAAAACCGGAAATGGACCGGCCGTTCCTACTCGCCCCGGCCCGTGTGCGTTAATGGAAGGGTCTGTATAGCTTCGTGGAAACCCTAGCTTAGCCCAGCTGACCGCTTGACAACCAAACTAGACTAAGGTTAGAAATTGAAACAAAACTTAGGGGACCTTAGGAAAGCAGACATGTTTTGGCAAGCAAGGTAAAACAATACAGTCCCTAACAATGGGGTAACTAAAAGTGAACAATAGTTGGAAACCGCTTGCAACACACCTTGTTTCTGGCCATGAAGTAAGACAACAACAATATTGGCAGAAGACAATAAAATTTCTTCGATGTCAGTGTCAGAATGAGCAATCAGATTGCCGAAACAGAACAGCACTTTAGTCCACTTCTGCTTAATGTCGGACAATATGGCCGACCACTACAACTGTTCACAGTGTCTATCGATGCTGACGATCGACATTCACTGTTGATATTTGCTTTCGCATACTCACATGGCCAAAGAAAATGGCCGACAACTGATGACAAAGTCTAATTAATGACAAATTTTCAACTGCCAATGACGATAGCTGACTAAACTCGCACCACATGCAAGAGTACATCTTGCTCGGACGACTGCTGACGAATGACTGAACGGTGAGCGTTGTGCTCATGCCAATTTATACATTTCAGCTAAAAAGCATACTTTCTGCATAAGTCCCCATGATGGAGTATCCCATGTGGCCGTGCTAAAGTATCTCAGGGGGAGGGGGTCGTCGGTCTAACTTTCGACGACCGCTATAGATCCGATGTTATCTCTGAGAGGGGGGTCGGCGACTAATTTTTTCCGACTTGCTCAGATCGGTGTCAGTTCCGAAGGGGGGGGTCAGCGGACTAGCCTTGGCCGACTGTCACAGATCTGAGGTTAACTCAGACGGGAGGGGGGGTTGGCGGCTAATGTCGGCCGACCTCACCAACTTTGACGGAAGAATTTTATGAAAGAACTAATGGGCATTTTTTGCGGACTGTTAGCTAGAAATTTATTTAAACTTAGGGAAATTTAGGGAAAGAAGTTTGAGTGACGAACTAACTTAATAAAACAGGACAATTTGATATGTGAGTAAATTTAAAGAATGGCCGAAAAGAAAAAGAAATATTTTTACTAGAATAATATTAACCAGGGATCCCTTAATGATGGTGACACACGACGACATATGACAACGCGTAACAATGCACGACGACGACTTACAGTTAGAACACATGATGACAAATGACAACGGATGACAACAGTGATGACTACTAAGTGCAGCAGAAAGTAACTAATATGTAAACCCAGATTTGCCAACTTATGATTTTACCTTAAATGATATACGGTAATTTCAATAACGTCCCAGTCACGAAGTATGGTGCCCGAACGGCGGTGCACAAATTAATACACCGCTGAATGGTCCAAAGGCGTGGCTGAGTAGGATGGGTAAAATGTGGATGTCCTCCGCATCAACATCTGTTTTTTACCCGTTGCTACATCCGCAGATCTACACATCCACACATCTGCCTTTTACCATCGTCTGCAGATCCACACATTCGCCGATCCGCTTTTTATCATTGCCCCATTGCACCCTTAACTGCCAATTGTCATGGAAGACATTTGTAACATTTAGTAGAACGTATGGAAAAATGATTGCTTAGAATGTCCCAGAAAGAAAGATTATTGGATTCACAACAGATTTCAGTTGGTAACCGATTCCAGCTGGCAACTGTTTGTGGAATAATTGAGTATTATTGTCACAGTGGGTCAACATCTGTAGGAAAGGCTTGTGCATTGAAAAGCAGTCATTCATAAACTAATTTATTTAGTGCCATGAGACATGCGAGTAAATCAGGAGCACATAATAACCAGTGACCACTGTAAGCACCCGTTTGTTCGGCCTACTAGTGTGCATGCATGTGGATGGAAATTAACACCGACCATGAAATAGACATGTCTGTTTTTACTTTTGATTTTTATTTAATTCGTATCACATTGTATCATATTGAACATTTAATTGCCTATTATTTCAAGTTACTCCAGGTTAGGCAATGTCATTTATAAGTAAATTTTTGAATGTCATTTGATTAGTTGCCAGGCAGTAGTGATGAGCTGTAAGTATGTTGTAGTTGATTTGTGTAATTTTTATCATTTAATTTGTGTAACTGAGTTTAAATATGATCATTTTGTGCAGCTCAGAGACACGCTGCAGACGTACAATCGAGTTACTGAGCTGTGCTTCAGACGTTGTGCTGCAAACTTCAATTACCGTGAACTCACAGCTGCTGAAGTATGTATCTTTTCATTTGTACCAGAATTGTAACTAATGCATTACATTGCACTAACATACATTAATACTTAGGTTCGGTTTTTCCATGCACATTTGATGGCCGATCAAATTGATCTCCGATCAACTTCGGTACTTGATCTGAGATCATCTCAATAACCGTTTTTCCATTGCCAATTAGCGATCGATCGTCCATCAAATCTCCCATCAAGTTGATGGCCGAATATTGGCGGATCAAGTCAGATAATTGACGATTAAATGTGGTGATCTGCAGTTCGTTGCATATTTGCACCAGAAACATCGCTACACGTCGCCGGTCAGAACGGCAATTCACGCATTAAAATGAAGTTCCAGGCATGGCGATCAGTCACTACTGATCCATTCATACTGTGCATGGTGTTTTGTAAAGAAATAAAATGGATAGACGCTCCCGTATAGATTTGCAATAGAACGTATTTTTGACAGCAGACGATATCGTTGCTATGACGACGTTTACTGGCTACGGCGTCCACTCGCAGCGCATGCTAGGTAATTTAGCGCAACACCGCAAATTAAGGTCACTGTCAGCCAATCAGATTGGCATAAAGTAGGCTCAGTTGACGGCAGATCAGCTAATCGCCGATCACGTAATTGGAGGTCGAAAATCCATGGAAAAATGAAACACAGTTGATCAACGATCAATTCTGAACTTCAAGTTGATCGGAGATCAGTAAATCGGAGGTCAAATTTGATTTGATTGGCGATGGAAAAACTGGACCTTAGTCTGATGTGAAAGCAAATTCATGGTTGAGCTAGTTAGCTTTCAATTTCTTATATTGTGTCATGAACATCAACGCAGATGTGATATACATGTGATGATGTCCGGAAATAAGCATACATTTTGTTTAGTTGTTTTTTTTTAATATCCATATTGCCATCTGATACTGTAGTATTTCAAGCATCTGACTGTGCTCACTTACTTGCACGAGTTTTTCACAGTTATTGTAGCAGTAAACATGACCGAAATTGTGATCAGGTGGTTTATAAGGTAGTGCAATTACAAACATTGTTAGGTGTGTTAATATACAGCAAGTGTTATGAACTTTGTCAAATGTGTATTTGCCAAGAACATTAAAATAGTTTTTGTGTTTAGTTTCGGGTGAACACTTGTTCCAGTAGGAACATTTTTGAGGTATTGTGTAAGTTATTATATTCAGTCAAGTTGGTGTTTGGTACGTGCTGAGCTTTTTTATGAACTGAACAAGAGTCATACTGATGGGTTTTTTCTGGATGATGACTACAACTGAAACTAGAACTAAAATGAACATTGTTGAACAATTAATATAAGAACGTCATATCTGTCTGGATTTATTTAGCTGTGCTGCATATTTTGTTGAGTAAGTCAGTCTTCTGTTTCAATTGTTTCTATTAATCACTCGTCTGCTAATATTAAACTGTGTATGGCTTAGACTGTTTCATATCTTAGGTGACTGATATGCAACTATAGGTTGATAATTAGTTTGTTAATGATAACGGTAATAGTTAAAAGTCAGATTTATACAGCACCTGTCCAACTGCCTAACCCCTTTGCCAGCAAGTCACTATAACATGGGCAGTAACCTATGAAGTGTGAACACTGCTGTAACTGCATCACGCCCTAGTTTGAAATGTGCAGTCGAAACATTTTTGTGTCATTTCTTGCTATAAAGTTGATGACACGCTGACCATTTTCTGGTGCCTGTTTCTGGCGGCAGAAACAGGCGCCAGTCGTCTGTTGCCGGAAACCGTGACACACTTTGCCAGCAAATGATATTGGCAGACACAACAAAGATGGATTTTGACTTTGAGAATTTTTATACAGAAATTCCTTTTTTTCGTACTGTTCTATAAGTTGAAAAATGCTTTCATCACTCCACTTCATCTTTCATCTTTATTTACAAACAAATGAGCTGTGCTATCATCTGCTCAGACTGACCAATCACAGCTCAGCTTTCCAACTAGTTTTCGGCATAAAATTGAACATGGTCTATCCGGCGCCGGTTTCTGGCACCAGAAAAATCTGGTGTCAGAAAAGTATGACAGACTGACCAGTTTCTGGCACCAGTCGATTGGTACCAGAAACAGGCACCAGAAACTGGCCCGTGTGTCATCACTATTACGTAGTTTGTCTTTGAATGTAGCATTCAATTTGCTGTACATAGCAAACCAACTAGAGAGAGAGTTTGGAAAAAAAAACAATGGATGGCTTCATAAATTTTGTTAAAAGTGAAACCAAACTGTTTTAACTAACTTTTGGTTTTCTACACATTTTGTTATATAACATCTAGTATAGAAATATCAATTTTTATTGACTGTTTTGTGCTTATTTGTAGGTAAGTTGCGTGGACAGCTGTTGTGGGAAATTCATTGTTGCTACTCAGAAAATGATGTCAGTATTCCTTGAAATACAGTCAGCCAAACAGCAGCAGATGTTAAACGATACGGCAAACCAACAGCAGCAACAGGCTGCTGAGGCTGACACACAGACTCTGCAAACATCAGCTGACACCACAGATGCCTCCAGTAATTTACGGACCTAGCAGTTACCTGCTGTTAGCTAATGTTGTATATGCTGTGCCTCTGAAAACTTCCCATTTTGTTTTTTTGTTGCCTATGTAACTTTGACATCTATGAGCTGATTGTTATAATTTTTAGCAGACATAATAATTATAATATGGAAAATTTGTAACAATATGTTTGTACTAATTAACCCACATACGACAGTTTGGGTACCTGCACTACACTGATCTTGGTCACTAGTGATTTGGTACACTGAACAGCAGTGCTTTCATCAATTAATAGGACTAGTGTTGGTTAGAGTCTTTTCTGAATGACAGCTACTGGTGAAATGAAGAGTGAACAGAACGACATAATATTTGTTTTGGTTAATGAAACTGTGCTAAGGGTTTTGCTGAGTACAGGGTTCCTACAGGTCAGGGAAAACTTGAAAAAGTCGGGGAATTTGTGTCATCAGGGAAAGTCGTGGAAAGGTCAGGGAAAATATTATTTTTGAAAAGTCAGGGACAGTGATCTTGGATCATGTAGATTGCATATTTCTGTGATTTCTTGTGTCTCCAAATATTAAAAAGCAGGCAAATTTGCGGCTTCCATTGAATGTACTAAAGTTAGAAATGTTTCAGCTTCAGGGGGGTGGGGGCTTCTATTTTGTTAGATTCATGGCTGCTGTTGTAATTAATATGGAATATATATATATACCAGTTCATTATATTGCTGTGATTAGTAGTGGGCAAACTGGCAAAATAATGTCTGTTGCTTATGCTCATTACTGCATAGAGAACAGACCCACTGATACAACTATAATTTCTGTAACTGTAACTGGGATTTCCAGTGATACCACTGGAAATCTCAGCACTTAATTTTTACTGTTTGCTGCATGCTAACACATGTGCAAAACACAGACTACTGGCGTCCGGAGCGAGATGTGTGTCATCTTCTTGAGGTTTTGGACTTTTGTTGTCTGATAGCCTTGACCTTTGACATTTTAAACTGAAAATTGACACACCAGTTACTCTTGCCCTAGGGAACATTCAAACCAATTTTGATTGTTTCTTTTCTGTGTTTTTGTTTGAGTTACGAGCCTATACGAGCTAAATGGACAGATTGACAAGACACGTGATATTATGTCCACAGGATGGCTGCATATTGAACAGATTACATCGTAAACAAAATTGACTGCTGTACAGAAGCAGCAGTGGTTGTACTATAGAGTACAAAATTACTTGAAAACACTGCACTACACAAGTGGCACTTCACTCAGTTCACTGTCAATATATACACCATGCATGTAACAATATATGCTCATACAGGGTGTTCCAAAAAAAACGGATACCCAATTTTATTTTTGGGATAACTTCGGTAATTCAGCACCGATTTTAACCATTCTTTCACTGTTACAAGCAGAAATTTATGGCACGTAAAAGTGAAGTTCTTCCACCCACCGCACCTTTATTGTGTGATCACATTACCTAGCAAAACAAACACTGTCAAAGCTACAGTGGTCTCAGGGAACAGGCAACACATAAAGATATCAATTTCGTAGCATAAAATAGTTAAGCTTACTTACTTATTCGCAGTAGTGCCTTGCGACGTCATTGTTACGTCATATTGTGTTTATTTACTTTGTTTACCAGTAATAATTTTTAGAATAAATCGTTTGATATGGGCAGAATAACAAAGCATGATCGCTGTTTAATCATGGGCTTACGAACTGAGAACTGTTTTGCTAGGTAATGTGGTCACACAATAAAGGTGCGGTGGGTGGAAGAACGTCACGTTTACGCGCCATAAATTTCTGCTTGTAACAGTGAAAGAATGGTTATAATCGGGGCTGAATTACCGAAGTTATCCCAAAAATAAAACTGGGTATCCGTTTTTTTGGAACACCCTGTATAATAAGCTTACAAAACACATGTCTAAATCACAATGAACAGTTGAACATTTTCTACCTGTACTAAAACAAATTTTTGGGTGTTGAATGTTTTTAACTGACAACTGTTTTTTAATTCTGAAAACTGCCAAATATCACAGAAACTCCATAAGGGTTGACGACATAAAAATGATACCATTTTTGCATGTACTTCTGATAATGGAGGCATAAGAATACAGTCATGCACTAACAATACTGGACTGTGTGTTTTTGTTGATTTTTTTCTTTTTCTCTTTTTTTCTTCTTTTGTTTTTTTTTGTATTCTGTCACTGTCTGTTTGCTGCCGTTGTGACAAAAAAGATGTATATAATGCAAGCATGAATACAAAAACAATGTAACTTAGGCTAACACTGTAACACAGTAGTTCTGCGTAAATTAACATTTCCTAACAAAGCAGGCGATGATTGTAGCCTATACTTGGTGGCACTGTATTAGTGCTGGCGCTGCCAAACAGATGAGCATTCAACAACGTGCATGATGCATGAGTGATAGCTGAAAATAAAATGCCAACTGTGATAAAACTGAACTTAATTATGGTACATAGCAAATGCATACACTGTTCAGTGATTAGCAGACAAAAGTAAAACTTAGAAGTCACAACTAGAGTCGAGCAAAACTGTCAATTGTCAGTGTCGGTGCAAATGTGCTATACTAGGGGCGTTCAAAAAGTTAGTAGAATGACATAATTACACAAATGTGATATGCATCATATTTTGCTACTTTTTAACATATTTTTCCGGAACTAAAATGCACTTGGTCTAGTGTCTTTCAAATGCTCTGATTTTGTTGCAGAATAACTTTTGACGCTGGTCTTCTAACCAGCAATTCACCCTGCAGATTATGTCGATATTGTCAGCAAATATGTTCACTTTTATGATGTCTAATTATAGCCCAATAAGTTGTGCAATATTGTAGCGCTACATGGTACTAACCAGTAACACAATGTTATACTGTCCATCTATATCAGACTACAAATTTGCTGAATGCCCCTCGTAATCCGCATGGCAAATTGCTGGTCGGAAGACCAAGATCAGAATTTTTTTACCACGAAATCTGAGCTTTGGAGAAACGCTGGACTAAGCGTGTTTTAGTTGCAAAAGAATACGTTGAAAAGCGGCAAAATACGATGCAAATATTTTTTGCCTTACTGTATCGGTCTATGAACTTTTTGAATGACCCTCGTATCACAGATAATTACTTCATAATACACTAGCTCAGTCCACTCGGAATGCACACTGTCACAGTTATAACAAAAGTTAGTATTATGCATAAAAACAGTAGAAACAAGAATGATACTTTGCTACAACAATTAACGTGTACTGTTACCTTTATATCTTTTCAGTACTTCAAACCACTGGATGGCATTGGTTGCACGTAGCATGGAAGTTTTTAGCATTAACGATCTCTAAAAAAATTTCTTAGAGATCATAAACAATTTGGGGATACTAGACCATCTCTTGGTGAGCACAACCAATCAAGTAAAGGCGAATTAAATTGCAGGTTATGCTCCAAATTAGAGGAAATGCCAAACGGCTTAAAATCCAACAAATCACAACTCAAACAACTGTGCTGAGAAGTTGAAAACTGAGTAAACACTACTACTCTGTAAATGTAAGCAATGTGAAGCAAGGAGCGGGCAAATGCTGTACGGGATCCAAGGGCAAAACGACGTTCCCCCAACAGCCAATGCATTTACTGCACCATTTTTTGTCAATTAAAGTACTGATTTGAGTAAATCATTAAAAAACCCGATGTAATATGGAATGTGGCCAAATATACCTACTGATGTTTGTGTAATCAGTACACATTGTAGCCATTGCAAAGCCATTTGTTGCCATATCATATTCGGCTATAGCACGTCTAACAGTGTCATAGCAATGACGAGGGCCACAGTAGCCAAAATGGTGGCGGTGTCGGTGAAATGCGCCAAACTGAACTGATCACAAGATTGTACTGGTGGTTAGTTCAAAGACGTTGTCGTCGTCTGACTCGGTGCTTCCCCACAGATTCAACTCCGACGTAGCCGACACCGAGTCATCACGACCTGACAGCGGCTGAGAAGCTGCAACGGCAGCACTGGGCTGCGGTGATAGATATCCGGCGTCAGTGGCTGACTGACAGCGACCTCTAGTAGCGAGCAGGTGCGTGCTAACGTCATCACTGCACCGGCATGACGTCATCACCGCATACTGGTAGCCACCTGGCACATGCCTGTAACAGACAGACGACAACCGAACTAAATATTCTATAGGCACACAAGACGCAAACAGTGTGTTTTCGATATCCGTTATCAGTATATCACTGAATGTTAGTGGCAAAACTGTAATTTGTCGCTTTTGGCATAATACCTGTCGGGTGATGGCGGGTCAATCTCGGATGACGCCTGACGTGACATGAAAACTCCGCTCTCCGCTGACTGTTGACGAAGAACGTGCGCGGACGTCGGGCGACGAGACGACCGAGCACACGGCCGAGACTGCTCGTCACGCGGACGAGACCGCTCGTCGTGGTCGCCGGCGGTCACGGTGGCTGGAGGACGAGGTCGCTGATAGTGACTGCTCAGCTCGATGTAGTGCTGAACACAGCGAGAACACATATCAACCACCACAAACATTCAACTTCATTCATCTTACTACATGAAAAACGTAAGATGTACGTAATGTAAAGTCTTTCCCCCAGCTATATATGGCGGCGCTGATCTAAACTCCATTTTCTTAGCCCTCAGCTAGACACCAGCTTACACTATGAGACCACGCATATGCGGGACTAGCACATCGCTCGGCGTGCCTGTTTATAGATACGTCAAAAAGCGTGACAGAATCAGTGAATATCGGCAAAACTTTCGGCAACTTAGACGACCGCTTTAACTAACTATGTAAGGACGACGGTACACTTAAAACAAGCAACTGTATCGACAAAGTGCTGGCATAATATGCTGCTATCCGCCTATCTGTACACAGTTAACCCTGCATGACCTTTGATCTATTAAAAATCGGTACACTAGCTGCTCCTACCCTCGGGAACGTTCACGCCAATTTTGTTTTTACTACGCAGTAAGCCGACCTGTTCGACGCTAGTTTCTAGAATGCCATCAAAAAACGCTTCTAGTTCAGAGAAGTCCGGTCGTTTGTACGGCTGGCGATCCCAGCACAGCTGCATCACGTCATATCTACAGCAAATAATTCATAATTTAACGTCTGTATCATTTACACGATATGCAGATTAGATGTAACACGTGGCAATAACATTAATTACATTATGTATGTTGTACGTTTGAACATCACAAAAAACAAACTACAGATGAGTGCAAACCAAACTGTTCATCTTTCGCCACTCTGCGCTTAATATGGTTACTATATAGAATTTATCATTGTTCCAGTTTGAATGACTTAAGACTCCATAATGTAAAGATATAATTGAGATGTGATAGGCTCATTATTCCAGTGAAATCACGACACAGTAATATCTTACAGAACATTCACTGTGGCGGTCATATAATCGCACCGCTTTATCCGGCTTCCAGTCAATGTTGCATTAATTTGTGGATACTTTTTTTGACTAAAATTACAACAGAACAGTAGGCTACTTGGTAATTCGTATGTATGTTTAAACAAAACAAGCAAGCGAGCAAATTTGAACAGCAACGTACATGATGTCAGTGGCATAGGCTGGTCTGTGGAGACGATATCCTCTCTTCAGCTTCTCAACAAAATGTTCGTCAATGTTGTCAGTTGAGTACGGGTTGCCACCTGACACGGCACACATGCAGGAGACAGTAAGTCATTGGCGGATCCATGGAAGACGATGCGAGTGATCATTTCCTCCCCTAGCCAGTATTCATTTACCTTATAGCCGACTTAGGTTTCCTAGACGACTTCTTGGCGCACTAGAGTTTTTAATGTTAGGCGCAGTGCGCTATACAAATTTACATACTACTTTGAAATATTACATACTACTTTTTACATTTACTTTTCGCATACTACTTTCTTTCTTACTTATTTGATTTTTAAAAAATCACACAAAAACAAAGCAGTAGTTTAGAAGGCCTATGTACAATGTGAGCCATAAAAACCTGCCACCAAATTTTTTCCACGTTTTTGCCTTTAATGGGTTTTAGAGATGGTTATCCTCAATCATCGCAGTGAAGTGCAGTGATGTCGAACATTTTTTTTATTAATTGCATAAGTACTGTTGATAAGTTACACTAGCACGCATGTAGTGTAGTAGTACAACTAAGCAGAATATAAAATGCAAATGAAATATTCCGCATTATTTTGCTGCTTTCGCATAGGCCTATGCTGCCATACGTCATCGACTTACCAATGGTGAATAGCTCCCAAAGCAGAATTCCATACGACCAGCTACAACAAAATTTCCCATTACATTTATTGCAACGGCAACACAAGTAAACATGGCGGCAAAGCATGCTTTCAGTTACGTAAAATACTGCTTGATTCAACTTAGGGGGGGTGGTCCAAACAGCAGACTGTCAAATTTTTCTTACAACTTCATCAAATGCTGATTACTTGAACTTATTTTACTGTGACATTTGCAATATTATACTTTAAGACATTACTAACTTCTGAATACTATAAATATTTATATTTTTGGACGTGCCGTGGAATCTTTAGTCATCAGTATACTAAAAATGTACTGCTATTAGGCCTAGTGTGAGTGAAAGCGTTTACAAAGCAAATAGAAAACTTTCGCAATTAAGTGAAGAATAACATAAAATTCAACAAAATATTCCGAAATAAACTGAACTAAAACTATTGCAATTATTTTTGTGCAATGAGTAGAATTACAAATTATTTAATAAACATGCTGTATATGTAAAATAACCGGCACTTCAATAGAAATGTAAGTTGACAAAAACTAGAAAGACAATGTATTAAGGTTGACTGATACTGACACGTCGGTCTTGGTGTTGTAGACTTTGTGAGTTAGTGATTCGAGAGCCATCCACTTCACTGGAACTGGCGTCTGCACAACAGTAGCCAGCCCACACACGATGACTTTATGATTAGGGCCTACTGCTGTACGTAAAAAGCATCAGAAGAAGATAGCAATTAATGATATAATAATTGTTTTATGCTGCCGTTTTAGTAGGCCGTATTACGGTCTTGCCCGTCCGTCTGTTTGTCCGTCAGGTGTGGGAATTTTAACTCAAAAGGCCACAAGACTTCAAGACCTTCCAAAAACGTTGCATATTGGTATACAACATCTATGCTTGTAATAATAAAGCAGAGCAAATGCAGTTAGCTCACATTTGATTTCTTTTTGTACTCGTTGTTCCTGTAGCAGTCCTTGGCCAGACCGAAGTCGGAGATTTTGACGACGTTGTCGTCGGCCAGCAGAATGTTGCGTGCGGCTAAGTCGCGATGAACAATCTGCGCACGTATGATACAAAAGCACATCGTACAAGCTGTGTACAAACAATACGACCGTGTGTCCACTCTGCAGCGGCACCACAAGAATTATCACTGTGAACACGGCCATAGCTTTGACCACAGCACTTTCTGCACCACTGAAATTCACGTACAATCGGTGGATGTTTACACTTTGGAGACCACGTGTTATCTTGAACTTTTAGATAATCTGTCCGTTTGCGTTAAATGCGACAAAAGTAAAATGGTGCAAGTGCCTTAACCATGGATTTTTGTATACAAATAGAAGTCCAAGCCTCAGCTTTTGGCGACGAAGACGGCAGACCCCACGGTGGTCACTTCAAAAACCTCTGACGCAGGCCTAGGCCTATGACGCAAAAATAATTTGTTTTGCGCACATTACCAAGACAGTGGGTACCTTCTGTGATGCTAGGAAGTTCATGCCTCGTGCGATCTGAAACGCGTAGCTGACGAGATCTTTGGTCGTAAGAACAGTTTGATAGTCCTCCGCGACGTCAACGTCAGCGCCGTGAGCCTGAGATTGGAACGAGACAAGCTTCGGCCTCTTGAACCAGACGGCAGGAGCAGGCTTCTCTACCGCGTCCATCGTGTCCTGGAAGTCCTGACGTTTGCTGACCAGGTAGTCACGCAGACAGCCGTGACGACAGTACTCCATCAGCACGTACAGCTGAACTGAACTCACCACACAGTACAGCCGCTACTGATGTATACTGCAGTCATACAAAGCCTAGTGTCGACATGATATGCAGCCGTCAGCCTAGCTATGCGTACTCGCCCACTGCATTGCGCTATCTTAACCCTGCCCTTTGACTTTCTGAAAATAAAATTGCAAGCTGGTCACTCCTGCCCAGGGAAACGTTAATACCAATTTTAGTTTTTCTGCGCTTGCTTGTTTTCACTTACAAGCGCATACAGGACAGACAGACGTCGAGATGCAAGTGCAAGACGCACATTGCAGTCTATTAGGACGGCTACATAATAAACTAGAAAGCAGTCATAGCCCGCAGGTACCTCCGCCAAGGCAATGCTATTCGACAGGTGGCGTCACCGTCTTCGGTTTTGCAGCGGTTCCCTTATGCCCCCTTTAACGCTATGGTAACGAAAATTTCAAAGTGATCCAGAATCCAGGATTCCTGCCGGATCACGCCCAAAATTGAATCACTGGTAGTTTATGCCATGCCCGATATACCCTCAAAATTTCAGAAAGATCCGTCCATAACTTTTC
>Ga0209367_1007353_pt1 | contig 15187 bp, 14 predicted proteins | sample WorMetLIZISLAND2_FD_187412 | JGI IMG/M metagenome (GOLD analysis project Ga0209367, IMG submission 187412) | Marine gutless worms symbiont microbial communities from Max Planck institute for Marine Microbiology, Germany - Olavius geniculatus... ... | reverse complement strand
GCGCAAAAGAGCGGATAATCACTCTGAATTTGGCTTCCGAAAGGTGTGAACGCCTGAAATACCTGTTTTTCCCTTGCATAACATAACCTTAGCATGCTCTCGCAGTGGCTAAAGTTATCTAGACCCTTAATATTTAACCTGATAGACTTCGTCCAACCGATTGTTGGAGCGAAGAAATGGTTCGACTGATCCAAAGCGTACCGGAGTGCCTCGCCGCGGTGCGGGAGCGTATCTGTGCCGCCGAAGACCGCTTCGGACGCGAGCCGGGTAGCGTGGCCTTGCTTGCCGTGAGTAAAAAGCAGGAGGCGGCAAAGATCCGTGCCGCCTTTACCGCCGGCCAGACGGCCTTCGGCGAGAGTTACGCCCAGGAAGCAGCCGAAAAGATGGGTGCGCTCAATACCCTGGCGGTCCAATGGCACTTCATCGGCCGCATCCAGAGCAATAAAACGCGACAAATCGCCGAGCGCTTTGATTGGGTGCACAGCCTGTGCAATTTCAAGCATGCCCGACGCCTGAGTGAGCAACGCCCGGCGCGGCTCCCCCCACTGACGGCTTGTGTCCAGGTCAACCTCGACCTGGAGCCCGGCAAGGCCGGACTGCTCCCGGCCCAGGTCACCGATTTCATCGCGGCTTGCGCGGGACTGCCGCGACTGAAGCTGGTCGGGCTCATGACTTTGCCCGCCCCCGTGGAGGACGCGGAGGCTCGTCGTCGCCCCTTTCGGGCGTTGCGTCTGATGCGGGACCGCATCGCTACGCCCGCATTGCCGCTTCCGGTGCTCTCGATGGGCATGTCCGCCGATCTGGAGGCGGCAATCGCCGAGGGCGCGACCATGGTGCGGGTGGGAACCGCCATCTTCGGACCCCGTGACGATAGTTGAAGCGGGAGCAGTCGGGGCAAGCACGGCGACGTTCCAGGAAAATGCCCGCAACCTGGATCTGATCAGCCCGCGCCGCTCTGCTGCCGCCCTCCAAAAACCTCACCGAGGATGCACGCAATGACCGAGACCACTCCTAATGTCGATCAGGCCGAGATCGGCAAGTTCGAGGAGCTGGCCGCCCGCTGGTGGGACCCCAACAGCGAGTTCAAGCCCCTACACGACATCAATCCCCTACGGCTGGACTATATCGACCGAGCGGTGGGGCTCAAGGGCAAGGAGGTCCTGGACGTGGGTTGCGGCGGCGGCATCCTGTCCGAGAGCATGGCCGTACTCGGGGCGCGGGTGACCGGCATCGACATGGGGGAAAAGCCCCTGCAGGTCGCAGAGCTGCACACCCTGGAGTCCGGCGTCCAGGTAACCTATCGCCGGATCCCGGTGGAAGACCTGGCCGCGGAGAGTCCGGCCCGGTTCGACGTGGTCACCTGTATGGAGATGCTCGAGCATGTCCCCGAGCCGGCGTCCGTGGTCACTGCCTGCGCTCGCCTGGTGAAGCCCGGCGGCTGCGTCTTTTTTTCCACCCTGAACCGCAACCTTAAATCCTACCTGCTGGCGGTCATCGGCGCCGAATACATCCTCGGCATGCTGCCGCGGGGCACCCACGACTACGGGCGCTTCATCAAGCCTTCGGAGCTGGACGCCTGGGTCCGAGCCGCGGGGATGCACACCCAGGACATCACCGGCATGACCTACAACCCGCTGACCGACACCTACCGCCTCACCGACCGGGATCCGGACGTCAATTACCTGATGACCTGCCGCCGGGAATCGGACTGAGCATGGGAAACCGATCCGGTGGCTTCTCAGTTTTAACTACGCATCACACGAATCGACGCGAATGTTCCCATAGCACAAACCATCTGATTCGCGAGGATTCGCGTGATTCGTAGTTTCCCTCAGCCCGTAGGCTGGGTCGAGGGACGAGACCCGGCAAACCGAGCTGTTGGCGCGGATAACCGGAAAATTCAGGTGCGGGGTTTCGTCCCTCAACCCAGCCTAGGTGTCCGGTTCCTTGTGATATCGACCTGCATGCCAATGCCACCACAACCCCGAAGATTCGCCGTTACATTCGGGCGTCAAACCAGCCCGTCACGCAGCTTGCTGTCGAACACCGCCTGATCACGCCCCGCAGGCCCCAAACCAATGGCATGGTCAAACGCTTCAATGGCCGCATCGCCGACGTGTTGCGCACCAACCAGTTCGATTCCTCGGCCTCACTCCAAGCAACCCTCAAACGCTTCGTCTACCTGTATAATTACTATGGCTCATGGGGCCAAATGTGTGACGGCACACGGATTCCGAAGGAAATCCACAGTAACTTCATGAAGTTGACAAGGCGGATGTATAGCTCTCACACATTTGGCCCCATAAGCCATCACCATATCCCACAGAAGAACTTGCACCACAAAACGCCCCTCCAAACGCTCCAACAATGGTACGCTCAGCAGCCCTACCTTTTCAAAAAAAATCCGCGTAATCATCCGGGACCTGACACTTTCACAGTCTCAACTGACTAGGGGCACCGGCCGCCCCTGCGGCTTTGCCCAACTTACTCCCTCGCTCCCATGCTGACAGCTTGTTTCAGCAGTAAGTATTATTCGGTGGCCCTGATCCGCGTCCCCCAGGTAGCGTACCAGCGCCCGCAAGGCCTGGCCACGGTGGCTGAGCCGATTCTTGGTAGCGGCGGGCAGCTCCGCCGAGCTGCAATTTTCTCCCGGAACATAGAACACGGGGTCATAGCCGAAGCCGTTTTCGCCACGGGGGGCGGGCAGGATGCGTCCCTCCCAGGTACCCTGACAGATCAGGGGGGTAGGGTCCTCGCCATGGCGCATGTAGACCATCAGGCACTGGAAGCGGGCGCTACGCGCCTCCTGGGGAACATCCCGCAGCACTTCGAGGAGCCTTTCCAGATTCGCCTGGTCGGATGCGCCTACGCCGGCGAATCGGGCCGAGTAGATGCCCGGTGCCCCGTTCAGCGCGTCGACCTCGATTCCCGAGTCGTCGGCAATCGCCGCCAAGCCGCTGTGGCGCGCCGCGCCGCGGGCCTTGAGGATCGCGTTCTCGACAAAGGTCAGGCCGGTCTCCTCCACTTCCGGCACACCGAGCTCGCTCTGGGGCACCACCTGAATCCGGGAGGCCTTGAGCAGCGCGTTGATCTCCCGGAGCTTACCGGGGTTGTTGCTGGCAAGGACGATGGGCTTGTCCCGGTGTGCTCCGCTCATGGCTCTACCCTCCCACCGCGCTCCGACAGGGAGGCCGATTTGACCAGGGGCTCGGCCAGGGCCGCGCACTGCGCCGCCAGGATCTCCCGAATGCCCGCTTCCGCATAGTCCAGCATGGCCTCCAGCTCGGCACGGGAGAAGGTCTTGCCCTCCGCCGTGCCCTGAATTTCCACGCAGCGCCCGTGCTCGTCCATGACCAGGTTCATATCCGTCTCGGCGCCGCTGTCCTCCGCATAGTCCAGGTCGAGTACCGGCTCCCCCTGATAAATGCCCACGGAGACGGCGGCAATCTGGGCGATCAGCGGATCGCCGTTCAGGACTCCCTGCTCCAACAGACCGTGGACCGCGTCATGGAGGGCGATCCAGGCTCCACTGATGGCGGCGGTGCGGGTCCCCCCATCGGCCTGTATGACATCGCAATCCAGGGTGATGGTGCGCTCCCCCAGGACCCGGAGGTCCACCGCGGCCCGCATGGAGCGGCCGATCAGGCGCTGGATCTCCAAGGTCCTGCCGCCCTGCCTCCCGCGAGCGGCCTCCCGCGCGGTGCGTTCGCCGGTAGCGCGTGGGAGCATGCCGTATTCGGCGGTAATCCAGCCGCTGCCGCGGCCTTTCAGAAAGCCGGGTACCCGCTCCTCCACACTGGCCGTGCACAGCACCCGGGTGGCGCCGAATTCCGCCAGGACGGAACCCTCGGCATAACGGGTGAAACCACGGGTGAAGGTAAGGGGGCGCAGTTGGTCCGCGCGGCGCTGGGACGGTCGCATCGAGCACTCGCTGTAGGATTTTTCGCAGAGGGAACCGTCATCTTCTGCGCCTCGGCGCGCCCCGTCAAATCCGTTGCGTCTAATCGGAGGCGGATCTCACCTCCCACGCGGGGCGTGGCCTCATTGGCATGGCGCTCACCGAACGCACCAATCCGGCAGTCGATGCCGCAGCGGTCTCGCCCGTGCGCTGCGGTGCCATCAGTCACGGCGCTATCCTGTCGAGTTATATTGCCTTGCGGTGTTTGGGCAAGAGTGACTTCGAGGCCATCAACGGGTTGCGCGAGGAGCCGTACTTTGCCGCGGCGCCGGGGCTCGATCAGGTGCCCTCGGAAGGGACGCTGCGGCAGCGGATGGACGGCTTCGCCGACCCGTTCAAGCCGGTCCTTGAGGAAGCGGCCATTGCGTTTTTGCTCCGCAGTGAGGCACTGCTCACGCCGTTCGACAACTCGCAAACCAAGCAGGAAGGCGTCTTGCTCACAGTTACGCCTTGAACGCGTAGCGTTACGCTTCAAAACCCAGGACGCGCAGCCCCTCAGCGTATCGACTGCTCCGGCACTCTCGTTAAAATGACAACCCCCTTTCAACTCTGCGCATCACGACTCGTCTTCTCTTTTACGTCACGGATTCAGGAGATATTCTGAAGATCGACCACTTCACCTCCTGGGTGAGTCTAAAAACGAATGAATTTCTCCGCTACCCTATTGTTCTATAAAAGGATTATTCTATAAACGGTTCATTTATCTCACGGATTCAGGATAAGATCATGGAGCAGCTATTCCGGTCCCTGGGCAAACCCTGGCTCCTCACCCTCCTGGGCGTGTTGGCCCTGGCGGTGCTGATCTGGCTCCTGGGACCCTTGTTCGGATTCGCGGGCTCTTATCCGCTCGAAGAGACGCGGCCGCGCTGGGTCGTTATCGGCTGCCTGTTCGGCATCTGGGCCCTGATCCAGGGCTGGAAGGCGATCGCCGCCCGGCGGCAGAACCGCCGGATGATGGAGCAGATGACGGCGGCTCCCGAGCCCCAACCGGACGCCACGGAGGTGGCCTCCGCCGAGGAGCTCGAGACCCTGCGCGGGCGTTTCGACGAGGCCCTGGCGGTGTTGAAGAAGGCGGACACCAAACGACATCTCGGCGGCGCTTACGTCTATCAATTGCCCTGGTACCTCATCATCGGCCCTCCGGGATGCGGCAAGACCACGGCCCTGGTCAACTCCGGCCTGCGCTTCCCGCTCGCGGAACACCTGGGCCAGGACCCCATCCGCGGCGTCGGCGGCACCCGCAACTGCGACTGGTGGTTCTCCGACGAGGTGGTGCTGCTCGATACCGCGGGTCGCTACACCACCCAGGACAGCTACGAGGCCGTGGACAGCGCCGCCTGGCTGGGATTTCTCGCCCTGCTCAAGAAGCACCGCCCGCGACAGCCGGTCAATGGGGTCCTGGTCGCGGTCAGTCTGGCCGATCTGATGCAACAGACGGATACCGAGCGGGCCATCCACGCCCGCGCCGTCAAGCACCGGGTTCAGGAGCTGCACCAGCACCTGGGGATTCGCTTTCCCATGTATGTGCTCTTCATGAAGTGCGACCTGATCGCGGGTTTTACGGAGGTCTTCGGCAACCTGGGCCAGGAGGATCGGGAGCAGGTTTGGGGCATGACCTTTCACCTGGACGAGCACACGGGCGTGAGTGACGGTATCGCGGGATTTTCCCGCGAGCTCGACCGACTGGAGGAGCGCCTCAACGAGCAGCAGCTGGAACGGCTGCAGCAGGAGCGCGATCCCCGGAAACGGGCCCTGATTTTCGCCTTTCCGCAGCAGCTCGCCGCGCTCCGAGAAGTCGCGGACGGTTTCCTGAGAGACGTCTTTCAACCGAGTCGGTACGAGGAACACCCCCTGGTCCGCGGCGTTTATTTCACGAGCGGGACCCAGACCGGGGCGCCTATCGATCGCATTATGAGCGCGCTGGCGACCAACCTCGGACTCGACCGACAGGCCGCGTCGGCCTTCACCGGCAGCGGCAGGAGCTTCTTCATCAGCCGCCTGTTCCGCGACCTGATCTTTCGGGAGGCCGGCCTGGCCGGGACCGACCTGCGTCTGGAGAAGCATCGCCGCTGGGTGCAGCGTGGTGCCTATGCGGCGGCCATCGGCATTACGACCATCGCCGCCGTGGTTTGGCTGATCAGCTATCTGCACAACCAGGCCTACATCGAGGAAGTCGCCACCCAGACTCGGGCCATTCAGGAGCGGATCGACGGCCTGCAACCCCAGGATGGGGAACCCTTGCGGTTTCTGCCCCTGCTCAATGCCATGCGGGACCTGCCCGGCGGCCACGGCGACGACCGGGTTCCGCTGTCGGCGAGGTTCGGGTTGTCCCAGCACGGCAAGCTCGGGGAGGCGGCCCGGGACGGCTATGTCAGGGCCTTGGATAAGACCCTGCTGTCCGCCGTCATTCTGGGCCTCGAAGACCAGCTCCGGGGATTCCTCGCCGAGCCCGACAAGCTCTACGAGGCCCTGCGTGTCTACCTGATGCTCTATGACGATAAGCACTATGATTTCCGGACGGTACGGGCCTGGGCCAACGGCTATTGGGAGCACCATTGGCCGCGGGAGGTACCCGTGGAACAGCGTGCGGACCTGCAGCGCCATCTGGCCGCCCTGTTCACGGAGGAGCCCCCGGCCTATCGACCCCACGAGATCGATCAGGGACTCGTCGACCGGGCGCGCAAAGTCCTGAACCGCACACTCCCCGCCGAACGCATCTTGCGCCGCCTGGAGCGCGAGGGGGTCGGCGACCGGTTTCCTGATTTTATCGTCAGTCAGGGAAACTCCAATGCCGATGAGGTATTCGAGCGCAAGAGCGGTAAGCTGCTTACCGCCCCGGCGATCGAGGCGCTCTACACCTATGAGGCCTATCATGAAGGGTTCGGGCCGAAGGTCGAAGCGCTGATCGACGGGCTGGAAGGCGAGCGTTGGGTCGTGGGTGAGGAGGTCTCATCGGCAGATAAAAGGGCCCTGACGGCTGACGTCCGCAAGCGTTATCTGAAGCGGTACCGGGATCGGTGGTGGGTCCTGCTGACCGATCTCACGCTCCGCCGCGAGAGAGATACGGTGGAAACCCTGGAGCTGCTGTCCGATGAACACGACTCCCCGTTACTCCTGCTGTTCCAGGCCGTAGCTCGGGAGACCGATCTCGAGCGCCGGCAGGAGGAACAGGAGGAGCAGGCCGGCCGTCTGGGGAAAGCGGTAGACTATGTGCAGCGCAGGACAGACCGGGTCGGCAGGCTGTGGGAGGAGGTCGAGTCGGTAGCACCGAGCCGCGCCGAGCAGCCCCCGGAGCAGATTGTGACCGAGCGATTCCAGGCGATCCACGACCTGGTCGCTACCGAAGAGGGAAAGGCCTCGGAGTTGGAATCCTTCATTGCGGATGAGCTGGGTCCCCTTTACCGCTACATGTACAATCACGCGGAGCGGAAGATGCGGCGCGACTTCCCCAAGCAGAAAAGCAAGGAAGCCGAAGCGGTCGCTCGAACCGCCAAGCGGCTGCCGGCGCCCCTCGCCGGGTGGCTTACCGAGCTGGCCCGAGACAGCACGGATCGGGTATCGGGGGATATACAGGTCCTGCTCAACCAACTCTGGGAGACGGAGGTACTGCCGTTCTGCCGCCAGGCCACACGCAACCGCTATCCGTTTTACCCCACGAGCAGGAGGGGAATCCCGCTCAAGGACTTCAAAGACCTCTTTGGTCCCAAGGGGGAGCTGGCCCGATTCTTCGAAGAGATCTCTTTTGCGGTCGACACCACCACCGACCCCTGGCGTTGGAAGGGGGAAGGAAAGCGAGGCTCCAAGGAGGCACTGGCCCGGTTCCAACGGGCTGCCGCTATCCGGGAGGCCTTCTTTGCGGCCGGGTCCGACCCGACGGTCGAGTTCCGGCTGACGGCGATCGGCATGGATAGCCGGGCCAAACAGTTCTTACTCGACCTGGAAGGACAGATTGTCACCTTCAGACATGAGGCCGGCCGCTCCTGGCGACTCACGTGGCCGGGCGACGGTACCGGTGTCCGTATGGCATTCATGGACCTGGACGATCAGGAGCACAATCTGCCCAGGCAGCAGGGTACCTGGGCCTGGTTTCGCATCCTCGACCGTTCCTCGCTGAAAAGGATCAGCGAGGAACGCTATCGGGTCACCTTCTACATCGACAACCTGCACGTGACCTTCGACCTGAATGCACTCAGCGTGCGCAACCCCTTCGGACTCACGGAGCTGTGCGCCGCTTCCGCTGCCCGGAGCGCCTATGAACCCATCTCCCGGACCACTACCCGGCATTTACGGCAAGCTGCCGAGCAACGGCGATTTCGTATCCCGCCGCCTGCCCACCACCTTCGTGGAGCCCTGGGACCGATGGCTCCAGGAATCCATCGCGGACAGCCGGGACCAACTGGGCAAGCGCTGGCTCGATATCTATCTCACCAGCCCGGTGTGGCGTTGCGTGCTCGCGCCGGTCGCGGCCGGTCAATCCGCATGGGCCGGTCTGCTCATGCCGAGCGTGGATCAGGTCGGGCGTTACTTTCCGCTGACCCTCGCCTGCCCCCTACCCGTCGGGGTCAACCCGCTCGGTGTGCTGACCGGTGCCGCCGCCTGGTACGAGTCGGCCGAGACCCTGCTCCTCTCCTGCCTGGAGCAGAACTTCACGCTCGCGGCCTTCGATCAACAGGTTACGGCGCTCGGGCCGCCGTCGAGCCTGCCGCTGTCGAATGCTCTCCACCCAGGTAAGACGGTCGCCCGGCACATGCCGTTACCCGCCGATCTTGCCGCTATCTGTCCCTGCTTGTTGCACCAGGCCCTGGGAGAGCTCTTCTTCGCCTACAGCCTGTGGTGGTCGGACGGGTCGGAGGTCGTCGAGCCCTCGGTCTTGTTATGCCAGGGCCTGCCGCCGAGCGCCGGATTCGCGGGCATGCTCGCGGGCGGGTGGGACCGGTGGGGGTGGGAGCAGACCCCGGCAGAGCCCAGCGGGGCTGTCTCGCAGGGACCGCAGGGACCATGAGCCACGCAAACGCCCGGCTGCGCGGCATCTCGGCGGGTGCCACCCACCGCGGAAAGGTGCGGCAGGTCAACGAAGACGCCTATCTGGACCGACCGGAGAGGGGGTTATGGGCCGTAGCGGACGGGATGGGCGGTCATACCGCCGGTGATCTGGCAAGCCGGATGATCGTGCAGGCCCTGGAGACGGCACCGCAACACCGGTTTCCGGGCCGGACCGTGGCGAGTCTGCGCGCCTGCCTCAGTGACGTCAACCGGCGTCTGTGTGCCGAAGCACAAAAGCGCGGGGCGACGGCTATCGGCAGCACCCTGGCCGCCGTATCCGCAGCGGGGGAGCAATGCGTCCTGCTGTGGGTAGGAGACAGCCGGATCTATCGCCTGCGTAACGGGGCCCTGCACCGACTCTCGCACGACCACAGCCAGGTCCAGGCACTCGTCGACCAGGGCCTGCTCGCCCCCGATGCGATGGAAGCACACCCGGCGGCCCATGTCGTCACCCGGGCCGTGGGGGCCGGGGAGCTGCTGGAAGTCGATGGCCAGCTCTGCGCGCTCAAGAGCCACGACCGCTTTCTGCTGTGCACCGACGGACTCACCAAAGAGGTTCCCGAGAGCGACATCGCCGAGCTGTTGGCACGGACCGCGCTGAACGCGGCCCCCCAGGCCCTGATCGACGAGACCTGCGACCGAGGGGCACGCGACAACGTAACCGCGGTCGTGATCGATTTTCTGCCGTCGGAGGTTATCCAAGGCGAGCGCGTGTAACTTGCCTCACGGTGCTCAAGTCGGCCACGGAGCCCGACTGCCGGCCAGGGAATTGGAAAGCGCGGGCTCGCCCCGCACCTATCGCCGAGAGATCCAGCGACACCAGGGTGCGCCTTGGCACAGAAAGCCGGTATCGACAAGACCTACCTCTCGCAGATCGAGACCGGGCGCAAGCAAGGTTCGGTTGCGGCCTTGGCGTAACTCGCGTCCGCACTCTCCGTGGAGGTGGATGATCTGATCGATCCCAGGATACTGGACGGACTGGAGCATGAAGGCTGATTGCCGGCAAGGTATTTGAGGATTTTCTTGCGTCGGCGTAACCGCTTCGGCACGGCCCCACACCCCGCGCGAGCGGCCACAATGCGCCGGCTTGCAGCGATTCCGGCACCAACGAGCAACCCTTTGGATCATCGGTTAAACTTTGGTTCTTACTCAGTTAAGAGAATCCATCACCGATGGCGACCGTCACCGTCTCTGATAAGGGCCAAGTCGTTATCCCCGCGGCGATCCGCCACCGACTCGGCATCGCCCCCGGCAGCCAGCTGGACTTCGAGCTGGAAGGAGACAACATCCGTATCCGGGTGTGCAAGGCTATTCCCCCATCGCGGGCCGAAGACGGCTATGGATTACTGCGCTGTGAGCTGCCGGGAGAACGGCGGCTCGCGGATTTCGATGTCGCAGAAGCCATGCGGAACCAAGATGCCGGTGGAGCCAAGGACCGGGATAAGGTTCGCACGGCGCGCCGGCCGGCTCACGGATAGCACTCATGTGATCGTGCCGACTGAAAAGACTGTCATGATGGGTGGGGAACGCTGAGGCGTCGGATATGCCTGATCCATAATTCGGGCACGGTGCCCGACAACTACCTGCAAGTAACCATTCAGCCCCCGAATTGGGGTCCGTTCCTCACCCCAATCCACGCGCTGATAATGGAACGTGCGGTGGAGACAGACGTAGTTAAGGTCCGGCAGCAAACCGATTCACCGCGTTCTTGGGCGACGCGCTATAGCGGCGACGGAGTTCATCTGTTCAACAGATGGACGGGGACAAACCTGTTGCTGGAAGAGATCAGGGTTCCTCGCGCACGCTGGTCCAGCGTCCCCCGCCATGTCTCCGTAGCCTTGCTCAACGCCTGCGACCTCTCCTGCGCGCACTGTTGTGCTCCCAAGGTGCCGGCGCGACTACAGGGTGCTGTCATTCGCCCGTGGCTCCTGGAACTCGGTCGGCAGGGCTGTCTTGGCGTTGGTTTTGGCGGCGGCGAGCCGACGCTTCACCCGGAACTCCCCGATCTTTGTCGGCTAGTCACCGCGGAAACTCCCATGGCTGCGTCGATCACGACCCATGGACACCACCTGAGTCGAACGTTGGCCGCCCATCTCAGGGGCAGCGTACACTTCATCCGGCTCAGCATGGATGGGATGGGTGATACCTATGAGCACCACCGTAGGCGTTCTTTCACGGATTTCCTCAAGCACCTCGGGATCGCCCGTAGCGTCGCGCCCGTGGGAATCAACTACCTCGTGAATGGGCGGACCCTCCACGACATCGATAGGGCAATTGAGTTTGCGGAGGACCATGGTGTGCAAGAGATTCTCCTACTGCCCGAGCAGCCGACGGTGAGGGTCCCTGGGATCGACAATGAGACACTCAGGCAACTCCAGGACTTCGTCGGCACATACGCCGGCTCGGTGCGGCTGAGTATCAGCGAGATCGCTGCAGAGGGTTTCCCGGTCTGCGATCCCTTCACGACCGACACGGGACTGCGGGCTTACGGACACATCGACGCGCACGGCAGGGCGAAATCATCGTCCTTCCACTCCTCGGGCATTCAGGTTGGCGCGGACGGCGTGGTGGCAGCGTTTACCCGGCTTTCGAGGTTGATGGAGACCAATCCATGAAGATCTGGAATGGATACGGGTCCGAGCACTCGGCCAATCTCGTGATGATCGGACACTTCGAGTCCGCAGACGATGCGCGATCCGTCATCGAGAAGCTGAACATGCTCCGAGAGGGGGCAGAGGCAGATGATGCCGACGAATCCAATCCCTCGCTCTTCGAAGCCAAGCGATTCAGCGATCAGATGCTGGAGTTACTCACTAAGATCAAAATTTACTCCCTCGGAGCGAGCGAGTTGGGGCAATTCCTATACGCGATCGACTGGCAGTGCGACGGAGACAAGGTCGTCATCACAACCGAGGAGTGCGATGTCTCCGCGTTCCTGAAGGTATTCCTGGATGAAGGCGCACGTGTGGAGGTCTTCTCGCCCGACGTTCACAAAGGCAGCGGCTACGGTCGCGGTGAATAGGAGCGTCCGATGCCCGCGCTGGACTGGAACGCCTTCGCAGCATTACCGGAAAGTCCCGAGACGAACTTCGAGCTCCTTTGTCGCGGCATTGTTCGGCGTCATTACGACCAATATGGCGTCTTCCGGGCGCGGGCCAACCAGGCCGGCGTCGAGTTCCATCTCCGGCTCGATCAGCAGTGCTTACTGGGAGCCCCCGGACGTTGGTGGGCCTGGCAGTGCAAGTGGTATAACCTCCCGGGCGGCAGGGCGCTTGGAACGACGCGCAGGAAGAAGATCGAAGACGGGGTCCGCAAGACCGAGAAGTACCTTCCCGGAATCACCGACTGGGTGTTGTGGACTCGCCACACGCTAACCACTGGCGACCAGCAGTGGTTCGATGGCCTCTCGACCGGGATGAAGCTCCATCTCTGGACCGGAGACGAGGTCGACAACCATCTGTCCGGTGATGCCGCACTGCTCAGAGCGACATACTTCGGTGAGTTGATCCTCCGACCCGAGCTGCTCGCGCGCCAGCACGCCCAATCGGTCGCGCGTATCAAGAGTCGGTGGCTGAAGGAGGTACACGAGGTCCTGGAGGCAGAGGTCTCCCTTCAGCGTATGCTCGGCGACACCGGCAGTTGGAGCGGACTAAGGACCCACGTCGCCCAGCTACGACACGACGCGGAGGTCATTTCGGTCGCGGCCCCGGTCACCGGCGACCTCGGCAAAGTAGTTGAGGGGGTCAAGGGGTCGTGTCTGGAGGCAGCTGACGCACTCGATGAACTCCATGCGAGCATTGAGCAAGGGGACCTGGATGGCCTGCGCCTTCAGCTCGCGAGGTCCTTGCCCGCGCCTACGCCCGAGTTGCGTACAGGGCTGCGCCGGCTTCGGGCCGGCAGGCACCATGCCACCCTCGCCGTGACCAATAGTCTGGATTCACTGCGCACCGCGTTAGAACTCGCGGCAGCCGTAGCAGATGCCTACGGAGAGAAGCTCGTCGCGGTCGTCGCGGATGCCGGCTGTGGCAAGACCCAGCTCGCCGCCCAACTGACGGCGGAGGCGGAAGAGCGGCCTGCCGGGGTGTTGCTACATGGCCGCGACCTAGCGGTAGGCAATACCCTCGATGACCTCGCTCATCGCATCGTGGTGGCAGGCACGCCTGTGCCGTCGATGGAGGCGCTCATCGCGGCCGTCGATGCCGCAGGACAATGCTCACGATGTCGGCTGCCGATTGTGATCGACGCATTGAACGAGGCCGAAGATCCCCGCGATTGGAAGCCCCTTCTCGCCTCTCTGGAGCAAACCCTTGATGGGTATCCTCACGTCCTGTTCGTCTGCACCGCCAGACCCGCCTTTGTGGACGAATCCATCCCCGATGACACGACGACGCTGGATCTTCCGGGTTTCAAGGGCCACGAAGCGAGTGTCTTCCGTGCCTATTTCACCCACTACAAGATCGAGGCAGCGGATATGGTACTGCCGTGGGGGTTGCTGAGCCATCCCCTGACGCGAACCCTGGCAGGAAGAAGAAAGTCGGTATCGAAGCAATGCCAGGCTCACTGACGGCGCTTTTCGATAAATTCCTCGAACAGTGCGCGCAACGAATCTTTGAGCTCTCTCCTCGGCAGCATCGCTTCTACCCCCAAGATGTGACAAAGGCCCTGGACCGCATTGGGGACATGCTCTGGCAAGGGAAGTCGCAGGACCTCCAGATGGACGACCTTCAGGTTACGCTCAACGAGATAGGGCGGCCCTGGAACCAGAGTCTTGTGAGGGCGCTCGAACAGGAAGGAGTGCTCATCAAGGTAGGCACCTCTCCCGACGGGCCACTCCTGGCGCCGGTCTACGACGCTCTGGCAGGCCACCTCATCGCACAGGTCATCGTCTCGCAGCATATGCCGGAGTCTTTTGCTGCGTGGCTCCAAGGGCCCGAATTTACCAAGGCATTCGGCAACGACTACGACGCACGCCACCCGTTCGCAACGGACGTGTTCTCCTCGCTTGCCGGCTTGGTGCCTCGCAGATTCCACGGCAAGCAGCTTTGGACGATGCTTGCCGGTGATCTGAGAATCGAGGCCCTGTATCTCTCGTCGCAAGTGGAAGGCGTCTATCTTGACGGTGAGACAGTCGAGGCACTCGTGTCGCTCGTCCGCGATCCACCCTCGCCGCAGCGGGATCTGTTCTGGCGACTCCGACAGACCCGCGGGGTACCCTCGCATCCCCTGAACGCCGAGTTCCTGGACCGCTGTTTGCGTCCGCTGGGGATCGCGGAACGGGACCTCCGTTGGTCGGAGTGGCTCCGGCGCAACCACGAGGAGGTAATCGACGACCTTCGGCGGCTGGATACTCGATGGCAAGCAGGCTTACGGGACGGCGACCGTCTCCGTGCCCGGTGGGTGATGTGGAACCTGACTTCGACCGTTCGCCTCATTCGGGACCAAGCGACCAAGGCACTCTACGAGTTCGGACGCCGCGATCCCGAGGGCCTCTTCGAACTCACCATCGATTCGTTCGAGGTGAACGACCTCTACGTTCCAGAGCGCATGTTGGCCGCCAGCTACGGCGTCGTGATGGCGCACCAACACCAGGATAAGGAGTTCGCGCCCGCCTTCACGCCATACCTCCAGGCGTTGGTGGCCGCGTTCCTCGGCGATGATGCCCGCTACCCCACGTCCCACTGGCTCATGCGGTTGTATGTCAGAAAGATGTTGCAGTTCGCAAATCGGTCTACCCCAAGTGCGTGCCGGCCGAAGTAGGGCGTGGCCCGAACCTGAGCTTTGCGCCGGGTCCGCCAGTCGAGTCGCTACCGGAGGGCGACGCACGCAGTGACGAGGCCAGCAAACCCCTGCGCCCCGACTTCTCGAACTACACCGTCGGCAGGCTGTTCAAGGACCGCCGAAACTACGAGATGAACCACGAGGGATACCAGAAAGCCCTCACCTACATTCGCGGAGTCACCTGGGCGAGCGGGTGGCGCGCAAACATCTTTAAGAGGGTGTACGAAAAGTTAAGCTTGGAATATCATTTCAGCCATGAACAGACAAACCTACCCCAGCGACTTGACAGATCAGCACTGGTCAATCATTGAACCCATGTTACCACCAGCCAAGTCGGGAGGGCGTCGGCGTTCAGTCGAGTTACGCGCTGTCGTGAATGGGATCTTTTATCTGTCACGTAGCGGTTGC
>Ga0209367_1007352_pt1 | contig 15187 bp, 9 predicted proteins | sample WorMetLIZISLAND2_FD_187412 | JGI IMG/M metagenome (GOLD analysis project Ga0209367, IMG submission 187412) | Marine gutless worms symbiont microbial communities from Max Planck institute for Marine Microbiology, Germany - Olavius geniculatus... ... | reverse complement strand
CCGTAGAAACACACTACGATATTGAGTACCTTTTGACGATTTTCTCAGCTAATCATTATTATTATTAGGCACAGTTTGTTGGAGTTATTTCAAAACGTAATAGGGGTCCGGTTTTTTTGAGACACAGCGTAGTTTTCGGTGGCATAGGCCTACTTTTTAACATCTGCGTGCATTCTTTGCTGTGGCTCGTTTTATTTCGTCACATCATTTCAGTGTGTCAGTCAATCAATCAGACAATCTACAGCTGCCTACAGCAGACATGTTACTGTGTTTAGCATGTATTTTTTATGTTCCTTTTGTTTACCTTAGTAATGTTTGTAGCTTTTCTTTACTGTTTTCATATGTTATTGTTCTTGCGCGTATATCGCAAGTGTTTATCACATATTAAAATAAAAAAATAAATAAATAAATTCACTCAAACCAGACCCAGCAAACGTTGACATTGGGACAAGCGGAATATGCAAAACAAAATGGGGCGTTAGAAACTACCCACAGACACCGTGGGTTTTTTACTTACTGAAGATCTCGCAATAGACGTACATATGTTAGCAGGTAAGTTCATGACATTGTCGGGCAGACGACTGGGCGTTTGTCTGCATTGAGGCAGCTGTAGAGCGAACACAGTGAACTGAAATAGACAGAACTAAACTGCCAGTTATACCCCGTTTACACGATCAAGCAATCGTCAAGCAAACATCGAGCAAACATCGAGTAATTAGAGCACACATCGTGCACGTGGATTTTGAATACATTTGCTGGATGTTTGCTCGATGACCTTTTGATGTTTGCTTGATCGTGTAAACGGGGTATTACGTAACAGTCCGCGCAACGCAACTGAACTGGTGTTCCATTTCGGTTCAGTTCGGTTCAGTTTATTTATGCCGCTTTGTACGTATATGCATGCCTAAAAGGTGCGTGGTAATCTCTGCTTGTGTGCGTGATACTCGCAGGAAGTAAACAGCGTCAAAACAGCAACAGCAGCAGCAGCAGTAAACGAGCCGAATCAGAACAAAGATCAACATCCAGCCTACGGTTTCACAGCTAACGGCGACCTATCTGTCAAAGACAGAGAGGACAGAAAAGAGCAACTTTCTGAAAAGACACCAGAAAAAGAAAGAGAAAAAGAAGAAAATGAAAAAGGACAAAAAGATCAGAAAGAAGAAGAGGGACAAACACAGGAACTAGACGAAGATTCGGCGGATTTTGTATTCGACGCAGACGCAGTTGGCGAGAACAACGAAGCGCCAAAAGAAACGGACGATTTTCTTCTGCAAGTTGAGTGGATGTTAGTTTCATTTTTTTCGTTTTACAATTTTACCGTTATCATTCACGAGCAGTATGGCCACCGATCTAGTTGTTCGTCCATTAGCATACGCAGAACGGCCGCATGATTTTGCAAAGTGGACTCAAATTTCAAACTTACGGCCACCATTCTACGGGAGCCCATGGATTCTGCGTATTTTGATGTCAAAGGTTACATTTTTAAGATACAAAACTCGTTATAAGCCTGCTTTTTGTGGAAAAAACAGACATAAATTTACATGATTTTGCATAGTACTTGTGTGATACTTTACCATATTTTGTTTTAATATTTTGATTCTTAGTGAGAATTTTAGTTTTAAATTTGTTGTCTCTGTACTAACGGGCGGTACTTTTTGAGAAAAATACCATTTAATATATGTTTAAAAATTGATACTTTTAATTTATTTTGCCTGAAAAATGCGAAACAATCAAATCAAATTTCGGGGAAACACCACAAGTTAAGGAAGGGAGAGCGCCTGCATCGTTTCTATTTTATGCACAGTGCCATCCATCATTCATTCATGAAATGTTTGTTTCTGATGTCTCTGCCACATAGTTGTTCCGCACGCCCATGACAAAAAGTGCGTAAAATTGCGTGCACTTTTAGAAAAAAACGCAAAAGTACACTAAAGTTCGTTGAAACGTGCGTTGATGATCGACCGTAAGCTATAGGTTCTCGTATATATGTTTCGAAAGTTACAATATAAACAAAAGACGACACTATCTGGTTGTGGGTTCCGTAACCGAATTGAGTTAATAGACCTAACGTATTTTATGTTAACGCAACTGTAAACGGTAGGCTAAAGCCTTGTAAACTGCATTGACTATTGAGAGTGCTACCAGTAGAGTCAGCGGTGTTGTCGGTTAAAAAGTAGCTGGGACAGGAAATTGCAATTTTCTGATAGACACTACCAATTACTGACGCAATTCCGACAGACAGCTCCAGATTATGAGTGCTGAATAAGAATAATAAAAGACACTTCACTCGGGAAAAATGTAAAGTGCGCTCACAGAAAAAAGTGCGTTAAAATGCGCGCACTTTTTGCCAAAAATAAAGCGCGTGTTGCATGTGTGAACAACTACAGGGTGGGCCAAAAAATGGCACAAAAATTTTATATGCCAATAACTTCATCAAATATTAACCGATTTTCACAATTCTTTCACTGATGGAATCAGCAGAAAATTCGTAGTAACATTAACATTAACGATCCCATTACACCTCATAAGTGTCGCTACACTATCTTGTGAAATGTCAGACATCGCACTCAAGCAGGTGACGACAGTGACTAATTGCGTGATCAACGTTGCTCCAGCCTGCCATGTGGCTTCCAAACAGCTTAAACTAAAATTTCGTCGATTATGCTGTGTGAGGGTTTTTTTCGTGGATGGTTTATCAATGTTGACAATTCACGACAATTCTGGAGCACCGAGAGGGGCAAACTGTCGCAGCGTTTGGTTGATCGCGCCATTGGTCAGTGGCGTCGCCGGCTTGAGTGCATCGTCCAGCAGCAAAGCGGACACATTGAGTATTTGATGTGAAAACTGCGAGATGTAACAGTTAATTTGGACAACAACTGGAGCAATAAACAGGTTGTTTTGTTGTTAGTTTTTTAGAATGTGTTGTTACAGGCATCGCCTTGTTTTTAATTGTTGCTTTAAAGACAGTGATATTTTACTAGGCAGTGTAGCGACACACTTGAGGTGTGGTAGGATCTTTACTAATAGTATTACTACAAGTTTTCTCCTGATTCCGACAGTAAAAAATTCAAAAATCGGTTAATATTTGATAAAGTTATTGGCGTATAAACAGTTTGTGCCATTTTTTGGCCCACTCTGTATGTTTTTCGCATGCCATGTTGATTGCTTGATTGACTAATTGATGTGCACAGCTACGGCTACAGCGTCTGCTCGGCCAGTGACGTGGCGTTGCTAGGCGACGGTGACGTCGTAATGTACACAGTGGGATCGGTCGTCGTCATCTATGACATCATCCAGCACACTCAGCGCCATTATCTGCGTCACTCGGCCGCCGTCACCTGGCACGCTTATTATTATTACCAGCATTCTATTGGCTATATTATGTAACCGTTCTAATAGGTCGCGTTACAGGTAGTGCCTGTTTGCCCGTCTGTCGTGTCCCACATGGATGGACTTCAGTGTTTTTATCTCAAAAGCAAAAGAACGTGGAGAATCAGTACGAACGTTGCCAAGGGTTTCAGGTTGTCCCGATTTCTAGTTCAAAGGTTAAAGGTCAAGGTCGCTGGACGTCAAACCCACCAGAAAATAACGCATGTCTCGCGTAAAATGTAAAAAGTGCTTAGACCTACCTTTGCTATTGTCAAAAGTCAAGGTAACAGCGTGACCAAAATGCTAAAACCTAGATATACATTGTAAGTCGTGTTTTTTACTAATTATACTTACGTACATCTCGATATACACCGTGGGCCATAAAAAACGTGTCACTTTACTTTTGTCAATATCTTTTATTACCGATTATTAACCAATTTTCAAAACTCTTTTACTTGCATACTTTGCAAACACTTTGCAATAATGTGATTATTATATATCCCACCACACGGTAAATGCGTTTTTACATACCTTGTGAAATATACACTGCGTCTCAAAAAACATCCCGAACATTATCGACTGTAACTTGAACAAGAATTATCTGATTTTAATAATTTTTAGTAAAAAATATTTCTAAGACAACTGGCCATCAAATAACTATTTACTTTCCCACCTCACCCAACGTCTGTTTCTGACTACATGGGGAATGCAGAACCAACGAATTATTACATTTTACCCAGTGTGGCATCCAAATCTAAATAACGCACAAATGCACATTTTGTTTACATTTTTGACATATTGGCTGACATTTCATCTAATTGTTCTTTTTTCAATTGCCTGCAGTATAATTGCTCGAAATGTGTGCCCATTATGCAACGGAGATGATTTTTCCCTTCATTGACAGCAGTGTCGATAATGTTCTGCTCCAGACTAATCCAGACTTCTCCAGTCGCTTCTTGAATTCATAAACATTCCTGAACGCCATCTGGTAGACACACTGCTGCCTGACAGCCAAATAGTGTAATCAACTAGTTGTTGGGGGCCACAGATGTGGATTAATAAAATTTATCGACGTTTTCCATTTATTTCAATGCATATTTTGCTTGGTCAGATTTCTTCAGGTAGTGCAGAAACACACATTCGACGAAGTAGAAACTTAAACAACTATTTAATAGACAGTTGTGTCGCAAATATTTGTGCCAAAAATTATTATAATCTGTTCGTCGTTTTTCAAGCTACTATCGATAATATCGGGGATGTTTTTTCACGTTTGTGTATATTTTAACGCATATTTCGCATGGTCTGCTCTCCCTAGGTAGTGCGAAAGCAAGCGTTGGGTGAGGTGGGAAACTGAATGGTCGGTTGATGGAAAGTTGTGTCCGGAATATTCACACTAAAAATTATTAAAATCGGATAATTTTTCTTCAAGTTACAATCGCAAATGTCGGGGATGTTTTTTAGACGCAGTGTAAATGTAAGCAAAAACTAACGATAATAATAAAAAATTTAAGTAAATGAAAAAACGCTTCAGACCAACATTGCGATGAATGATTCGTATAACACTAGACTGTGTTATATCCACGCAGTCTGGTGTCATACAGACCATTTACTGCAATGTTGGTCTAAAGTGTTTTTTTCAATTATACCAAAATGTTTGTTTGTTATTATCGTTATGTATGCATATTTTATTAATATTTCACAAAGTAGTGTAGAGACGCATTTACAGTGTGGTAGGATCTATAATAATCACATTATCGCAAATTGTCTGCAGAGTGTGCCAATTAAACAATTTTAAAAATCGGTCAATAATTGGCAAAGATATGCACAAAAGTAAAATGGCACGTTTTCGGGCCCACACTGTATATTTTTACTACGATACTGCAAGATTGTTTAGTTGGTCTGCATTTTTTTTCAAGCTTTCGTTTAGTTGTCAGTTTTTTGTCAATTTATATTCATACGTTTCTCGTTCGAGAAATCATGTTAGTTGCAGTTTTAGTTTACATTATGATTACGATGATGACGATAATGATACGTAGAGTCTTTTCCGAGTCGTATGGCCTATAGGGCGGCACTGATTTACACTGCGCGAGACCAATTATACAGGGCTAATACATCATGCGGTGTGACTTTGTGTTTCAACTTTCGCCGGTACTCATTGCGGCGACTGCGCCTACCCAGAGAGGGATGGCCAGGCTGAGTTGATGCTGGTGACTGGTGTATGGTATATGGTGAACCCGTTTGCCGGCGGTCACCCATCCAACTACTAACCGGACCCAACGTCAATTAACTTCGTAGTTGCGGCGACCAACGACGTTACCAACTAAGCCGAACCGTTTGATAATTATAATATTTATAACTTTACTTATAACTATTATTTAACTAAAGCGATGTGGAATTGTTTGTTAGCCTTGCGGCCTGCGAAGACGGAGTTATAGCGGCGTCAAGTCAAGCACCATTGCCCGAGGTAGGCCTAGCCTAATTACAGGTTGCGCAATATGGCTAAAGATTTGCGGTAAAAATTACAGTGTCATCTTTGAAAGTTACATAAATTTCAGACACGTAGCCAGAGGGTTCAATGGGTATGAACAAGAAAACTTTGCGTATCACATTTGCGGCCAGGGCTTTGTCCTGGACTGATTAATACACCTGGGTTCAATAATGCACACATTATTATTGTGTCTGTGTAATAGCATTAGCAGTTTTAGTAAGGATCCATGACGCGAATTTTCGCAATCATGCGGTAGGTTCTGTGATAAGTTGGTTTACAAGTTAGTCGCTATACCTAAACCCAAATTTCAACAAAACCAACCTGGTTGAGCTTTAAAAATCCTGTTTCTTTTCAACGCTGTTTGAAATAGATTAGTATATCATACAGTTTAGGTGTGCGTACTGTGTGTATACGTTCTGCTTGAAGACGACAAATTCTGTACACGTCTGGAACAGTCAGAGCCTGGAATGCCTTCACGTGTTCAGCGTTGACAACATCGCTGCTGGAGGCCTGCGGCGTCTCCTTTTCGACCAGTCAAAGGTAGCGTCATCGCGCAGAGTTTTTTACTCATACCGTACAGCTAAACTTTGTTATCGGTTACCGGCGGCCAGTGTGAGCCAGTTATCGTGAACGAATAGGCCTTTACGATTGTGTATCGTTAGGTGGGTTTTTGACGTGCTACGGCTATGCCGTGGGGCGTCTTTGGCACGATGTGTCGTCTGTCCGTCCGTTCGTCTGTCTGTAACGGATGTATTGTGGCTAAGCTTTAAGTCGTAGGGGGAAACTTTTGCACTAATAATTAGCTATATGTGTTAAACTCGGGCGTGCAAAATTTCAGCCATTTAGTGCAAGGGGAACATTTTCAACTTGGGATTTGAATAGAGGGGATACGAAAAATGTGCGCTTTTCAACGAAAAACTGACAATATATCGGAAACGGTCAGAGTTACGGCCAAAGTTACTAATAATAATAAAAAGTAACATATTATCTTTCAAATGACATAAAATTATTGACAGTGATGACCTTGAAGGTCATTACTGCAACAGGAACTGTATAAGCTGCACACATCTTCCCTAGCGACAGCTGGGCTTTCTTGTTTTGAAGTGGCCAACGGTGGACAAACGGTAGCTTCGCCCATTACGGGCGTCACAGCCGTAGAGAGAAATTATCGGTTGGTTTCCATACAGTTAAAATTTATACAGTTTTAAATTTTGTAGACCTACAATTTTACACCCCTGAACCACGTTCAACCACGCTCGCATGTTGAACGACTCACACTCCGCTCGGACTTGTATTGTTTTCACAACTTTCGGTTGCAGTCGTGCGCAATAGCTAAGGCAAACGACGGTGTAGTGCGGTCTAAGAGTGTTTTAAATACGTGACAGCACTATGTGGAGTGGTATAAGCTAGAACTCGCTTACTCTATAACTAGGGCCAAGTACGACAAGAAAATATTTTAGATTGTGACCAATCTAATGTACTCTTCGCGCGCATTATTTTCTTCTGTATTCTTTTAACTGCTTTTTAGTTCCTTTCTTTTCACACCGCAAATAGCGGTGCCGACAGCATCACCTCGCCGACAGCATCAACCGTGCAACTGACGTCACCACGAGGCGAAAATAAAGCTATTCTACACTGTGTGTGACATAGTCATTGAGTCACATGGTGAAAGATCTTTGATCTTTTACTATGGTTATGATTATGAAAAAGACTGCTATCATCGGTCATGTGTCCATTCGACTCTTAGGGGTCGACTTCCTATGGGTGGTCTATAGTGACCATGCGTCTTCTTAGCACCGTTACGAAGACATGGCGCCTCAAAAGTAATGGGGTCACGAGTTCGACTTTTTGGGGTGACGTAACGTTATCGGTCACGTGACCATTCGACTTCCGTGGGTCGACTTCCTATCGGTGGTCTATAGTGACCATGCGTCTATCTAGCACCGTTATGGAGATATGGCCATTTGAAGTTTTTCCAGGAAGGCTCTACCAGGAACAGAGGTCAGTCGTTGGTCGGTCGTCGGTCGGTCGGTCGGTCCTCAATATTACACTGATCTTATATACTCCTTTTCGCTACGTTGGGAACGTAGCGCGCGAAGAGTAAAAAATAGCTAGCCTGCTGTAAATAAACGATCGTGCAAGACGTCTAATGTAGAGCCTTAGCTACTGTCCATTGACGTGTATAAAGCGCGCACAGAGCGAACGAAAGAAACCGAACTGAACTGAACTCGCTATAACTATACACAAAATAAAACAAGAAGCCCAACAGTCGCGAGGATAGCCGGCCGTTTTGGTTGTCAGTGACCTTCAAGGTCATCCAAGGTCGATGATTTTCATCTCATTTGAAAGAGCGTATGCAATTTTCTATCCGCGATCAATAGCAACTTTGGTCTTATCTCGCATCGTTTAGTCACAATACATCCGTGATGGACGACGACGGTTGTCGAACAGACAGTCAGACGGACGACAACTGTAACATAAGCTCGACCGTTACTTGACCGGTCGGCTAATCAACTGAAATTAGCTGAACTTCCAGTTCGTTTGATTTGTACTTTTCTGTGCAACGCAACCGAAATAAACTGAAGTGTGTGGACATACTGCAGTTCAGTCCAGTCCAGTTCATTTCTTACGCTGCGTACAGGACTTTGTACTTATGTTTTCAAGCAATGTAAAATGAATGAAATAATCGTTTATTTGCGTGATTGATTCGTAATAATATGTCAGTGCGGTTGGTTGTCCAGGAGTATTTGTACGGGATCGGCGGTCGTGAGGAGGTGGAACTAATAGTCTGGGATGCTGTCAATCATATCCAACTTACACGCCTCAAGGCTAGTTACACAGTGTTTCGTTATGGAAGAAAGAAAAAAAGATCCTTTTATGAAACACCGTGTAAGCTTACTAGTAATTCTAAACATCAGTGCGAACAAAAATCAAAATAATTTGGCATGAGGCGAAGTCGCTCGTTTGTATGCGCCTCTTGCATGTTGCATCATAGAGCTAACCGTATATATCTTTAGGGGTCTAATAAAAATTTTACGGATAGAAGTTTTTTAGGAACGGGCGGCAATTCAAAACACAGGAACTTTTTTACTGAGCTATCAGATTATTAACTGATTTTTGACGTTTTGGCAACCGCTGTTGTTTTCTTCGGAATGATTTGTGATCGCCACTAGACGTAGATATACATAGGTTGTAATTTGACGAGATAGCTTTTTATTTACTGCTTCAAAATGAGTTTATTCAAAAACGAATCTGAATGTTTTGTCATGGTTTTTTGATCGTTCGTTTCGTAATTTAGTGATGTGACCGTTTAAACGTTTATCGCAGACTGAGCTGAAGGCCAATGCCGCCAATTGTCAATGTTTCTGCAAGTCGTCTCAGCAACTTGTTGTTGTCGGTGCCGAGAGCGTTGTCAATTGGACGATGAACAAAGATTCCGAACTCGTTCTGGCGCGTATCGTCGATCTGCCGGTAAACACGAGTGTAGGTATTTCTGCGCATTATTCGGATTCTGACGACAATTGATAGACTGCAGTTTCTGCTTTGTTTTTTATTGTGCCAACGCCTCTAGACTAGAGGAACTTTTGCCTCAACTTCGTCCGATAGATGCAGTCCGTAAACGTAAACTTCGGTGTTTTTTCTCCCCTCTCCCGAAATGACTTATACTGTGTCGGGCAGAACGTTAAATCCTATACTCATTTAGTCACTCACCTGACTTGTTATAATCGTTTTTTGCACTGTACAACAATTATTATTATTCGTATTGCACAGCAAATCCAGAACAATTATAGGCCTAATTTACAACGTGTACGCAAAATTCAAAGGCCTATAACATCAGCCTAATTAGCTTAGACAGCATTTTGACATTTCAACATGTAACTGTGTACAGCTTGTTGCGTGGCTTGTCAGACAGAGGGTTAAAACTCTAAAAGGGTGTGTATACTTTGTGGAAAACCCATCGCAGAGCTACGCCTGCCATGTTGGATCACATAATGCTGTCACTCGACATCGGTTAACGCCCCCGCTTTACAATCTCAGCCAGACAGGCCAATACTCGGTTTTTCAACCCCGAGGGGATGGTAGGCTGAGTTGACCTTCTTGGCTACTATGGCTGTAATGATACATGTATACTGGTTTACCTATATAAGCCATCCTAGTAGTAACCACTTCCACTTGACAGCGACCCGACAGAAAGTCGAACTCACAATTTCTCGGTCTTAAGTCCAGTGTCCTAACCGTTATGCCACCAATCCGTTCGTTCAACAAGTGCGTGCACTACAATTAGAATCAGTGGAATATGAAGCTTATTGTTACGCGTGCGTGACAGGACGGTGATGTACGGTCACTGTGTGCCGCTTTGTCGGCCGAAGGCGACCTGATTCTCGGAGACAGCGCGGGAACGGTTCACATCCTCAACATAGATAACGACGACAGTCCGCTCAACGCCATAGAGAATGCTCACGCTGTGCGTTACTTACTTACTGGCTCCGGCGTAATTTTAGTCGCGTTGTCGCACATGTGCAGTGTTCACAATATAGTTGTGAAAAACTTGTGATATGTGCGATATAAAGCACTGGTTTAAGGTGCGTTCGTACGGCGCGCGTTAACGCACGTGGACGATCTCAATTGACTGTTCAATCAAGCCCTAATCCAAGCGCTACCTCACCGTAGAAGAGCGGGTACATTTGAGATCGTAACGCGCGTCACGCTCCGTACGGTGCGCAACGCGCGCAGTGAGAACGCACCTTTAAGGTGCACGGAGCGCGCCTTCAGCGTTAACTCGCTAGCGTAGCCAAAATCCACATGAAAACGGGGCACTCACGGGAGTAAGGTGTAGGGAGGGTGTCCCCTTCCCACGAGGAAAGAGTCTGGAAAGGGAGCTCTGCCCCTCCCCCATTTTTTTTAATTCTGAAAATGTTGTGCTCGCATGCATTGTCGGCACTGTTCTGAGAAAAATTAGCTTAAAGTTGGTTGTCACGCGTAGTCTCGTAGACGGGGACGGCGTGCTCCCCCGTCTACGCGTGTCCCCCTAGTGTTCACTTTATGGCTACGCCAGTGATTTAACTTAAGAATGATTTTAACAGAAACACTTAGTACTGAGCCTATTTAATAGAAACCAACTGTGCATTACAGGAGACGAGACACTTTCATCCCCGAAGGCCTTACATAGAACGACTTGCTATTTCTCGTGCTCATAATCACGAACACCAATACTTTTTAGTGGAGACGTCAAACGTTTTTATTTCGTTAATTTTATCAGTTTCAGTAACTAGGTGATTTTGGACTGGTCACGTTCTGTATAGTTGATTTGAATTTGATTAAATGATTTTTTGTCTGACTGACTGACAAAGCGATTGATTTTTGGTTCGTAGACAGACTTTTCCAAAGGGAGCTCGACTCCACCGTCTAACTAAGCTGCAAAGCGACCCTCCATTAATCCAGGGATCTGGTGGAGTGCGCTGCGCTACGCTCCGTCAGTGGGGTCCGGAGCAAAGTGACAAAGTCCCTGCCGCAAACGCAGTTTTGTTCATTCCGAGCGCGAAAATTGCAACCGATGCTGACGTTTGTTGGTTGCCGGTATTTTTTTGCATTTCTTTGTGCTTCTGTCTGACGGTCGAACCCGTTGAACCCACCTTGGCTACGGGCTTGTTGATCAATCGATTGATTGATTGATTGATTACAGGGATTAGCGGTAGTGAGTGTGCTAATGGGCGACGACTGTTTACTGACGCTGGGTGGAGATGGATCCGTGCAACGTTGGACCTCCTACCAGCAGCCGCCCGCCATACAAATCGCACAGACTCAGGCATGACTGTTGTCATTTTTTTCTGACTGTCGCTGTCAATTTGCTGCAGCACGGCAGAGATGTATAGCAGTTGATGCATTCAAAGAACTAACTACAATGTCGAGTCTCGAAACATCATTGCTTTTATTAAAGATACATTTAAACTATACAACCTTTTATCATTGCATATACCTTAGCGTTTTTTCTACAGTATATTAGCGTAATAACCTTATAAGCTTAACACGTTTTATTATATTAACACACGATGCACATCGATCTAAATTAAATCCTTTTATTATGGCACTGAATGAATAGCCTAGTCTATTATATGCTGATGTGCCGTTAAAAAACTATTCACTCACTCTCGCACAACTGTCACCCGTTCCATTTGATAAGGCCCAATCTTCACTCAGGGCGATTTGTTGTACAAAATTGGCCATATCTGCTCGACGCATCATCTGATCCACTTCCCGTTCGGTTCTAGGATAGGCGGAATAGGTCGGGGTTGGCGGATCGACTAGTTCTGATTGGGGTTTTCAGTAGGCTATCGGTGGATAATGCGTGAGTAATATATTAGTTTTTAGTTACAATCTAAATATTTCTTGAGTACTGATGTACCGGCAGTTCGGTGATAAAATCTATGTCGTGGCCAAGATCAAGATCTCTATCAATCGTTTTCGACATTAACCTAATCTTTTGTATTGTGTTCAGATCACCGACGATATAATGAGCGTGTCGAGATCACTGTCGATAATTAGCAAGGACTTGGTGGTTAGTGAAACAAAGACTGGCTGTCTAGCTATGTTTACATTGGACTTTGAGAACAACCAAGTATCCTCTGATCTACAGTACATGACGCAGGTAACTACAGTGCCTTCATGTTAGGCCTATATAAGCTGCAATTAAGAGCTTTGTTATTCACTTACTTATTTTCAATTTCGATTGAAAGTTTACTGTTATACTGCCACCGTAAACGTTTTTGGTGAGCGGTGAGCGGCACGGTGGCATTGCCATTTTCTGAAAGTTTTTGACGTTTCGCGACCTTGACCTTTTGACCTTTTAAGCTGAAAATTTGTCTATTGGTTTCTTCTGGTCAGGGCCTATTTTAAGGTTTCAAGTATCAAGCACGGACTCGTGGCGAGCGCGCGGAGCGCGAGCCTATAACGGGAGTCTGGGGGCAGAGCCCCCAGCGGAGTCCTGGGGCAGAGCCCCTGGTCAGAGGGTCAGGGGACGAAGCTAAAGCTGGAAGCCTTTTATGCCTATGCAACACTAAGGTCAACTCAACCTTCCATCCCTTTAGGGTAGGTTAATCGAGTACCGACCTGTCTGGCTGGGATTGAAACGTTCACCTTTGTCGGGTGGCAGGTAACACGTGATTCCATATGGCAGGTGATGCTCCGTAGCTTTGAAATTAGTTTTCCATGAAACGTTTTGCCAACCAGGTAGTGACAGCACTGTTCTGGGCAGAGAGTTAAGATCCTTGATCGCTTATATTGTTCTCTAGCTGCTGTCTGCGTGCAGGATGTCTCGCAGGACGTGGTCGCCATGACACTGTGCAAGCAGCCGTCATCCAATGACGTCATAGTGCTGATTGGACGAGACGGACGTGTCGACACGTTTGACGTCAGTCGGCACGTCGCAGTGTCAAGTCGCTTCATACCAGTATGCATGGGGGGGTGACGACGTCTAATCATCAGGCCCGACTTTGAGCTAAAGTTATACAAAAAAGTTTAGCTTAGAAAACAGGGCGTCATCTTCATCTTCCCGCCGAGTTGTGATCTTGGCCGCTACCATAAGTTTGTTCGCTGCGCCACGCTTGTCTATCCCTGAGCCTTTTACGAAAATCATTTAAATTGTTTTTTATGTTTTCGAGTAAAATTTAAGTTTGAGGCAAACAGACATAAGTAAAATATGAGCTCCTTCCTCAGGCTGAGGAAATAGTAGTAGTAAAGGGTAATAAAGAGTAGTAGTAGTTCTGTAGTAGTAGTAGCAGGAGTGGTAGTGGTGGCGGTTTTGTTTGAGTAGAAAGCAAACTGAAAACAGCACGATAAATATTTTTCAGAGTCCGATAAAAACTTGAGGGACCGAGGTTTTTTAGGGACCGACGAACACCGAAAGCACAGAAATTTTTAAGCAAAGTAGTGATGAAGTAGTAGTACTGTAGTAATATTAGTAGTAATTGTTACTGATCTCGTAGTGGTAGTGATGGTGGTGCTGGTAAAATATTGTATTCGGATTATTTTCTAGTTACTTTTGTTATTCCAGGAAGGTGAAGTCGCGTCGGCTGACATCAGCGAGGATGGAACTGTGCTTGCCGTCATCGCTAACGACACGTGAGTCAGTCGCGCTGTTATACGCTGCTAACGAATGTAACCAGCGAAAAAACAATGGTACGCTTTGTGCCGACATGTATACGGCCGTCGGTCTATACGTATAGTTGCCGAGGGTCGTACACGCGAAGCCGCCAGACGCGCGCGAACCGGCCAGCCAGCGCGTGATCCGCCAGCCGTAAGTAAACATTTACGGGAGACGTGTCACATGTTTCATTTTCCGAAGGTTTTTGTCGTTTAATAACCTTGACCTTCAAAGTTTCGAGCTGAAAATTGGCACACTGGTTACACTGCGTTACTTACTTACTCCTGCGCCGCGAAACGCTCACGACGCCAATTATTCTGGTTATTTTTGCGCTATTGCGTCTGAGTTAGGACACCGTGCGGGACGGACAGAAGAACGGACGGGCAAGACCCGTATTGCGGCCTGTTAGAACAGTCGCACAACTGCAGCGAGCCCGCACCACTAAAATTTGGGCGGGGGTTAAAACGTCCAAAAGTTGTCACCATTTTGGACAGTTTCAGAGTTCAACCGCAAATATGTCAGGAACGGGTTAAGACATCGACAACACTGGAAGACGGCGTTGTCATGCACGAACGCTTTCTCATGTGCCGACAAAATTTGATGAACTTTGGGCCAGCAACAAAAGTGTTTTAAAAGAGCCTTAACGTGGATCAACCCATAATTAACTTTGCTCGTGTATCGGTGGCTGATACCGCACTCGGCACGGTTGTACGCTTTGCCCACAGACGAACAATCATCGACTGTAGAACGTATGTGCGTTGCAGGCTATGCTTGTACAACACGTCTGCTGCGGAGGAAGGTGACGCGATGCTGGAGAAGAGGTTTTCCTACTCATTGGACGGCAAAACGTTGACGATGCTGAAACTGTCTACAGGTATTATATGCACAATTTTGTGCCCGTATACGCGTACTGTCCGGTACGGCGTCCGGCACTCATGTTAGTGGCGCTACGGCAACGCTGTACGTACCGGTAGTTACCTCCGCCAAGGAGGTTATGTTTTTGCCGGTTTTTGTTTGTTTGTTTGTCTGTGTCTTAGCAAGATAAAAGTTATGGACGGATTTTTTTCTGAAATTTTGAGGGAATGTCAGCCATGGCATAAGCTACAAGTGATTCGATTTTGGGGGTGATCCGGCAGGAATCCTGGATTCTGGATCACTTTGAAATTTTCGTTACCATTGCGTTAAAGGGG
>Ga0209367_1007351_pt1 | contig 15189 bp, 19 predicted proteins | sample WorMetLIZISLAND2_FD_187412 | JGI IMG/M metagenome (GOLD analysis project Ga0209367, IMG submission 187412) | Marine gutless worms symbiont microbial communities from Max Planck institute for Marine Microbiology, Germany - Olavius geniculatus... ... | reverse complement strand
ACATTTATCAGTTTCCAGTTCATGTGAGTAATTTGCTTCGAGTAGTTTTAAACGTGGTGTTTTAACGTCAAGAAGATTTGCCAATAAAGTGTTTCCAAAAATGTCAGCTAACACACTGTTGTCAAAGAAATGCTGAAGAAACGCCAAGTTCAATATATGCAAAACAGTCACAGTCGTACGATCTTCACTCAATACAAAAGTCTCATGTTTGATCTGTCTATACAACTCTGTTCGTGTCTGTCTCTCTATATGAAGTAAGTTCGTCATGTGATCAAGTCGATGATTAACATTTTTGGTAAGACTTGCGAGTCTACTTTCACTCTGTCTCCAAGCTGTCGTCATAGTGTTTTGATTCTTTGCAAAGTGTTGCATCGCAGCATGTAACTGCTATGTCCTTGTCCCTAGCTGTGACAAATAAAGGATGGCTTAATTCACGAACAAAGTTCAACAAACCTCGTTCCACTCGAGAACGATTGCTAGACGAGACGTCCTCAACTGAAAAATGACTAATTAGTTTGTATACTGAATCCAAAGTACAATTGAGCTTATCAGTTGTCTTGGCTGTTGTGTTGTATAGATAGTCCACAAGGTGGATCACACGATCACAGCCTGTACTTGGTTGCATTGTATAACAATTCACACTTGCATGACTAATAGTGAAATTCCAAGCTATAGGCATCTTAATCACAAATGTCTGCATCCAGGTAACGGTACACACGTCTAAAGTATCAACGTGTTTGAAGATTATACCGTAATTCAATCTTGATATGATTGGATTCTCTCCATCTTCGTCAGCTTTGGCCTGATGGACAGCCGGCGTCGCCCATATAAGCCACAGTAGTAGCAGTATATATTTATGTGCGGGTTCAGTTAGCACTATAAGCACTACATTCGTCGTCTACGTTTCCCGGTCTGAGAAAGATTATTCTTCGCAATCCAATAACTGTCAACTGCAAACTTACTCACGTCTCTTTCCGGCTTCCAACTTGTAGAATCATCGTCCCACAATACTTGATAGAACATTTTGTTTCCACGTTTCTGATGCTTCAATATCTTCTGTATAGGAAACCAGCCATTACCTAACCCTGGCTGTTGTCTAAGCTGAACTGAGTTATCTGACTGTGTACTATCAGCCAATCCAGCCTGCGAACTGGTAGTTCCATCGTGCGTCGCTTTAGGCCTCTTCGTCGGTAAAATAACTCGTGTCGGAAAAAGTTTTTTCTGCTGAACCGCGGCTTTCGGTACATTCTCGGGTTTCTGTTCATTAGCTGGAAACGTAGTCTGGCTTGCCGACTGACTCGTATGCGTCGTGTGTCTCCCTTTAGTCATCCCCTCTATTCAGCTACTCAGCCGCCGTCGAGGTGATAAATGTCGACCGACTGGCTCTGCAGACTGTTGGTCGATCTCGCGGTCTGACTTGTTGTCGATTTGCTCGTCTGTACGTGCTTCTTGGTGCGCTGCAAGACCTTCAACTGTTGCAGCCTGATTTTGTCGATCGCGCTTAAGTCCAGTCTCCACTTCTGTACCGGGCACAAAATGTCTACTATACAATTTTTCCCGATTATCGTCACACAAACGTAATCTATCAGCATGTATCAAAGATGGATGCACCTTTTTAGTTTCGCAGTGTTGGATTTTGTAAGTTCTGAAGTCTGGGTAACTATTCAGGATTAAGTACGGGCCTTGGAACGTTTTTAACATTTTATGCGCATGTTTTATTTTTATAGCCCGTAAGCTGCTACTCATTTCCCATCCCACAGAGGGTAGAAGGCTGAGTTGGCCTGAGCACACAGTACATGTGAGTTAGCAACTTGCTCAAGGTAGATTGCAAATGACTTTCAGCGAACCTGGTGCAGTGGCAGTAGGCATAAGTCAACATCATTTACGGAGGTTGTCGATGGTAAATGGCAGACCAGCCTGTCTTATCTTATCTGTTAATAGGGGCATAGTACAAAGCATGCATCGGCATCAATCAGCTCGTGTGTCGTGTTGCAATTAATCGAGATACACATTTGTCCCTGGGTTGTGATAATCACTGTTGCTTTTTTCAAATGCTGTTTGTCTGTGACCGATGCGAGTGGTGCTGGCCCTTAAATCCCCTAAAGTCTTTTTTTTAAATACTTGATCCCTATACTCCCTAATCTCCCTAATTTTCAAAAAGTGATTCTTAAAGTCCCTATTTCTGTGTAATTGGCTATTTTTCAACTTATCCTGACTAAATTTCTCCAAATTTGGTTGCATATTAACTGATATGAATACTGCTATGTCACTGAAGATGCTGAATACAATGTTATCTGTTTGTGATGGAATGCTAGCATATGATTATAAGTTTCATTTGGTTCCAGTAACGCAACAGCTCTTAACACTTGCACACCAGGCACATGCAACTATACAGCCTATTTGGAAAGAAAAGAGTTGGAAGTGGCAGAAGCAAAACAAAAGAAAGCAGAGGAAGAAGCAGCGCTTCAGCCAGAAGACAAGCACAGAAGGAACTAGAAGAAGGACAGAAGCAACTGGTGTCTTTAGAGGATAGTCTGAAGAAAGCAAAGACAGAACATCATGCAAAAGAAAAGTTGGCTGACTCTCTACTCAAAGAAGCGGAGAACAAGTTGAAGAAGGCAGTTCAAACTGGAGATGTTACAGACATTAACATTGCTCAAACACTGCTTGAAACAGCTGATCTCAAACGTGCAGAGGAAAGAGAGACAGCTAAAGCAACATTCGACAACAAAAGACATATGAAAACGGTTTGATAAATGCAAGGCTACATTGTTGGAGCACTTCGCTAAAAAAGGCGAAGACCGATTGACATTTTAGTACGGTCTGAACAATGGACACATTTGAACATAGTGTTTAATGCAACTGTGTGAACAGTTTAGAATTTAGAACTGAAGTATTACATACCTTTGATTGGTATATTCACATTGTTAATATCATGTACAGAAGCAATAATGACCATAATGTAGTTGGTCACATATTAGGTCTAATATAGGTTCCTAATTGGTCATTTTTAGGTCCCTTTTGACAAATGCTGAGGTCCCTGAATTTCCTAATTTTTGTTATTTTTTGTTATATTAGTGGCAGCCCTGCATTTGTGTTTATGGTTCTTTACATCAGCAAGCTCTATGCCTGCCGGCTTGTTTATTTTGGAGTTATGTGCCCATACAGGACAGACTTACAGACATTTGGACTAGTAGCAAGACCCATAACTTGGTCTGTTGGGCTGGCCACTGAATAATGTATAGGTCAGAATGTGAAGCTTTGATGAGTATTAGAATGCTAGCATGTGTGCGTATTTCATGTGCAGGTGGCACAGGAGACGCATGGTCATGTCGGCTCTGACTTGGCAGCTCTGTGCTCGGAGTCAGCTCTCCAGCAGATCCGTGAAAAGATGGATCTCATCGACCTGGAAGATGAGACTATTGATGCTGAGGTCCTCAGCTCACTGGCAGTCTCACAGGAAAACTTCAGGGTATGCCGACACCTTGGTCGATTCTCTCTTCTGACTGTCATGTACTGAAGAGAAAGCTGATAGAACAGGTTTAAATTGACTGGGTTAATGATTGTCTATTTTTCATATTTTAGTGTAGTATTTGCATTTGTATTGTTGGTAAGCCAATGTGTTTGTGGTGCAAGACCTGCCATTGCTTCATTAGCTCTCTGTAGAACATGGCTGTTGGTCAGTATATAATAATTGGTTTACGTGTTAAGACAAAGGTGTGTAAAGTTGTTACATGACAAGAAAGAGACCAAAGGTCTAATTTCCAGTTGTTAATTGTAAGTACAATGCTTAAACCATTACACTGCCTAAATGTAGCCATGGTTTGAATGTTTGACATGCTACAGCTATGCTGTAGAGCATTTTTGATACAGTTGTTGTTCTTCTGTCTGTCTGTCCGTTTGTAACGGATGTATTGTGGCTAAACTTTAGGGCATACAGGAAATTTTTTTACACGAATAATTAGCCATGTGCCTTAAACTCAGGCATGCAAAATTTCAGCGATCTAGTCAAGGTGTTTTTTTTCTTTGAGAAAATGTACTTCGATACGAATAACAGCCTGTGTCCAAATGCTCGATGTTACCACTACTTTATTTAGTCTTGGGGCCTTGCGGGTGAGAAAAATAGGAACAGAGCCTGTCAAAGTTTACGAAATGTCGAACTGTTATGTTTGTATACAAACTTGTTTACTTTCAATTATTTCACTTGGATAGGATTTTGAGTTGATTATTAACGTTCAGATTGCTGGAATTTTTGTATTTCACTATTGAATATCGTTGTAATGTCTGTATATACTAGTTCAACGTGTTGTGATTTTTAGGTGACTTTGAGCGGCGGCGCTTACTAGATTTGTGAATTGCTACAGAACGACAGAACAGGAACTGCTGTAGGCTGTAGCTTATCTTTCCTAGCGACAGCTGGGCTTTCTTGTTTATGATTTTTACGAGTTCATAGCATGTGCACTGTGCACTGCATCGATAGATGTATGTGTAATGTATCAAGTAGTCTGTGTGCTTGTTCATTTGTGCAGTGGGCAATGAGTAAGTCAAATCCGAGTGCACTGCGTGAGACTGCAGTCGAGGTGCCGACTGTGACGTGGGAGGACGTCGGAGGGCTGGAGAACGTGAAACGTGAACTGCAAGAGTTAGTCCAGTACCCGGTGGAACACCCGGACAAGTTCCTCAAGTTTGGCATGACTCCGTCGAAGGGCGTGCTGTTCTATGGACCCCCGGGCTGCGGCAAAACTCTTCTCGCAAAGGCCATCGCCAACGAGTGCCAGGCAAATTTCATCTCGATAAAGGGACCGGAACTGCTGACAATGTGGTTCGGAGAGTCAGAAGCTAATGTTCGTGACATCTTTGACAAAGTGAGTTTTCCAGATCGATAGTGAATAACATCATATTTACATACTGTAAAATTTGTAGTTGCTATGAATTAAACCACTTGTTACCAATAACATGGAACATTGCATTTGGCTGTTTCTTCTGTTATTTTTTCTCTAAAACTCAACGTCAGATTAGAATTGTATAACAATTAAGAAGCCACTTTTGTTTCATTGGTTTTCAAGGCCACTGCCATGTGTAAGTCTAAAAGTATACATTGCTTATGTTAATCCACTGAATTGATTTTTTATCTCCTAAATTTCTGACAGTCTCTGTTATCTTGATGTGGTTTTTTGTAGATCAGGTTGTTTTAGAAGGCTTTTCTGTAAAATGCGGACATTGTCGTCAGTAGACGTTGCTTTATTTCGGTGTTGTTGGTAGGGCTGTACCATTTACTATTCGGCCGAATAAGAATAGTTTAAGATATTATTCGGCCAAATACGAATAGAATATGAATTGCTGATGCAAGTTCAAACACATTGCATAATGCCCTGGTTTCATTGCAGTGTGGTGAAAAATTTCCAAATTGGACATTTGAAAAACTTTTATTTTGTAATTTGTATTAATGTTAAATGAATAATAGTAACAAGAGATTACTGACACTAATGAAACATCACAGTGATTCACAAAAGACTCTTGACAATGAGCTAACTAGATGGTTAAGAAAATTTCACCAAGCATCATGTGGGCATTATGCTGCTGAGACAACAGTTACTGTCTAAGGCTAAATGAAAGAACAACTAGTAGCGATGGCGCAGTGCTTATTATTCATATTCGGCCGGTTTTTGACATTACTATTCGGCCGAATATGAATACACTATTCAGCCTACTATTCGGGCCGAATAGAATACAAATATAATATTCGGTACAGCCCTAGTTATTGGTAAGAACAGCATGCAGTAAAGAGGTTTGTTGATGGGTGGATTGGTTCACACTATGATGCATGTTGCGTGTTCCCAGTGTCTGTATTCCTTCATTCTATCATTATCAATTTGTCATACCACATTAACGGCTTGGAATATTTGGTTTTCTCTGTAGAGTGGTCTGCTGTGAAATGTGGTTTTTATTCGACTTTCATGTGTCATAAATATGTATTTCCCGAGTACTACCGTACTGAGACACAGACGTTCATATCTGACATATTAAGTTTTTACTTTTTACTACTGCTCTATAAGTTGATTTTTGTTCAGTTATTTGCCTGTAGGTTTTTTGGCTATTAGAGAGAGGTGTTACAGTGATGTGCTGGGTGAACTAACGTTTTATATACGTACTCACAAATAGGGTTCATTTTCTGGTGGAATAACATATTTGAATTTTTGGGGGAAAATATTTTGGATAAGTTAGCAATTACCCCAATAGCAACTTGTATATGGCATCCATATGGATACCATTGATTGACAGATTCGCAGATGAGTTGCATGTGGGATTTATATATGTGGAATCAGTATGACATTTTTAAGGTGTAATTCAGAGTGTATACCACATTTGACTCTTTACTCTTTTTTCCAATTTTTTTGCAAACGATGTCCCAAAAAATCCCACCAAGAATTTCCCAACTCACAACCCTACTGGTGAATGTTTGAATGTTGGCAGGCTCGAGCTGCAGCTCCGTGCGTGTTGTTCTTTGATGAGCTGGACTCCATCGCCAAGTCTCGCGGAGGCAGCGTGGGTGATGGGGGCGGGGCTGCAGACCGTGTCATCAACCAGCTACTGACTGAGATGGATGGCATGAGCAGCAAGAAGAACGTCTTCATTATTGGAGCCACCAACAGGTCAGTAGACCCTTACTTTTCACATCTCTTTAGCTGCAAGCTCGTTAGTCGATGATACATGTTAATATTAGTAAAATATTTACATTGTGCTGGTATTCGAAGGTCAAATCTGAGGCGATGGCATGTGAGCGACTAGACGTTACAGGCATTAAAGTGAAAATCACGTTGGTTAAGCTGCGTAATTTATGCGCCGTAAGAGTGGAGTGTAAAATATTTAACACTTAGCACTCTTCCATATTTCGACACTATTGTTTGCATGAAGGCATCTGGCTTGTAAAGTAAGATGCACTGTCACAACCAACAGTGTTGCTGACTGTGAGCAGTGCAGCGTGGTGGCAATCATAGTCTTAGGCATCGTGGTCTCCACAGTCAGCCACATCACGTAGATGTAAAGAAACGTTTCAGAAAAAAATATGTTGAAAAAAACGTTTTTAAAAATGTAGCGGAAGCAAAAAACTTTTAAAAACGTTGATGGAAGAACGTTAGCCCTAATTTGTTCAACTTTTGCCTAAAACCCAGTTAATTCAACCGTGTGGTCATAAGACCAAGTGTCACTAAACTAACTAAGTAAACTACCATCGTTATGGTCTATTCTGTATCTTTAAAAGTGCTTCTCGTCGTTCTTGGTGGAGGTTAATGAACATTTTTTATAAAAATTAAAAACGTTGAAAAAATAAAAAAACATTAAAAAGAACATTTTTTTATATTTATGCCACATCGTGATTGTGCTGTGTTGTCAGGTGTTGGTTGGGCATTTGGTCTGTAAAAGACTGCAACATGAACTCCAATAACTTTCACATTGAAAGTAAACCGAATGAGCTAATATTATACAAGTGCATTATATGTATTATTTTGCTGCATGCTGTGATCTTGTGTGTAATTGTTAGGCCGGACATCATTGACTCAGCTATACTTCGCCCAGGTCGTCTAGATCAGCTCATTTACATTCCGTTGCCAGATGACAAATCTCGAGTTGCCATCATGAAAGCCAACCTACGCAAGTCTCCCATAGCCAAGGTGAATTTCGGAATTTTCACTATATGCTCGTATGTTACTTTGTAATTACTGGCCAAATGTGACCGTTATTTTTAAACTTGGACTTTCTTTAATATCAGAATATTTCAAAGAAATTTTGCACACAGAGTGTTTTGAGACTAAACGAATGCAGATCACAGGACAAGACCACAAATTATTAAAACTATTTTTATCGTGCGTTGGGGCCACCTTACAGTATGGTTTTTTTAGTCCAGGACTGTTCAGCCGCAAGAATATGATTGTTAGCGCAATGATTAAGGAAGGAGCATTGCACAGATTGCTGCAACACTCGATCTGCTCGGTGCTGCATTGTTTGAGTTACGGTCTTGGAAGTCTGGCATTAACATTGTCTGTTAAGAAACTCTAAATTGTGATGTATCATTTGTCAACTAATGCATTACTGTGGGCAAGATATTTGATTTTTTGTCATTCTTCTAGCAAAATTTTGTTGTGTAAACCCTGTCCTCTAATAGACAGCATTATCGCATTGATGACTGTCTGGAGTACAACAGGGAAGATTATTAGAACTACCATAGTTTTATGTTAATTAAATATGCACGTGTATAATGGAGTTCTTACAATTTTAGGTTAAAGTCATTTTTGTATTTTTGTGTTTTGTGTTTCTGTAAAGGTTAAACTTTCTGTTTATTGTAAAGTTTAAACTTACCGTTTTATTATTGTGTTTGTGTGCATTCTGCCTGATAAGGCCATCCCCGAAATGACCTATATTGTGTCGGGTGGGACGTTAAACCCTACTCACTCACTTTTGTTGTGTAATTAAAGAGTAATTTGCAAGTGTTGTTTTTGGAAGTTACTTTTGTTTTTTATGTTAGTTTTGTCTTTTATTTTAATTTCATATTTTGATTTGAATAAGATTTCAGCAGTGTTTAATACTAATGTCACCGTGCTACTTTCATTTTATTGTATTACTGGCCATCATTTCTGGAATTGCTTTAAAATACATTTTAGTTTCTGTAAAAATGAACTCCGATAATTGTTGGAACCTAACTTTGGCAGACTGAATGCAGTTTTTTTATGTGATTGACATTCTTAAAACACCGATTACAGTTGAAAATTTAGTTGCATTTTGCATTCGTTTATTTACATACTGCAAGCAGTTTTGAATTCTGTGCACAATGAATGAACTTATGAATGAGCTTATGAACATTCTGAAAAGTGTAACTGAAGTTGCATTTACAATTTTTGACCTTGTTGTCAGTGTTAGAAACGTATTAGCATACAAACATGTGATGTGTGGATATTAACTTGTTTCTGTTGTGAATTGTGTTGCTTTGTTTGCAAGAAACTTTAAGACATTTTTAACAATGCTTTCCGTCTGTAACATTTTAGTTACCGGTACTTTGTTTTTATGGTTGTTGCTGTTAGGGGCCATTGTTGTGTGTTTTTGGCTCTTACGTCACTTTAATCTTGACATTTTTGATTGGTTGACTAATTGATAAAGCCGTTGTTTTTATTTAGGATGTGGACATTGAGTACCTGGCAAAGGTGACTCACGGCTTCAGTGGGGCCGATCTGACAGAGATCTGTCAGCGTGCGTGCAAGTTGGCGATACGCGAGGCAATTGAGGCGGAGAACCGTCGTGAACGTGAGCATGGCAACCAGGGCCAGGCTGGTGACATGGTGCGTATGTTGCTGCCTACATTTTGATGTTTTTAGCACCAACAAGCTTAGCATGCATCACGGCCCATGCTACGCTAAGTAAATCAAGTACTGTTTCGATATTTGCCGGCTTGCCCGGCTTATACTTAGACGTTATTACACGGCAGTTTTCATATCGGCCCTTGTATCAAGCTCAAGTGTCGGTAACTGCTCGACTTGGAGCCAAGGGCTTGCACCGACCGAGGGCTTGATACAGGGTCGATATGAAAACTGTCATGTTTTAACCTTTTATCGTATGATCAAACGTCAAACATTATCTTGTTTGTGATCATGTGTTTATTCAATGTGAAATTTACAGTTGCAGTGTAATGGATGTGGTTCAGTGTTAATTCAGCAGATGGCGATACCGCCGGCTATATATAGTTACTAATTAATTTTTTATGTAATAGAATATATACCCATCTGTGTTTCTCAAATCTTATCTAAATGTAGAAAATGATGAAGAATTTTAATTGCATTTAACTGGTTTTTCTGTGAAGTGCGATTTTACGGCATTCACACCCTTGGTTGATAACTGTTTGCATATAACGACATGCTAGCTGAAAATATCGTCTGTGCAAATAGCAGCAACAGCCAGTCAGAGACGTCCACTGACTGGTAGGCGGGGCTTATATCAGACGATCAAGCAAAATGGCATGATCTACAGTGTCAGATGCAGCTGACATATCTAGCATACCTAGCAGTGTGACTTTGCCGCTATCAGCTGCTTGCAGAATGTCTGACACTATCTTGAGGACGGCAGTTTCCGTACTGTGATGCTTTCTGTAAGGAGACTGCAACTCCAGAAGCAGTTGATAACTGTCAAGGAAAGCTGTCATTTGCACACAGACCAATCTCTCAACTATCTTTGACATGAAAGTCAAATTTGATATTGGTCAGTAGTTCTTCACATCATCCGAGTCAGCACCAACTTTCTTTAGCTGTGGCAGGATAATTGCATGACGCTGGCTGACTGGCAGACAACCTTCCGTTAGTGACACAGTTACACAGGTCAGTCAAATATAGCAAAAGTTCTGGCAGAAACTCTTTTATGAAGGTAGTCGGCAGCAGATCAAGGGCGCAGGACTTGGACAGCACAGACGTGATTATTCGCTTGACATCGTGGGAGGTGCAACGCTCGAACGCATCGAATGATATGTCAGCATCAGGCAGACTGCGCAGTGCCACCCGCAGTCGACCGACGAACAGCCCCAATTTTCTCGCTGAAAAGGTCTAAGAACTTCTTAGAAAATGGACCACTCTTAGGCAATTTCCCCAACTGGTCTGTCTCCAGTATGCTTTGAAATGTGCGCCACAATTTCTTTGGCTGACCAGCTTGCGGCGTGATTTCTGCCGACCAGTATGCATGTTCTTTCTGTTGGTAGAGCTGGTGTCATTTCGTTCTTGCTTGACCCACGCTTGTCTGTCAGCAGGCAACTGTGTTCACTGATAACGTCATTCAAGATGTCGCGACTGGCAGCGTTGCTGACGACATTCTTCGTCTATCCATGCAGCGAGTCTTTGATGACACTTCCTGATTTTCTGCACGGGAGCAAAACGATCAGCGAGTGACTGTAATACACCATGGTACAAGTCAAAGTAACCTTCCATGGTGGATGGGCGCTGATCAGTTGAGCAGAGTTGAGAAGAAAGTAATGCAGCCCTGAATTCATCACGATCAACCTTTGACCAGCTTCTGACTTCACGTGGCTGTACAATGGGTGGTTGATGCAGATGCCAACTGATAAGGCTGTGGTCTGACAGGACACCAGGAGGATCGACTTGCAACTCATCGACCAGCTGATCGGAGTTCGTTATCACTAGGTTAACTTCACATGTGGACGACAGAAAAACGAGCTGACGAAATAGCAGGTCCAGCAGCTTGAATGAGACTCCAGTGCTTTGGTAACCCACCACAACTGTCAGAAACAACTAAATATCACGGCAGCCACTAAAGAACTGAAAAAAAACAGCAGAGCAGCGAAAACGTACGACAACATGCTAAAGGCTTTGTCCAACATCCTGCCCCTTATTATGTCCCAATTCACTGGATTATGCCACAGTGTGTGTCTTATCCATCTGAGTTGCTGTACTATGTCCAAGATATTCCAGTTTTCTTGGACTCTGTATAGGACTTCATCATTCATTGCGCTGTCCACCCAGCTGATCTTTTACATTTTTCTTCAGATGTGCTGCATTGTGTAGTGTTAAAAGATATCTTTGTTTGAAATGAATGTAAATGAAATGATGTTCGTAAGAACATGTTGGTCTGGTAAATAGATTAGTAATTGTGTCTGGTTGATGCAATGTCTGTGTGAGTGTCTGACATGGTGGCTGACATGTAGTTGTACTAATGCCGCCGCATGTTGATTGCCAGGATGATGACTATGACCCTGTCCCTGAGATCACTCGCAAACACTTTGAAGAAGCCATGAAGTTTGCCCGTCGGTCGGTGACGGACAACGACATTCGCAAGTATGAGATGTTTGCACAGACCCTGCAGCAGAGCCGTGGCATTGGCTCCAACTTCAGGTAAGTCTATCAGTCCATCAGCTCATGTACACACTGATTTTTAGCCAACCATATTTAAGTAACGGTCAAGCTTATGGTACGAGTTATCATTTGTTTGTCTGTCTGTAACAGATGTATTGTGGCCAAGCATTAGGTTGTAGCGAAAAACTTTCTACGCAAATAATCAGCCATGTGTCTTAAACCTAAGCTTCAAAATTTCAGTTATCTGGTGGAGGGAGAGCATTTTCAAATTCGGGGTTGAATAGAGGAGGGGTAGGAAATATGTGTATTTTTCAACAGAAAAATGGCTATATCTTGAAAACCGATCTTGGAAACTGGAGGAGATGCGGCCAAGGTTACTATTAATCACTAACAGGAAGTGGTATAAGCTCTGTCAGATGAGATGGAAATCATTGACCTTGGATAATCTTGAAGGTCATTGACAACCAGTACGACCGGCTGTCCTAGCAATAGCTGGGCTTCTCGGTACAGTATCAAATTAGACAGTCGGTTCAACGTACATTTTTCAGTTCATTTATCTTTACGCATATTTTCGTATTTGTATTTTTAATTTGTTTTTATCTGTCGTTCTTGGGACGTGGAAGGCACTTACTGTTACTTTTATAATTCAGCCATGTTGTGCCATTTAGTAATCATCTTTCTTGCAGAAGTCGTTCCCAAGTGAAGCAGCAGCACTCCGCCGTCAATATTGTTATCGACAATGCTGTTCGTGAAGTGTGTAAGTTGCCGTATGTACTTTGGCGTGTAGATTTCCAGGAGCGGGAGGCGGCGCCGGTGGCAGCGGTCAAGGTGGCAGTGGTCAGGGTGGAGGTACCAGAACTGTCAATGCTGCTAACGCTGCTGGTGGTAATTATGCTGAGGAAGATGATGACCTCTATGAGTAGTTGCCAGTATCCAGTGCCAGTACCACTGTGTATGCACTGATCCTATTTCTACAGTGCTCGGCATGTACATTCCTTGTCTTAGGATATTGTTTGTTTTGTGAGAACGTTTGACAGTTGTTTGTCTCGGTAATAACACAATATAGGTTTTTTCCGGATCTCGTTTTGTTTTTCCGGTTCATCGATGTTTTTCTGTTCTGCGTTGTTATTGTATTTGGTTGTGAACGTTTTAGTAGACTTTGTGTGTTTATACAAACCCGTGCACTTGCTTGAGAAATACGAATATTTAGGAATATTTTGAGTAATTTCTGACAAAGTATTTTTCAATTACTGTGGACTAAAACTAAGGAATCTGTAGAGCGTTAATATCATTTTTGCAATACGTGCCATATATGTAATTTAAAGAACAAAAAATGCTAAACACTATGCATCTTTAAACAGTTTTGCGATATATATTATATAGGAATATTAGTGAACACTTTCAATACCAAAAAGAATTGAATTTCAGTTTACTGTGGATTAAAAAACTGCGATGCTTTCATGTTGCTTTTATGTTATTTTTTGTTCTTTAATACTAAGCAGCAATCGCATTTGTGATGCAGTACAGTGAGTACATGATACTATCAAAGGTTGACTTGTCCTGAGAAAAAAATGTTAAATTCTTTTGTGCATAGTGAAATTGTAATTATTACAACACAGTAAAATATGCGAATTTGTGCTTTGTCTTGTGTGCTGCTGAACCTATCTCAGTTTGTGTACCATTTATTCTGTGTGATATATTTTGTTTATCTTTTCTCTGTTCATTTATTGGGACTTATCTGTTTTAGTACGTGCAAAGATATTCAAATGTCTCACCAAATATACTTTGCAAACATTGCTTTTTGGGCCTTAAAAACTCTCAAGTACAACTTGTCCTGATGATGGAGGGACCACCCAAGAGGTGTGACAGTGAGGTCTGGAAATGGGCACCATTGCCTCTTCCCTTTATGGGGATCTGGGCTCCATGCCCCTATAAAATTTTTTTTTTAAATGAGGGTCTTCATTGTGCATTTCTTGCAGTATTGCTAGCTAAAATGGTCTCATGTGCAGTGGTGGCAAGGCATGATTAGGCACTCTGTACTTGATTTATTGCTACTTATATGGACAGAAAAAAAATTTCTGTGTTATTAAAGTGATCCTGACAATATATTACTCCTCCAATGTTGTTGACACAGCTTGTTTTTTTCTTATTTTGTTTATTATACAGTCACAGTCTGTTGTGACTCGGGGTATTATATTTTTCCTTTGGGGCTTGGGAAAGATCACCGTTATTCAGCTAAAGTTAAAAAAACAATAAGCATAGGCAGAATCTTAGGAACAGGGACAACACTAAACAGCTTTTCATGTTACACACACACATATTACACGTTTTACAATTTCTAATGTTGTTTAGAAAGTTTTGTCATTTTGTGACTATGCTGTTTCGTTTACATAAAAATAGTAATAGGGAGCTTGATCTATTCACTGTAGTGTCAGTTTAGAGTTTGTATATCGGTGACACAGCAACGAATGCCTGACCGCACTAAGTGTAGAAGTTTCATGGTACACAGTGTCACCATTTTGTCGTAAGACATTTCATTCACTTCATGATTACCTGCAGTGGTGTTGGGGCCAGGCGTCGTCATTCTTAATTTTTGGCTGTCGGAATGTTTTTTTTGTCAGAAAATGTTTGTTCAAAGATGTAAAATTTTGGGCTGGAAAACACTCCATTTGGGAAAATTTAGGGGCGAAGTTGAAATTTTGAGTGCATAATCTTTTTCAGAAAAATTGCAACATTCTGCCTCTTTTCCTTTTTTAACCCACGGCGCTGCTGATTGTCTGTCGGATGCGTTTTGCTCTCTTGTAACTTCAATGTTGTGACATTGCTAAAAATCACATATCAGATATCCATTCTGCTGTTCTAGTCGTTGTTCATCACCATTATTGCATGCAAAAGATTGTTTAATGTTTGATTTTGTTCGAAGAAATGTATCTCGGTCGTGAGCTTGTCATTTGTGACGATTAGTAAACCAGCAACGTGTCACGAGTCTTTCTGTATACTGATGTTGCGTTCTACAAAAAGTGGAAAATATCGTTTTAATGGCTGTGTATTGCTTGGTCGCACGCGTGAACCGTGGGCGTACAAGTCTGTCTCAAGATTTGCAAAACACCGCGAAATATTCGGACAGAATGGCGGTATATTATCTTCAGGCAAAGAAGTGAGAAAATACGGGACAGGGAAAGCACAGATTGTATAATGCTCAGCCGCTGCATGACGAAACTCTTAACCCGGGAAAGCCTGAATTTCCTTGTTTATCAACAAGTACGAGTTTCCTTTTAAAATAGCTTCTGAGTGCTATGAGGCACTAACATTGACACTCAGTTTAGTTACAACTGCAAAACTAGGTAAG
>Ga0209367_1007350_pt1 | contig 15189 bp, 9 predicted proteins | sample WorMetLIZISLAND2_FD_187412 | JGI IMG/M metagenome (GOLD analysis project Ga0209367, IMG submission 187412) | Marine gutless worms symbiont microbial communities from Max Planck institute for Marine Microbiology, Germany - Olavius geniculatus... ... | reverse complement strand
GCTGGGGTTAAGGCGGGGCGCGTTCACCTCTGTCGGGTGGCAGGTAACACTGTGTGATCCCATATGACAAGTGACGCTCCGTAGCTCTGAGATGGGTTCGCTCATTAGGAGCTATATGCGACCTTTTTTTGCGAATATAAAAATGATGGAATAAGATACCTAGGCGTATAAGATAATTGAATCAGAAAAACTACCATCACAGCACTGTTTCATCTGTATTCACTAGATGTCAGGCCTGTAAGACTTAACCAGAGTATTCGGCAAGTCGGCGATTTGCAAGAATGTAACATTAAAATTATTGCAGCCGGAATGGGAGATTTGATTTAATTTGCGCAAAGTGACATGTACCGATGATTGCCAGAGTCTGAGGGACTTCGATGTGGCCTTAGTATTAAGCCTACAGTACTCGTATACTATAAGTCGTTGTTCAAAACTTCGTTGGACTAAATAGCGGTCGGCCTGCACAAAGTTTTTAACTCAGGTCATACTTTGTTGCACTTTATCTGATTTTACAAAACGTTTGTGTGCACATTTTATTAAACGGATATTGGATTGAAGTTTTTCCCGCGTAATACGTAGTCGGCGATGACCGTAATGCGTCACCCCCAAATGTCCACGTGACAAGTTTCGTGACCGGTGTTCTTGTCCCTACGAAGTTAATCGAGCCATCTGTTTTGGGGGCGACCTGGACGACGTCTCTATCGACGGTCAGGTGAAACGACCAAAGGTCACGTCGACGTAGCACCGCAGATCCTTATTGTCCGTAGTATCTTTGGCGAACCTGGTTACGTGGCCGAAGAGCAAGTAACAGCATTAGATGATGGACTGTGACACAAGACTGAGGCCAGTTAAGATGGCGACCTGTGTGTTGCGCATGTGGTCTTGTCAGCGGATTATAGCCATCTGACGTTGGTAAACCCCTAAGCCGCCGCCATAACCGCTATCGTCGAATATTTTTTCGGTTAGCCGTCGCCGCCGCCGAAAAAGTTTTTGGCTAAACCGGCTTAGCCGATCTTGGATTTTACGAGTAACCGCCAGACAAAAATTCGGCTAGCTGAATTTTGTCAAATTGAACTAATGCCTTATAGTCATTCAGCTGCCTCCGCGCATTACAACGACGTCGTTTGATGTTGTCATAGCCTGCCACCATAGATGTAAAATGTTTTAATGTTTTTTTTCAAAAATTTAAAAAAACATGTTTTATGTTTTTTTTTATTTTTAATGTTTTTTGTGTTTTTTTGATTGTCGTGTTTTGTTGTTGTTAAAACATACCGTACACAATTGAAAATGAACATTTCTCATGGGCAAATTGCGTTTAGCGTCCATTTTCTGGACAAAGCGAATGTTTTGTATAGCAGTATTATTGACTTTATTTGATTAGTATTGACGGATTTTTACTTGAATGAATACTGCAGTTTAATGCTTTTATGCATGTTTTTAATGTTTTTTTATAAAAGTAAAAACATGTTTTTTAAATGTTTTTATTTGCAAATTAATGTTTTTTTTAACATTTATGCCTACCATTATCTGAGTTTACGTATTTCAGAGGAGTTCATAACAAAACCCGTAAGATACTGGCAAAGCCAGGAAAAGTCATTTCCATTGGGAACAAAGTCGCTCAAGTGTATTTAAAAATGAGCTCGTCATCGGTGCCTGTTGAGTGCATGTTCAACACTATCACGTACTGGACTTGTACCAAAATGGCAAACGATCGTCTGTCGGGCCGGAAAAACCGAATTGGCTGTTGTTCAGACATGAAAACTTAGAGTTTGCGGACTGTGATTAATGCCTATAACTGAGCCATATAATAAGCCTGTTGTTTTTTTCTACACGCGTAGCAGAACAGTGTAGGTCTACTAAATCATTCTATGCGCATGTAATTCCCGACCTACAAATAGCGGACATTTTTTTAGTCTTGCATTTTCTATATTTAGTCGATTGCGTTAAGTTAATTTTATTGCACGCTACCTGATGGACAGATCTCTTTGACGACCAAGATTTTGGGCGCGTTTTAACAGTTAAATTAGTTTGAGTACGTAACGAGAAAACTGCAAAATTTAAGGCGTGAGCTAAGGTAGTCTTAAGAACTTGCAGCATTAATAAAGTTAGACCTAAAAGTTACTCAATAATTAAACAACAAGTTGTGGCAGCAAGTGTGTGTGTGTGTAAAATTTGAGCTTGTAAGTTGATGGTGCTTCATTCTCGTCTAGACTCGTAGCATCGCATGTGAGCACTCGCAGTCTCCGCATTATAACACACACGTTTATAAATAAATGTCGTAATATGTTAGTCACATAGGCCTAGATCCCCAAGCCGCCGCCATAACCGCCGTCGCCGAAAATATTTTTCGATTAGCCGCCGCTGCCAAAAAATTTATGGCTAAGCCGGCTTAGCCGATATAAGATTTAACGCGTAACCGCCAAAAAAATTCAGCTATCCGAATTTTGTCAAATTGACGTAACGCGAACTAGTCGTTTAGTTTCACTGCCTGCGTGCATTGCAGCGACGTCGTTTGATGTTGACCACTATCTGAATTCACGTATCCCAGAGGAGTTAAATAAAAACAATTTTTAAGACACTGGCAAATTCAGGATCAGTCAACTCTCATTCTGAGTAAAATCACTGAAGCGTAGCCTACTTCGGAATAAGCTTGTCATCAGTGCCTGTCGATTGCATGTTCAGCTACCGGACTTGTATCAAATGGCAGAAGATCGTCCATCGGGCCGGAAAAAAACTGAATCGAGTGTTGGTCATGAAAACCTTGAGTTTGCTACAACGGACTATGACTACGTAGTGCCTATAGCTGAATTCTACACTGTGTCTCAAAAAATCCCCACCATTTTTGACTGTAACTTTAAAAAAAATGATCAAGTTTTGATAATTTTTGGTATGAATATTCCTGACACAACTTGCCATCAAATTGCAGTTTAATTTTCCACCTTACCCAATGTATGCTTCTGTACTACCTATGGAAATCAGATCAAGCGAAATATGTGGTGAAATAAACAGAAAACCTGAAAAACATCCCCGACATTATCGATCGTAACTTAAAAAAAAATTAACACATTTTAATAATTTTTGGCAGCAGTATTTCTGACATTACTGGCTATTAGATAAGTGTTTTAGTTTTCATTTTAATTATCGTCTGTTTTTGCACTATCTGGGGAAATCAGACCAAGCATAATGCGTGTTAAAATGAATGAAAAAAGTCGATAAATTTCATTTATCCTAATCTGTGGACCCCAACAGCCGGTCTATTAAAAATTTGACTGTCGTGCAGCAGTATGTTTACCAGATGAAGTTTAGGAATGTTTGTGAAGTCAAAAAGCGACTTGTACAGCCTGCATTGTTCTGGAGCAAAACATTATCGATACTGCTGTCAATGAATGGAGAAAGCGTCTTCTTGCCTGTGTTCACATAGTGAGCCAACACTTTAAGCAATTTTACTGCAGGCAGTTCAAAAATGGACAACTAAATGAAATGTCAACCAAAATGTAAAAAAAATGTAAACAAAATGTGTTTTTACGCGTTATGTTAATTAAGTAATCATATCGCATTGGATAAAAAAGTAATATTTCGCTGGTTGTAATTTCCCCAGATAGTGCAAAAACAAACGTTGGGTAAGGTGGGAAAGTGAATGGCAAATTTCATGGCTAGGTGTGTCAGAAATATCCGTACCAAAAAATTATCGAAATCTGGTAATTGGTTTTAAAGTTACAGTCGAAAATGTCGGGGATGTTTTTTTGAGACACAGTGTATAATAAGCCTGTAGCAGAATCGTATATTTGCGCGTAATGTTGTTTCTTCTCGATTTACAAACGAACAGCGGACATTTCTTTAGTCTTGCAATTTTTCTAATTTAGTTGATTGCATTAACTTGATTTTTACGCGCGAAAGCAGCTACGGCTTTCAGCGCGTCTTAGCCATCGCATTTCTGTCCGTCTGTCCGTCACACGGGTGGATCAGTCATAAACAGTGCAAGCTAGGATCACCAAATTTTTACTATCGGCTGCCTGGAAAGCTCTCGTTTCAGGAACCGTAAAGCTTTTCGGTAAATTCGAATGGGGTCACCTCGAACGAGGGTGCTAAATGAGAGAGGGTGGGAAAAATTTGCGATTTTTGGCCAATAAGTCGCCGTATCTCAGCAACGGTGCGAGATAGGGTCTAGGTTACTATAAATCACTAATAAAAAGTCGTACACTGGCTCTTGATTGCTACCGAATTCAATGACATTGGGTGACCTTGAACGCTAAAAAAGTGGGTTTTAGGGATTTCTTCGGTAATTTCGGGCTGCGCGACACATTTCAAGAGGGAATTGCGCCAAAACCAATTGAAATAGACATGGACAAGCTGCGTATGAAATTTTCAGCATTGAACATAGATTTCAACGGTCCGAGTCTCGATTTGCTAAGTTAAGGAAACATGCGCACGAGGGCATCAAAAAACGGTACCCCCGTAAAAGTCGCTATTTTTCCGATGTTGGCCAGTCGTTCGTGAAAACGGTTGCAGATAAGCATGAACATGCTAAAGGTTTTCGCGCGTCTCGTGAGCACTAGCTCAATTTTTTTTGTATTTTACGTGACCTGAAGGACAAAACATTTCGTCGATTAACTGCACAGCGGAAGCTCTCTAGCGCGTCTTTGGTAGTTAGCCAAATTGTATCGAGAAACAAAAAAGTGCAAAATTTAAAGTTTGAGCTAAAAAAGTCTTACGTCTATAGGTGTTCCATTATAACCATGCATCTAACTTGCACCATTACGGAGATATGGGGCCCCAAAGATAATGGGGTCACGAGTTTGACCTTTTGGGGTCACGCTACGTCATCGATCACGTGACCATTCGACTCGGCATGTGTAGTTTCCTATTGGTGTTTCATCGTAACCATGCATCTAACTTGCACCATTACGGAGATATGGGGTCTCAAATATAATGGGGTCACGAGTTTGACCGTTAGGGAGATATAGAGCCTCAGACTTGCATTTGCCCATGTTAAAGGCCAAAAGTTCACTGCGCATGCGCCGTGTCACGTGACCTGTATGCAGGGGGTTCAAAATAACCGCATATTTGGAATTCCCGAGGCCACACTGCCTATTTACTATGCCACTTTGGTGAGGCTGCGATGACGATTAAGGGTAGTTTGTAGATGAGCATCTTCATTGTTAAGCATTTTTAGCTGTAATTTTTTTAAGTCCGAAAATGTGCCTAAAATTTTCGGTTTTGGGGGATTTAAAGGGGAAAATATGAAAGATGAATGTTGAGACCCCCCCTAGGAAATCAATTCCCACCGAAACACGTCATTCAGTGCAAAGAATGCGGCGATACTTCCAAAAATGTGTTCTCCAGAGCTTGACAAGAAAAGTAAAAAAAGAAAAAATAACCCAATTGAACATTATATTTCACCCCTTTGTCCCGCCGACCCCACTGGGCCGATTTGTATCATTTTTGGCACGTAGGGTCAGACCACCGACATAATCATCTAAGTCAAATTTTGAATCGATTGATTCAGGGGCTTGGGGGCTACGGGTGCCCAAAATTTGGGGTTTCCCATTGACTTTGATAGTCGCCCTTACAACAGCGTTACGCACTACCGTGCTACACTGTGATCGGGTACGCAACAGCAGCACACGTACGCCACTCAGCGGCCACTGTACCATAATTAAAAACAGTAAACATTTAATGTTCATTATAGTCGTAGAAACTACCGATGCATAATCTTTTCACCATCATCAACATAAAAGTATACAACTAATTTCAAAACACACAATATTCAGTAGGTCTAGGCCTACGAGCAACAACAAAGTAAAGAACACACAGACAAAAATGATGCGCTGTGGGTGGCACGTATAACAAGCCTGTAGGACAACACTATAATATACTGAAAAAAACGTTAAATAGGCCTAGGCCTACTTAAAACATTTTGCACACTTTAAAACTACGTTTACGGTCCTTTTCTGCAATGTTGAGTCGTCGCGGCAGCAATTCGTCACAATCAATGCTGCTATGTTTGAGCAGATAACATTACGAGAAAATATGATTTACGATGTTACTGAAGATTGTTTATAACTAAACCGTAACGTAACGACGGGCGAGTTAAATTTGCGTCAAATTTTAAGATCAAACTTTGTGCAACGCACTTGGTAACCTTTTGAATTATGACTGGGATTTATTCGTGGCATCAGATATCGCCGTGGGCATAAAGAAAAAACACAATGACTTAGTTGTGATAGACGATACAAAAAGATTAAATTATTTACTACAGGCTAGTACAGTAGTAGGCCTACTGTGACTTTCTGACAGATAATAGTCCGCACGAACGGAGCAGTGACTTTTATCTCCTTGTATCGCTATTCTGTCGCATAAGCTACTCACTGCCTGAAGTCAGTGTTCGCTTAGCTTCGCTGCACTTCATAATAATTAGGTAAGCTTTCTCCTTTGGAACAAAATTATGAAAATGTTATGCACTCATAATGGAATTAGGCTACCGCAGTACGCATCCAGCTATTTAATCAATACTGTACAAGAGTCAAAGCAATACAGCCCTGAAATTGATCCGTCTCCGGTGAGAGACGTCATTTAAGCTTACAGTGCAGAACAACAGGTGCAACTATGGATTCTATGAGACCATATCACACTCACGCCAAATGTCCACAAAGTAGGCCTACTCACAACGTAATACACAATTCAAAGCAAAAACACAAACGCGCATACCATAATTACCGTATCTAACAACTAATTTGAGCGTCAACAAGCATACTCAGCGGCAAAAGCAACAGCAAGATCGTAATCAAAACCCCACTGGAAAGAGAAAAAAATCAGTGTAAATCATAGCCAAATGCAAGTAAAGCATGTAAATTATGTCAGACTGTCTTTCTGTTTTAGCATTTTGTCCGCATTTTTGTACCAAAAACGTTTTTGATTTAAAAATGTAACGAAGTAAATTTTCTCGGTTCCGAGAGAGAAAAATAAAAGTTTGGGACGCTGGAGAACGCAGTTGACATAAAATAGCGTAGGAGAAACAATTTCAACACATTATTGAAGCTAGTGCCGCATCTGTCTAGTGTCGACCGACAGCCATAATGGGAACCCAGTAGGGAATCCGTTGGGGGTACAGAGTGCGTGAACTTGATTGCAGACTACAGCCACCAGGTAGCGGACAGGCGCCTTGCCTAAGCTCATTCGCACAACGTTAAACATATTACCATAAATGGCATAAATCAACCAATGCGAAGTCGATGCTAAAATTACCAACATGTCGCCAATACTATTGCGTTAGTATACGGCGCATTTAGCTCAATAAGGCTAACGTTCACAAGCAGACATATCGGACTAAGAAAGCTGCATTAGTGGCTTTTTGGCGTTATGTAAATTCTCGTTTTACTTACTTACTTACTTACTTATTGCGTTAGTAATAATTGCAAATATATCGAGAAGAGAATTCGACCGTGCTGCACGCAAGGAATCTTTTATAATATAAGTTTTGTTCACAATAAGCATTATTTGTAACACTAAGGAAAATAGCTGAGACGGCAGCGCAATTACTGGGACGACATCTGGCGTTTATTTTTTGCATCAATTACAAGCTGGGTTTTTATCACTTGTAAACAAATCGCTGGTTGTACACGAACGACAACAACCGTTCTTCGTCTATGTGCAAACAAAACACAGACGACGTACATTGACAGTTTTGACCCTTATGGACAGAAATATATGCGCAGCTCGCTACAGCCAGAGTTTCTGGTGTGTCAATATGTCATCATCTCCGTGGCGAAGTTGACTTTACTGCCGCGATCCATATCCTGGCGTCTCACTGCAGGTGACGCACCTTCCAGCCAGTACGTTGTCATCACTCCTTTACCCTGTTTTCAACATCCAGCCAGCCAGTGTTTGAATTGTGAAAACTTAGCTGGGGGTTAAACTTTTCGACGGTCAAAGCCCGACCAAATTTATGATGTAAATTGTATGTATATAGTATATAGCTGACCCCCAGTACATAATTATTTGACAGTGTGTTAGGAGGGTTGAGAAAGCAGTTGGGGGTTTAACCCCTAACCCCTCCCTGCAATTCAAACACTGTAGCCAGCATACATAGACATGACATAACTAAAACTAAAGCCGCATAATCTGAACTGCAAAATGTTGGAGCCGACTGAGCCGAGTCGTATTTTGTTTGAGCCAAAGCCGAAAAATATTCCAGCCTCAAACAGCGAAAATTTTTGCTTCAAATTGTTTATTATTGTTCCCAATTTTTACAAGACAATTGGTGCAGACACACAAATTGTTTTGATTGATTGATTGATTGATTGATAATCACTTATTGAGACGCAACAACCGTGCATCACATAGAAAAGTAAGTAAAACTACCGAAACACACTCCACTAAATACAATAAAAATCAAAAGCAAGTATAAACTAAACTAAAATACACAAAACTAAACTAATCTTAACAAACATCTGTTGAAAAATGACACCTTAAAAAGATTAGAATTACACTGTGGTAACACAAAGTTGTGACCGCGTTTTCGTAGTGGCCGTTTTGTTTCACTTACTGTACTACCGTATCGTATTTTATTATTGTTAGTAGTACAGGGTGGGCCAAAAAACCGGACCTGTTTGAGCATTGATAACCCAGCAATGGTTAGTGGTAGAAAGACGTGTAATACGTCAAAAGTTTCAGAATGCTGTAAAAAATAAACGACAAATTTGCATACCAAAGCATTTAAATATTTTTTGCCTAATTTGCATAAATATGCGTAACCCCCAAATTCTGCCAAATCTGACTGTAACACATTGATTTAACGTGGACATTTGAGCTTTTGTAACTCAGTGATGTTTACCGATGGAAAGGCGCTTAATATACCAAAAGTTTCGAAATTGTGTACCGAAGAAGAGTACAACTTGCCTGTCTCAGCATTTAAATAGTCTTTGCTTGATTTACACAAATTTGCCCCACCCCTAAAATCATGCTAAATTGGCAGTAACACATAAATTTGAGTTGATTTTCATTCAGCATACAGTGAAATATCAACAATCATTAACACATACGTTGAGTTTAGATGAAATTCGACATAGGCAGTTGCCCAGCTTTTTATTCATAACCGTCATCAGTTCTTTTAGGCAGCTGATCGATCGCTGGAATCAATGTGTTCAGGAACAGCTGAGCCCAGCATTTGATTAGCACACGTTTTAGCTTGTCAGTTACTGAAATTTTGTGACCATGCTATCTGTTGCAATGCCCCCACACTGAATAATTTACAAAATTTAAATCTGGACTTTCTGGCAGTGAGTTTTTGAGTTCAGTAAACTTCGGCACATGGGGGTGCAAGCAAATGCCTAATTTCAGGGGTAATAAAGACTTATGCAAATTAGGCAAAGAATATTTAAATGATTTGCTATGCAAGTTTGGCTTTTTTTGTCTACAACATTATAAAACTTTTGACATATCACACGCCTTTCTACTGGCAACCGTCGCTGAGTTATCAACGCTCAAACAGGTCCGGTTTTTTTGGCCCACCCTGTATTTAGGCCTACTGATGTCAGGCTGCATACACCGCCACGGGCATCTACGCCATAATAACCTTGGAACAAACACCCCGTCATGAAAGTAACGACAATGATTTCAGCCGTTCAATGGAGAATCTCTATTAATTAAGTGCTTACATTATGTCAATTGTTTTTCTTTACCTTCAAGTGTTTTTATCCGGCTCAGGATGCCGTGAAATAAACGGCAGCTGCATGGAGCCCAAGGACCCATTAGAGGAGTTGACAGACTGGCTCCCCATGCAGACAATGTAGCTAAATTTAATTAGAAAAACCTTATTAAAATAATATAAGAAAATATGTCCTGACACCTTCCGGGCGTTATACGATGCGTGAAACTAGAGTACTTACTTTCTTACTTGAAACAAAGCAAAATATTATGATAACTAACGCAGAAACAAATAAAAGACGTTCCAAAACATGTGGCAAATCACTAAAAAGCAGAAACGTGCACTAAGAAAAAATACAGTGCACAAAATAATATTCATTGTCACTGTGTGCCTTTAACACTGCAGTGGAAATTTCACAATGCGAAAAGTAGGCAATACGTAAGACTGGTCAGGTATGACCTGACTGACAGTGACTGTGACAGTCACGCGATGCAAGTGACAATAATTAATTAATTAGTTTGTCAAACGTAACGCGAAGCAACGTTCTAGTGCCCAGCAGCAGTCTTTTGTTTCCTTTGAAGTTTAGAAATGTTATTTTTTCATTCTAACATTCTCAAAAAAGTAATAGGCAGCAAGTATTTTTGTAAAATACCGACATTTTAATAGGCCTATTGTGGACTCCGACAATCACGGGATTGTCGTCTCTAAAACTGACTTTGTCAAAATATTTAGCTTTTGTTTAAACAATAAGCTATTACAGTAAAAAGATTCCCTGCAGCATAATTTTCTTGCCTGTTTTGCGGCACTTTTGTCAATTAAATGAATCTAACGAATGCAAATCATTGCAGCCGCAACTAAATTTTTTTGGATTTTTTTTGTTTCGCTTTGTGCAAAATCCAGTTAAGCCGTTTTAAAATAAGCGGCGGCATTGAGCTGTACTGCTGTAGTTTGTTGTAATTAGTTATTGTACAATGTACACACGTTACTCCAAACAAAAAGTTTGCTAAAGTCTAACGTTTTTAGCAGATGTCAGTTACATTTTGGCATATCAAACTCAACCGCTGTCCAGTGTTTGAATTGTGATAAGTTAGCTGAGAGGTTGAACTTTTCGACGGTCGGAACCCGACCAAAATTGTGATATAAATTCTATGTATATAGTATATGGCTGACCTCCCCCCCTCAGAACATAATATGACAGCGTGTTAGGGGGTTGAGAAAACAGTTGACGGGTTCAACCCCCAACCCCCCGGCAATTCAAACACTGCCGCCGTCAACTTCAATGTAGCCTACTGTCATTGTCATCGGGAGCTCTACACAGTACTACACACCTATAACACATTAGACCTGTTAGTAAAATACTATTTTATTTATTTATTTATTTCATTTAGCACTGACATTGACAACACCAGCAACACAAATATTATTAAAGTAGATCACGACCCGTTCTCGGAACGGGTATACAAATTTACGAAACCCGATTATCTGAGTCGCTACCTCGTTAGTACCCGGATACCTAAGTATTTGTATCAGCCGGTTGTTGTCGACTTTTACGAATACCGTTATGGTAGCAAATTTGGTGCAATGTACAGTGCAAATCATGAATTCACTACAAATTTACATTACCACTGTACGACACATCACTGTAATAGCGTGTAGCCTACTGTCTACTTGCTGATTTGTTAATAGACTGCATAGCAGCTATACGACGATCTGGCGATAAGCACGACATTAGATCGCTTGATTTACGCAGCAGTGAGCGAATGAATGTCTTACCTTGACTTCGATTTGTCCACGAAGTTCCACCACAAACCCCATGTCACCGTTGATATCCAGAGCTAACTTCGTTGCCTCGCTGACGTGTACTCTTCCAGCTGTACACAGCAAGCATACATAACCCAACTAGCTGATGACTTTGGCTGCAGCAAAAATGGTCTAAACTTAAGCCACCGACTTTGTCTCACAGTTACAAGTTCCTGACAAGTGGCGTACCTTCGCCGGTGCTTTCCATGCGGCTGGCTGTGTTCACGGTGTCACCAAACAGACAGTAACGTGGCATCTTTAGTCCAACCACACCCGCCACCACCGCTCCTATACAGTCACACAACGTACTGACATAATCAGTCAATCAATTAATCAATCAAAACAAAATTTTGCAGCGGCACACGTTGTAAACAAAATATAGGCGCATAAATCACAGTAGCATTTACTCACAGTTTCATTCATTTTGTTTTTGCTGATATCATTGACATTACAGAAACTCAAAAATCTACATTTGGCAATTTTTGTTGCAGCTTGCAGTCAAATGAACAGAGAATTGTACAGAACCTGAGTGAAGCCCAATGCGTAGTTGAAGCTTCTGGTGCGGCATATGTTCGATCACGTAATGTTTGACCGAATCTTGAAGTTCCAGTGCCAGAAGAGACATTTCTTGAGCATGGCGCTCGTAGACAGTCGGTAGACCACTCGCTACCAAGTATGCGTCGCCAATTGTCTCCACTTTGTACACGTTGTAACGATCAATTGATGCGTCAAACACACTGTGACAGTAACAGGTGACAACATCGTGTTTAGGCTGTCACAGCAACTGACGCGCTTTAGATCAAGAAGTAAGTAAGCAAAATTATTGCTGAAACGTTAAAATTTGGCAGAAGTTATCCACTGTTAATATGAAAAAACAATTAACTTACAAAATCACTAAACAATAAAGTTATTATTGAGTGTGACATTTAACTATGCAACATTCAAGTGCACGAGCATAAGTGTAAATAAAACGTCGACCTGTACAAAGCGTTCAGCATGTTAACAACTTCCATGGGACTGCTGCGAGCGGAGATCTCCGTGAACTCAACAATGTCGCTGAAGAAAATCGTGACGCAATTAAACTCTTCGGCCTTGACCTCACAGTGTTTGACTTTGACCTTTCAATCTAAGCTAATCTAAAATGCATTTGTATAGCGCACCAACGCAAGTCTATAATGCGCTGTTCGGCCTTGACCTCTCGGTTCATCTTGAGTTGTTCTGCGACTTCCTTTGGCAGCATCTGACAGAGCAGCGTGTCAGCGCGTCGTTTCTCGGCAGTCAACTCCATCGACTTCACTTGAAGCTTCTGAGCGTGTCTAGCCATTTTGCTCAGCATATCTCCCAGTTTTCTGGCGTACCACAGACTTAGTGTGAAGCATGTCAGTGTGACCAGGACCAGTAGGACGCTGTATATTGTCATGTTCCGTGTTTCCTGTGCCACGCCATCATTTAGACCCTGTGCATAAACAGTTCAAAATGCCAATGTTTTTTGTTAGAGTACACCATTTTAAATGGTGTACCATTTTTAATGGTGTACAGAATACTGCGTCCCAGTCTGGGCCAGATCACGTCACACTAAACTGATTGATGTCCAGCTAAATGAATCCATGCGCATTGTCTCTGAAACTGTGCGCCCAACACCTCCACCGTGGTTGCCAGTCCTCAGACACATCACTTTCCCTCACATTCGGCAAACGGCAGCAACAAATCAACTTTTTAGTAAAATCAGGTTCTAAGCCGTCACTTTCCCCCTGATATCACACATCGAGTCCCATCCTGAAGTCCGTTTTACACCAAGACGTCCAGTATGGCTCGAAAAATTACAACAAGAAGAAGTGTCACCACAACAGAAATGGACTGAAGAGTGGGCTACTTCAGATGTGGTAAACCGCTCATATACACGCGATTGATTCTGCTACATACAGGTTGTTAAAAAAGAACATGGTGGATAAATTTTCGTCGGCTTAAAGCAAAAGTGTCGTATCTCCAAGCAAAAAAACCGTAATTTACCTGCAAGATGGAGGGAATGACAAAACGTCCTCGCAGCTCATCAACGATGAGAATAAACAGTTGCACGTCCTCGGCCCATTTCAGAGTCAAATCCGTTCTTTCCCGGGCGGTCATGTTTTCGCACATATCGATAAAATCGTCTTGAAGTATCATGTCTCTCAATTCGGCGACTTTGCGCTGCAATGAAGTGTTGACGATGCGGTTTTCCAGCAACTGGGCAGCTTTAATGTCATACGTTTCGGCAAACATTAGGAGCAATTCCGCACTGCCTTGAAGATAAGAGAACTCGGCAATCTGCGACTTCGAGAGGTCACATGCGGATAGCATGTATGAGCCGAGAGTTCTCTCAATACTCAGAGCATCGGTTGCCAGCAACATTGCACCAGACGCCACCACTGACGGCCAATAGCTTCGCACGTTAATACTAGTCGATTCTTCCTGAATCACAGACGTACACAATTATTTCTAATGTCAGGAAAGTCTTACTTTCTGCGGACTGGCAAAGTAGCAATAACATGATGGCAAAAAGTAATTACTTTTATAATTCTAACTACAATGCCACAGAGTTATTTTAAGCCGGCTTTTAGGCCCTACATAAATTATAATTTTATGTCGAAAATCAAAATATACACGGGTATGTACATTGTAAGCTTTAAGTTTATGACTAAGCTGCTTTAAATAATAATTTATATGCTTTACAAGACAAAAGCTTCCCCAAATTACAACGAGTTACTAGATTGGCCTAATTCATACTCGCTTTGTCGATCGGCAGCAGTTATTGTTTCTCGAATGATGTTTTAATTTGAAACGTAAAGTATACTGACGTTTCTACCATGCACCAGTAATATTATTCACAGCAAACATTTAGGCAAATGCACAGTAAAAAACAATAAAATATTACATTAAAAACGTATTAAGTGCATATCGTAACAGATTCAATGCGGACAATAGGCCTTTGCCGTGTTTCTCATAGATGAACACATGAACGCTCGGTTTCTCTGAGGAAGCCAAAGCTTTTATTCATTTCCTGCTTTATCACTCAACGTGTCCATATTGACTCTTTTTAGCAAAACATCGCTTGATACACTATTTGTCTGTACTTTTGCATTTGCGTGCAACCGGTAATGTATATAGGCCAGAATCTGATGTAGGCCTTTGCACGCTAAAATTATTTACACGCATTTGCTTGATGTTTATAGTAACCAACAAACGAGGTACGCAAAAATTGAGTGTTCCTATCAGGTACAGCATTAGTTCCACATCTGCATGTGTCTAATGTTATAATGTACGATTAAAATAAAGACAAACGTGTTTCAACACTAGAGTAAATACATTAAATTCCTAACGTGTCTCATATTTTATACTACAACGTGTCTCAATAAAAAACGCACCACCTTTATTTTCTGAATAACTGTAAAACGTCGGCCGATTCTGATAATTTTTGACGTAAAAGACTGTGGTTCATGGACGTTAGAAGTGTTTGAAAGTTGGGGGAGCAAGCAGTGGCTGCGGCCATGGCGAGCGCGTGGAGCGCGAGCTTATAACGGGGGTCTGGGGGCAGAGCCCCCAGCGGGGTCCAGGGGCAGAGCCCCTGGTGGGAGGTTAGGGGGGCGAAGCCCCCCTGAAGCTGAAAGCTTTTTGGTTCTTGAACGTCCCACGGAGCGGCAAAACTCTAAGATGTCTAAGTCGATTCGACTCAGTCTAACATCGTAGTGCAGAAGGCTCAAACTTTT
>Ga0209367_1007349_pt1 | contig 15189 bp, 7 predicted proteins | sample WorMetLIZISLAND2_FD_187412 | JGI IMG/M metagenome (GOLD analysis project Ga0209367, IMG submission 187412) | Marine gutless worms symbiont microbial communities from Max Planck institute for Marine Microbiology, Germany - Olavius geniculatus... ... | reverse complement strand
AGGAGCTTTTTACGAATGTCAACATCGATAACCTTGAATGACCTTGAACCCTAAAAATATTGATTTAGCGTGATTTTTTGGCGATTTTTGGCTGCAAAATGTGAATTACGACGAAATGGATGGAGATAGACTAAGATTACCTGCGAACAGGAACTGCTATAGGCTTTCGCGCGTTTCGTGAGCTTTGCTCAAATTTCTTGTTCTGACAGCTGCAGTCTCGGCGGCGCTGGCACTGGTGATGGCACTCTGCTGCAGATAAGCGTTTCCCAGAGTGTCGACCACTGTGACGTCCCAAGTGGCACTACGCCCAGAGTTCCATGGCAGCAATGTCAAACCGTCAGGCCGCTTGCCGTCGGCACGGACCAGTCTGTGTGGTTCTTTCATCCCGGGAACGCCGGCTCGAGTCAATGCTGTAGGCGACTTACACGGTTGTCGTCCGTCTCGTCTGTCGTCCTCTGTAACGCGTGTATTGTGGCTACATGGTAAGTCGCAATAACCATCACGACATGCGTAGAGCGCGACAGTCATCTAAGCTAAGAGCTTGTCTATCTGTCCTCTGTCCATCTCAGCGCACCAACCGCGGACCGACCGATTGCTGCTATAGGAGACTTTTGGCTTATTGCCGTGGCAACTAACCTGGTGCTGGCAACAGCTATACGAGTCGTCAGTCGTCAACACTGCGGATGTTCAATACAAACTGCAAAGCAATGCATGCAGCGGGCATCACACACCGTACGTCGTAGGTCTGTCGTACAATTTATATTTTTATTCTGCCCGTAATCGTTAGTTTTCGGAGCGAAGTTATGTTTGCTGGCATGTATTTTTCTTTTTCTCGTTGCGAGTTCTCCGTGCTTCGTCAGCCGATCGCCGCAAAATTTTGCTCCGTGATCGGAAGTGTGTTCAATTTTATAATCCCTATCATGATGCTTGCAGCTAAAGTGCTAACTGTGAAATGCGAAAGCGCGAAATCTGTTTAAGTGTAAAGTGCGAAACAAAATGCGAATTTTGCGTCGCATTTTTTTCTCGATTTGCCCTGTCTCACTGCAACGACTGATCAGCCCACTGACGGTTCTGATTAATAGTCATTGTCAAACATGGGAGTTCGTTTAACGCTCGTCGACCGTCGTATGTGTTTTATAGGCCTAGTCTATCTATAACCTGCAATCTTGTTTATTTATTTATTCTCTCATTCATTTCTATTGTCGTCAGCGACAGCTCATTCTAAGCTATTAGCTTGTTATAATAAATAGTTTGCCTGCTTTACCATTTAGCCTGTAATATAATAGCAAACTACGTTGACTATATTAATATTATTGTGTTTCAGATTTACATGCGCATAATAAAAAACTTGAGCATGAGATCATGTGATTAGTTCATTGGGCACCAATTTTCAGCAGGACGGTGAGGTGTTATGTCAGTATTTGGCTGAATTGGCAACAGCAGTAGAAACGTCACTAACAATAAAGGAGAAATTACGATGTCTATGTAGATAGGAGATATGGAGCAAAGTGAGATAAATTCGAATGACATTTCAAGGATAATTGAAGATATACGTAAAAGTAAAAATTACACAAAAAGACAACGTGCAACAAGTTCAAGTGTAAAACTGTACTGCAGTTTGTTGTGCCGCTATGATGTGAAACCTGCTTGTGATATTTGCATTCACATTGATGAAGATACTCACATCTGTAGGTTGAGTAAGTTATATACACATAAGTGTGATCAGAATCGATTAGTTCTCTTCAGAAAAAATGCTACTGATGGAGAGTTGCTGCGCAAGCGACCAACTGGCTACAATCCACTGAGGACAGATCGTATCTGTGAACATGTTGGCTTAAATGAGCTATGTCTTGAGAAGCATTTGTGTCCATATCCTCATACACATGTTGAACGAGATTTGTGGAAAGAAGAGTACTATGATCGCTTAGCAATTTCCAGTTTAGTTCATGACATACGCATGTCGTCGTTGCTGTTTTCAGCTGTCCTAGAATGTCTGTCAAAGAAGTTTGGTGGGACATTTAAGCTCATTTGCAGATCGTGTTATCAAGAGTCTGGTGAGGTCGTCACTAAGCGCCATCATGTCCCTGAATGTCAGTCATCTAGCAGTCATTATTGGGGCGACAGTAACAAGAAACTGGTGTTTGAAAGTTCATCCGCTGATCTACTAGTCGGCTTTGATGCTGCAGACGTACATGACGGAGAAGAACAAGAACTGGTTGATTGTGTCATATCGTTGATGAAGAACGTCTCTATCGATGAAATAGCTGAAGAGGCTGCTCGGCTCAGACAGGTTATGAGATCAGCAAGATCGGATAAAGCCAGAGAAGCCGACCGTGAAAAAAGTAGGCACGAAGTATATGATCCGGAATTCGATGATAGTGATGATGATATTCGTTTATCAACAACTGATGAAGAGGTGTTCGACAGGGATGCAGCTGACGTTCTAAGTGAAGCTGCTTTTGACGCCGACACTGGTGACAGTGTAGACAAAAGTGGGTCAAAATCTCGTGTAAAAGGAGGTTATTATAAAATGTTGACAACGCAACAGACCGAGAACGACCCAGAAGCAATCTATGGATGCGGAAAAATAGAACTTGATGGGGCTTTTGCGGGGAGCTGCACGATAGTTGGCGGACAGCTAAATGGCTGTACGGTCGAATTGCGTGGCAGATACAATTGCGGCCCTGCTTTTGATGGCGATGAAGTTCGGGTGAAAGTGCCCAAGAAAGACGAGAGTCAAGATTCTGAGACGAATAGCTGTACTGCAGAAAACTCTGGAACGGACAACTCAGCAAAATTTTGTGGCACTGTGGTGAATGTGATAAAGCGTAACGTAACTGCACGCACATTTGTTTGCACTGTTGGCAGACATGATGGCAATTTGATGACGCCACTCTGCGGGACTGCGCCAAAGTTTAAAATTCTCGACAGATGTTTGCATAAGCGATATGGCCCTGTAAAGAAAGACAACTATGTTGCGGTATATAGTACTGATTTGGAGCTGACTCAAACAGTCAGATTAGATCCATGCAAGAGAAGGGAAATGCTCTTCGTTGTCAAATATTTGAAATGGGAATACGAGTGCAAATATCCTCTCGGTTATGTCTGTTGCATACTGCGCAATAGTCGCTCTGGCGAAGAAAGCCAGAAGATTCTAAACTTAATACATAAACTGCCAACTAATAAAAATACAGATCCAGATGAAGAATTAGCAGAGCAGGAAGAAGAAGAAGGTGTTAAAACAGTTGAGAGAAAGGACTTGTGCAATTTGCTGACTGTGTCAATTGATGCACCAGGTACTAAGGCAATTGACGATGCGCTGTCACTGGAAGAATCTGATGTCAACTTTGTTGTTTGGATACATGTGACAGATGTAACACATTACGTACAAAAAGATGACCATAGTTGTCACGATGTCTATGCTCAGAAGCGTATGGTGTCATTTTGTTCGTTACCAAGACGGCCAGTTCATATGTTGCCAAAGAAGTTGGCTGAGGACAAATGCAGCCTGTTGGAAAACAGTCGTCGACGGGCCATGAGTGTTCAGTTTAAACTGACCGCCGATGGTGAAGTGCTGTCCTTTGAAGGACCGTCGCCGTCATGGATTCAGAATGACAGACAGTTGTTTTATGAAGACGTGCAAGAAGTTATCGACTGTGACAGTCTTGGTGTTCAAAACTATGATGATCAGGCCGTCGATCGTAATACTGAGCAAATGCTGATTCGTTTGCACAAATTGGCCACCGAGCTGCGCAAGCAGCGGATGGGAGATGGCAGTCACTACTATGAATACAGTCGGAAACATTGCTCCAACAGTGAAGGCATCGGCGATTTCTTGGATGTGGATCAGTGTCATGACGCTCGACGGCTTGTTGAAGAATTTATGATTCTCACTAACATGCACGTTGGGAAAATGCTCAAACATAAATTTCCCAACTGCACTCCATTTTTGCTTCATTCTGCACCTAAAAACGAATTGTTGGACAACTGGAAAACAAACCATGACTGCATCATCCCGTTTTCTTTTTTCTTCAGCCAGTTTGCGCGGCACTTAGGTGATGGACATGACGAACCTGCTATAATTCAGTTGTTGATGTTACGCAGTTGTTTGGCTGCTCTCAATGCCGCGGTGGATGAGAATGAAGTGAAAAAAGTGAGAACGATAATTGGATCTGAGCTGCTGCATCCACTGCACGGTATTGCACTTTCGTCGTGGTTTGACATTCAAGAACCGTCGCATTACGCGTGCTACGTCGATGACGCAGTACATACGACCTGGCACTTTGGTCTTCAGACTTCTGACTACGTGCATTTTACGTCGCCTCTTCGCCGATATGCGGATATTATCGTGCATCGCCTGCTAAAGGCTGACCCAGATCAACAGCCACCGTACACGCAAGAGGAAGTCATGGCGCTGTGTGAAAGTATGAATTCTCACCTATCTCGGCAGAGATTATACGATAAGGACTGTGAACTGCTAAACATTGCAGATATGCTGCAGAAAACGAGACCGATGTATATTCCGTGCTACGTTGAGACCTTCAACGACTTCAGTATAAGCCTAGTGTCTCCTTATTTTCAAACTTTCTTGCCATTAGCACGCAAACTGAACTTCAGCGAAATGACACTGGACAACAATCCAGTTCCTTGTGATGAAAAACTGACTCTGACGTGGAGCAAGCGTTATTATGACACTAGAATGTCAATGACAACGAACGCACGACCGGACTCAGTCACGAAGTATGTTCTCGACTCTGGAATGTTTGGCACCACGGTTCTTCCGCGTATATGGCGTTCTATGCACAGAGCAGTGAAGGAACAGGCAGGAAATTTGACGGCAAGAATGAAAGACGTAGTACGTCCACTAGAACAGCAACAGCTGGTGCAGCAGAAGCAGCAGCAGGAACGTGAGATTGTGCAAGAAGTGACGTCTGAAATGGCTGACAACAAGCCTCTTATAAGACATCACGTAAATTTCTCGTGCGAAATAACAAAAGGAACAGTTCTTTCTGTCCAGTTTGGTGCAAAAGCCGTTAAAGGATTTTTGCAGCCAGTTATTAATCTGCTAAACCTTACAAACGACAAAGACATTTGTGTCGAACATCAACGGGATCCTGTCACTGCATTTGCCTCAGTGGCTACGAAGAAGACAAAAGATGCTTATCAGGGTATTGAGGAATATCAGAACATCTGGCTGGAGATTTTGGCAATGGAAGCTGCCACTAACGTTGTTCGGAACGAAACCGTTGTGTGCAGCCATGTTCCGATCACGTTTATCAAACGAAATGACAGAATATACGGAACGTTGAAGCTGTCGAAAGAATTCTGCGATAAGCGATCAATCAGCGTGTTCGCAACATCAGAACAGGAAGAGACACATGACTACGTGTGCATACGATACTTTCTGAAGGCGACGAGACTTGCAAAGAGCTTCATCCGCAATGTCTGGGTTGCACATGCTGCTGTTAAGTCGTGCAGCTGTAGAGGAGATGTCATTAAGCTGGTTGTTAAGTGTAACTGTGAAGACAGGAAAACTCCAAGTGAACTACTTGAAGCTCGTGAAGTACGATGCACGGTGGAGTTTCTTCCGCGTACTCTGCCAGACAAGTAAGTGGCTAGTTTAAAATGTCATTTATGCTTATATTTGCAGATTTACTGTAGGCTAGGCCTATCTGTCTTGATAAGATTATCTTCCTGTTCACCCAATAGTTTGATTTGTAGGTGCTGCAGATTGCAGGTCTTTTCGACGCAAGCGATGCAAATTGCAACAGCCAAACATAAACGGTGGCTGTATTCTTGAATTGCGTGCGTTGTAAACCAGGCTTTACAGCAGTCAGCCATAGGCAGAATGGACATGCTCACGGCAGCTTTCTGTTAGGAGGTTATTCTGCGATCGAAGCTCTGCTGTATACTATAGCAGGCGCTGACGCAGTTGGGCCTGTTCGATGGCGACGTCAAGCGGATACTGAAGACTAGTGAATAGTCATGTATAGGCCCTAGCGACGTCTTCGCTGATAGCCGCGCTTCCCATTCAACATTGGGAAAATAATTCTAAAAAAGAGAGAAATTTAGTCATTAGGAGGAATGGAGTTTGACAGGCGAAAGGCTTATTGCTGCCTCACATTTCACATTTCTAAATTTATACGCCCCCGCTGGTTGACTGCAAGAAGATCTAACGCAGCGCCAAAGAGGAGAATTCATAAGCCACTACATACATAGGCCTTTCACTGAACAATGACCACTGACCATTTTTCTGGCGTTGATACTAAAACAATTTCAGCAGTATTGTCTCCGACATAGACAGCAAACTTAAAACATGGCATTTTATAATGCAGATGAGTCAATTGCGCATAGAATGCTAAGTTTTAAGTGTGCTATCTGGCACAAAACGTCGCTGTGAGTGACAGATGCTGCCTTTAGCAATTATTGGGTGGCCAGCGTTGACAAGCGTTTGCTTTTCTGGCAGCCCGTCTTCAGTGTATAATTGTATTTCACTATTGTTGATGTGTTTGGCAAATATATACTCTCTCTCTTTTTCTTAAATGTGTTTAATTTCATGAGCTCAAGAGTATGCCCTATACTGTTGTGTTGCAGGAGGATGGCTGACGCCATTTGCCAGCTTACAAAGTCGCAGCCAGATGTATCAGACCTTTGTCGACGGATTGCGTTGAACAAGTTCACCGAGACTGGTCTGTAATTTCGTTTTTTATGTAGCGGGTGGCGCATAAGACTGGAACATCTACCCGTGATTACGTAAATCGAACAGTCGCGTAGTTTTGGACACGATTAGCCTCGTTCATGACAGTGAATGGTGGCCAGTGTTCTACTGTAATAATCGAGTCTAGTCCGATTGTTGGATGTACATACCGGCAAAGCATATTCCACTTTTTGCGCCACTCTGTATGTACTTCATTGCAGTGTTCGGTAAAATTTGAAATCAAACGATTTGAAATCATGATTTAAAATCGATTTTTTGAATTGTGATTATAATTTAAATTTTTTTTAAATTACCTGATTTTTAAAATTTTGAATCAACTATCAGGCGATTGTTATGATTTCAAATCATTCTGAAAAAATAAAAATTAATTGGTGACAACATTTCTATTTTTTAGTCGCCTTGAACGTTATGCGGCGCAAATGACTCTCATGCGACTCATCTGGCCACGCAGCGGGTTTAGCCGAGATCGCACATCAGGAGAGGTGGTCACGACGAGTTAATTAGCATAAATGAAGCTGGTGTTGACCGCCGGTGTCGTATTATAGGACCGCTCCCTGAAATGTCTTTTTCCGGAGGATCTGTACCGGTCGGTACAAAGTCTCCCTCCGGAGATTCTGTACCGGTACAAATTCTTTCCCCCCCGGAGGAATTTAGCCCGGTACAGGGCCTATTATAGATTCGTCCCTGCCATTACAGACTTTCTCCCCCCTACGACAAAGCATAGATGTAAAAAAACGTTCCAGGAAAAATTCTAAAAACGCTAAAAAACGTTAAAACGTGGCAAGAATAAAAAAACGTTTTAAAACGTTGAATAAAAAACGTTGGCCATAATGTGCAGCAACAAATCAACTTCTCAGTAAGATTACGTCTTCAACCGTCACTTTCCCCCTTATATCAGACATCGAGTCCCATCCTGAAGTCCGCCTTACATCAAGACGCCCAGTATGGCTCGATGAATCACAACAGGAAAAAGTGTCACCACGACAGAAATGGACTGAAGAGTGGGCTGCTTCAGATGTAGTAAACCGCTCACTGGTCGTTGACCCTTCCATTACACCTTTGAATTCGACCTACGTCGACGCTTGTGGCCAACGTTGAACCACATTCACACTGGCCAGGGGTTCCAGGGTCGACGTGCAGCCAACCTCGTCCCTGGAATCAGGCTTCAGATCCATCCCGTTTCCGTTCCCGTTGTGAACGTTTGTCCAGATACGAAATTTCCAGGCCGTCTGTCAGCCTTACATTGGGCTGATGAGAAGGCTGTTGCCTGGCTCGGCATGCAGAGCATACGGTAAGAAGAAGAAGCACTGTGAAGTTGGCTTGCGCTATGCAGTGTTGATTGCTGTGGCAAATCCTGCTATTTTTATTTGCTGCTCAAGATCTTATAAAACGTGATGAATTATTAACTGCAAACCTCGTCACTCATAGTGTTCATACATATTGGTATTTGTATTTTTGTCATTTTTTGGGTGCAGTCGAAATGCCATGCATGTTGCAGACACAACGTGGACAGCAGCTGAACTTTATGCAGACTACAGTATCAAAGTGTCTAAGGACAGATACCTTTGCTACAATGCGAGCCAAACGAAAGCGATTCGATCTGCCATGAATAAACGTCTGACGCTGATTCAGGGACCGCCAGGTTGGTTTTGCCTGTGTGTGGATACAAAACCAAACAAGAAGCTCAGCTGTCGCTAGGGACATCCGACCATGCGCCGGTGTCCGAAGACCAGCAAATGTGGATGCAAATATCTGGGGTGCAGTCAGTACCACCGTTTGGGTGAAATAGGTGGGATGTAGGGGGTCCGACGGGGTACCACAGGGTAGCCGTTCGGCAACCCTCATTGTTCAGACAGTTTTCCGGTACGACGTACTAAAGTCAAAATCAAAATAAAACAGTACGTGCAAAATTGTCCCATATTATGTCCTTTATTTTTCTAGCTGTAATCAGATCAACATCACGACTGTATTTAGCACACACAGCTACAAACTCATTGCGGTTCAGCACTGTCATTGTTCGTAAAACCACATTATCAGAACGACGAGTTTGTAGCCAAAACAACAATTAACGTTGGTCCATTAATAACGATAGTGGTAATGATTTGCAATAGAACTGAAGAGAGCGTGTGGTTTCCCTCCAGCAACATTGAAACACGTCGAAAACAGTTGTTCTAGGCAACGTCACGTTTGTGCAAGTTAGCTATTTACAACGACCACGCTTCGCAACCATACATTAATGTGGGTATGCAGTATGTTTTCACAATATGAAGGGTAGACATTTCATTCGTATTGCCTCCAAGAACTGATAAAATGTTATTGAACTGACCATAAAATTTACAAACAACTGCCGATAAGTCAGTGATACAGGTATTGCCAAACAATGTCACACCTAAGTACTTCTCTTTCATCACCCAAGAAATCGCAGCATTGTTCATAGTGATAGAGCAATGTACTGGGTTACTCGCCCCAAATGTCAATAGCTGGCTCTTCAATGTGTTGAACTTTACATCCCATAACGTGCCATATTGGGTACATATGTCCATTCAATTTCTGTAATCCATGACATGATGCAGACATCAGCACAGTGTCATTAGCATAAACAGCGCATCCAACAAACAACTGACGATATGGAGGCCGTGTCCACTTTGTCTTAGATGTTCAATTAATTCATCAACATATAGGCCTACTGCAGATAGATAGGGTGAGAGAATCCCGCCTTGTCTGACACCGCATGCAACAGAAAACGGCTCACCTATCATGCCATTCCATTTCACAGAGCAATGTAGTCCACTGTACCACTTTTTAAGAAGACGTACAAAAGTCGCTGGTGCACCTCTGTTTAACAGTTTTTACGCGCGATAGCAGAATGCTTCGCGCGTCTTAGCCATCGTCTAGGCGTCTGTTCGTCTGTCCGTCCGTCTGTCACACACGTGATCTGTATCAAAACGATGCAAGCTAAGATTACGAAATCTTCACTGTGGGCTGCCCCAAGGACTCTAGTATATTGTGACAAAATTTCGTGCCTATGGGTGACGGGGTTCCCCTCGAATTAGGACGTCAAAAAGACGTTATTTTTCCGTTATTGGCTCGTATAGTGTAAAAAGGGTTGCAGATAGGTACAGACATGCTGCTTATCATAACAAGCATTGGTGACAGGCTTTTTCGATTTTTCAACATCGATGACCTTAAACGACCTTGAACCCCTCAAAAAGAAGTTTTTAGTGATTTTTTTTTAAATTTTTTTATGCAGCGCACATTTCAACAATGAATTGCGACGAAATGACAAGGTATAGACCAAGACAACCTGCGTATGAAATTTTCACCATTAAATGTAGATTTTAGCAGTTCAAGTCCCGACCCCCTAGATTCAAGGAGGCCGGCGCAGGCGGGCGTTAGACAGTTTCCCCTCCCCCTAAAAAGTAGGCCTAGTTATTTTACCGCAATTATCTCGTGTAGCGTGAAAACGGTTCCAGATGAGCACAGACATGCTGCTTGTCATAACAAGCAACAGTGACAAGCTTTTTGTTGGTGTCAACATCGATGACCTTGAATGACCTTGAACCCCGTAAATGGGGGTTTTAGTGAATTTTTTGCTATTTCTGGCTGCGGCACACATTTTACAAGAGAATTGCGCCGAAATGGCTGGAGATGGACCTGGACAACCTGCGTATGACATTTTAGCATAGAACGTGCATTTTTAATAATCTAAGTTTTGTTGTCTCAAATTCAAGGATTCTTCCGTACGGAGGCCTCAAATTTAAGTAATCTGTCACGATACATTAATATCTTATTGCTTTAGCTCTACACTGATTGCCAAAGTGGCAGGACCGCTGCTATCGCGCGTTACGTGAGCTTTGCTCAAATTACTTGTAAAATATGCCATTGTGCAAAACTTTGTCAAATGCTTTGCTGGCGTCCAGAAAGGCACAATATACTTTTGATCCTTTTGTCGTAAAATATTTAACAGACTGTCAGGAATTCGGCCCCCGGGTGTCGAATGATCACGTGACCGATGACGTCACGTGACCCCAAAAGGTCAAAGGCGTGACCCCGTTATCTTTGAGTGAGGCGCCATATCTCCATAACGGTGCAAGATAAACTCATGGTGACGATGGACCATTTATAGTGAATCGAATGGTCTCGTGACTGACAGTGCCTATTGTTTAGTTAAAATAATAGAGAAGGATGAAAGGATCATTGCTGCTGTTCAATTTGAAATCAAACTGTTTTATTCTTTTCTACCGGTCTAAACAGCTCACTGATTATATTTATACGGACATATACTATAAACTATCGAAATGCATTGGACAGACTCCGTGTTCGTATGAACATTATCTTGTTGTTTTAAAAATTTTAGCATACTTTTTGATATTAGTTAGTAAGAAATGTTTATTTTAATTTTGCTCCAATTTAATGTAGATTTTTCTCTTGAGATTTTTTTTGGCGTTTTTGTGGATGCATTCTACACCTTTTTTCAGTGCGATTAGAAGAATGGTATTTGTCCATAGGTACCGGTAAAACTCTTATTGGAGTTCAGATCGCTTACTGGCTTGCAAAGAGGAATGCTGGTCAGCCAAGACATGAGAAAAAGAAGCAAGTTTTGTTCTGTGGACCATCGAATTGTTCCGTTGACGTTGTTGCGGGTATGACTGAGTATTTTGCTTATTTATTGTAATATAATAAATACCATGTGATACACGCTGCCTCGAAGCAAGAAGGGCCATTCCCATTCCCATGCAGGTTGTTTCCCATTCCTTCCCATTCCCATTCCCAATTTTGTCATCAGTTCCCATTCCCATGGGATTCCTATGGGATTCCCATTCTCATTGGGAATCCAATTCCCATGGTCATCTCTAATTCTGATGTTGCAGAACAACTGCTGATTCGGCTGGCACATCTTTGTCCAAAAATTGTTCGCGTGTACGGTCAACTGCAAGAAAATTCCGACTTCCCGGTACCGAGAGACCTGCTGCTGCCAAACAAACAGAAACCCAAGACGGACAAACGTCTGCAAGCCGTATCGCTGCATTTTATTATCCGACAGCTGGACAAACCTTACAGCGCAAAGATCAGAACTTTTGATCAGCGGTTTGACGATAACCGTGAAAGTCCGGAGAACGTCACAGATGACGAGTTGAGCGAGTACTATAAACTCGTGAATGAAGCCAGCGTCGAAGAGCTGAAGAATTACGACATCGTGCTGTGCACGTGTTCTGCAAGTAGCAACAAGCGTATTCAGCGTGGAACGAACGTGGCACAGATTATTATTGACGAATGTGCGATGTGCAAGGAACCGGAAGCTCTCATACCTATGGTCACCTTCGGCTCGGCACAGCAAGTCGTCCTGATTGGTGACCATAAGCAGTTGCAGCCGATTGTCATAAACAAAGATGCCAAGGTACTCGGACTGGAGAAATCACTCTTTGAACGCTATGCGGACAAAGCGATCATGCTGGATTTACAGTACCGCATGGTATGATGTTGTCTGCTTTAAATCATTGTGGTACATGACAGTACTGTCATGTCACTAATTTTCTGTCTTTTTATTGCCATTTAAAACATTTTCAGATTCAGTTCGTTTTAGTTTAAGTGCTAGATTAAACTAGCAGCTTGTCTCTCTGTAGCATCAGCTTCCAAACTTGGACGTTGCCTGACATTAATTAGTTAACATTAACAGCTAAAAGCAGAAAAATAGCTGCATTGAAATGAACGTGTTAAAAATAAAATATGATAGGCCCTACGTTATTCCATTGTCTTTCTAAGAGCATTTTTCTATGTCACCTTATTCAATTTGTGAACATTTCTAGTATTGTTTCTCGCAGTTGAATTTATCAAAAAATTTTTGTAGCTTGTTGATTCCAGAATTGTTGCAGCTTAATTTGGTTTGTGGAAGATTTGATCAGTTTACCATAGTAAAACAGATTTTGTTAGAACGTTTCTGTCATGAAAACTAGGTTAGTAAATAGATCGTACTAAATTACGTTTTATTCTTAGTAGTGCATTTGCTTTTTGGTCTGTTGCGTTGTGTGGTGTTGGTCAGTTTTTTTCTACAGATTCTCGTTTTTTGCGTGTTTGCAGACTGCTGAAATTTGCACATTTCCGTCACGTTATTTTTACAAGGACAAGCTGAAAACGCCGCAAGACCACCGTGAAGATCACCGTCTGACGGTCTGGCCTAACGTCAGGTTTCCGATGGTGTTCTGCCACGTCGAGGGTACTGAAGTCACGCAAGCCGTCGCCACTCCCGAAGGCAGCGAGCAGTCGAAACGCAATGCACAGGAATGCAGCGAAGTGGTAAGAATATTCATCAGATTATGGTCGCTATGTAATATCGCTGACAAATACGCAAAATAGACTTTTCATTTCACTAACAGTACCGTATTTCATGTTGTGTCAATACTGCCAGTTTGCTCTTTATATGAAAAACAGAATTTGCTGTTATTTTTCGAATAAAATTTTAAATAGATATAGGCCTAACGTAAGTTTTAACCAATAATATTTTCGGAATGTGTTAGTTGCACTTTAGTGAAAAAGTTTGTGCGCCATTGATCTGCAGCATTTCTTAGCCTACTAGTGTTCCCCATCTCCATGTTGAGAAAATTTTGGAAACGGTGTCAATCTATTATTTTAAACGTCTGCACGTTGTGAAGCTGCAAACAACATTTCTGCTGTGCTGTTACTCTTTCAGAAACGTATTCTGCAAATGCTTGTGAGCAAGTTAACTAACGACTACAAATACTATGAGAATTCGGCTGTGAAAGCGACAAAAAATATTGCAGTTCTGTCGCAGTACAGGGCGCAGGTTTCTGCTCTCGAGACTGAACTGAAAGTGGAAGGAGGCTTTGAACAGTGCACCGTCTCTACAGTGGTTGCAAGTCAGGGTTGGTTGAATCAGCATGTTTTTTATCACTTTCTCTCATTAGCACTGACGTACTGTATTGATAGACTTCAAGGAAGGGAGCCAGGGTGTCGCCGCCAGAAGCTGAAGGCTTTTTATTAACTGATAATGTACATAAATAAACCAGAATTGTGCAATTTTTAGCTCCGGGGGGCATGGCAGATTGGCCCCCTAGATATGTCTCTGTTTACTATAATTATGGTTGTACACCATTTCTGCGTGGTTTTGTGCAGTAGAACCAAACTGGCTCACTTCGTATGTCAAATACTGATTTGTTTGCACCCGAGTTCTGATTCATCTGTTCCATAACCTAGGCCTATTTGGTTTTTGTTTTATTTTTACACAGGCTACATAGGGTAGCAGTACTTGTTCCATTTCTCTCATTTCAGTTCCATTTATGGATTAAACCGCGACAGCTTGCCGCCATTTTCCAGTGCAAATTGTGCCATCATACACGACATCGTTGTGTTGTTAGGCAACGAGTGGGACTACGTGATCCTGAGTACAGTTCGTTCACTGCCGCAGTATGAGATTGACCCGCGTCCGTCGTACGGCTGGCGCCTGGCTAAGCTCGGATTCATCTGTGATGAGCATCAGATCAATGTCGCTTTGACTCGTGCTCGGATGGGACTCATCATTGTCGGTTAGTATCCGTCGACGTCTTGCGCATCTGCTTTTGTGAGACTTGCTTACTTAAATACTTAAGTCCTTCTGATCCCACTGGACGACAAGCAATCTTCACCCCTTGTAGTCAGTCACCAGCCAGACTTAATCTACGTACTATTGAATTACTGTCTTACTCTGCTTGTATATCATCAGTCATCACGTAGCGTGTACTGCCATATTTTGCTTTGTAAAACCAGTGTTTAACCTATTTATGGTCATTGAAGTCAGATGTGTTGCTATCAAACGACTCAGCAGTAGTACACGTGAAATTTGTTGTAGTTTTGTATTATTGCCTACTAGTAAATTATTATAAGTCTTATTATGTAAATCTTATAAACCCGACTCTGCCCAATCATTCCATAAAAAGTGCCACCTTCATTCTTACAGAATAACTAAGGCAAATGCGGTGAGATTTTAATAATTTATTTTATTCACCTGCCATACGGCGATGAACTGCAAAAGAGACTAAATGATAACTTTGCTTTAAACCTGCTGCCAGATGCATGCACTATCATTCATTGCAATTTTTACGCGCGAAAGTAGAATGTTTCGCGCGTCTTTGCCATCGTCTGGGCGTCTGTCCGTCCGTCTGTCTGTCCGTCTGTCTGTCACACTCGTGATTTGTATCAAAACGGTGCAAGCTAGGATCACGAAATCTTCACTGTGGGCTGCCCCAAGGTCTCTGGTTTATCGTGACAAAATTTCGTGCCACTGGGTGCAGGGGTTCCCCTCGAACGAGAGCGTCGAAAAGGGGTACCCCTAAAAAAGACGTCATTTTGCTGTTATTGGCTCGTGTAGCGTGAACACGGCTGCAGATAGGCACAGACATGCTGCTTATCATAACAAGCACTGGTGACAGGCTTTTTAAATTTATCAACATCGATGACCTTGAATGGCCTTGAACCTT
>Ga0209367_1007348_pt1 | contig 15189 bp, 5 predicted proteins | sample WorMetLIZISLAND2_FD_187412 | JGI IMG/M metagenome (GOLD analysis project Ga0209367, IMG submission 187412) | Marine gutless worms symbiont microbial communities from Max Planck institute for Marine Microbiology, Germany - Olavius geniculatus... ... | reverse complement strand
CGGAGGGATGGAAGGCTGAGTTGACCTAGGCGGTTGGTTGCATCCCGAGATGGTTTACCTGCCCACAGGCAGTCACCCATCGCAGTATTAACCGGGCCCGGCGTACAGTAACTTCGCTGATCGGATCAGACGCGTTACCACTACACCACGCCTACCACCCAATAGTGAATAGGCAATATGACCTCAGGAATTCCAAATATGTGGTCATTTTAGACCCCCTGCTTAAAGGTCACGTGACACTGAGCATGCGCAGTGAACCTTTGGCCTTTAACATGGGTAAATGCAACTTTGAGGTTTTATATCTCCGTAACTGTGCAATATAGATGCATGGTTACAATGGACCACCAATAAAAAACCACATATGCCGAGTCCAATGGACACGTGACCGATGACGTCACGTGACCCCAAAATCTTTGAGGCCCTGTATCTCCGTATCCGTGCAAGATAGAGGCATTGAACACCAATAGGAAAGTGCCCACGCCGAGTCCGAGTCATGTCCGTGGAAAACAGATAGATTATAATTAACCACCAACATAAAAACTTTGTTTTTGTAATAAAATATGAAATAAAAATGTATAAAACATCAGTTTATACACTTGGTAACGGCGACATGCATTGACTGACACATCAAAAACAGCAAAAATCATAAAAAGGTGATATTATTCAACAGCACATTGACAGTTAGGCGATGTGATGGTGAGTGATATCATCTTTTTATGATTTTTGCTGTTTTCGATGTGTCAGTCAATGCATGTCGCCGTTAACAAGTGTATAAACTGATGTTTTGTACATTTACATACATTAATGCTGGTTGGCGGCTGCAATTTTGCTCAGTTAACTGCGTGAGCATTGTATTTCGATCGTGTCGCCCTACAAGCTGTGCACTATTTTGCTGTTCATGAGAACTTACCCTGTAGCTAAATGTAAACATCTTTGGCATTTACTATAATTCATATTTAACATTTCACTTAAATACTTTAAAATTACTATTATTTTTTGCCCATTTGTAAATATTGCTACTTTTTTATATTTAGGTTTTACAAGTTGGTGTAACGATATAACAAGTATGTTGTGCATGCCGCTGAGCAGGAAATTTTTTTACAGAGTCTACTGGTAAAAAATTGTGGAAATTGGTCAATATTTAACAAAAATATAGACAAAATGCAATAGCTGACTTTTTTTGGGGGGGGGGCGGGGGAGCTGAGTCTTTGCATGCATTTTATCGGCGGCTGAAAACGCATATCTTTCTAATAAATAAATTCGGGTCAGACTCGAGTTTTTTTACGACTTAGACCTTCGTGAATCGTGACTCAGATTTATTGGATTAGAACTCGGTGCTGTGTGAGTTGGAAATAACTGCACCATAATAGATTTTTGTATTTTGACTGATTGTGACAAAATCAACAGACAAGAAGTGTTGACTAAATTCTAACGTTCTGTCGTGTTGCTGTGTCTAGACGCATGTCCAAATTGTGAATATCAAATTTTACGAAAGTTCAGTCTCATCGAGCTCATTGGACACGGACTTGAACTTCTGTGACTAGATTTTCACAAAATCATTTCTTGGTTATTTCCTGGATTAACTTTTTTTCTAGTAGACCTAGAAGTAGTTTGAATTACTCAGGCCACTTTAGAAATCTCCGTTTGACCAATGATTGCTTGATTGAGATCGCTGTTGCGTTGTCGCTAAAGGTGTCACCGTTGGATTGGTTGCGAGTCTTCTGGACGCTGAAAAATCACTTCACCAAGGTGTTCGTGGAGTCGTTCAAAACTCTGTTCACAGCGGCAAGTAGCTGCGGCGCGGACTACCAGCGTGAGCTCGGTCAACTCGTGTACGTTCTTGAGATTCGACCTTCGAACATCGCAGGTCAGACACGGCTCGATCGCCAATTGGTTGGGTTTGGCTGGCTCAAATGAAATCTTTTTTTACCAGCTTACTCCTGCCCCTTCTCCATAAATTGTCGTAGGACTTCAAGCACAGGTGTATCATGTATGGCAGTCAAATAAGTTAACATTTTATAGCAGATTGTAGCAGGCTTTAAAAGAAAGCCTAGCTTTCTCTAAGCAAAACGCGGCGTTACAGCCTATACAGTTTCTGTTGCAGTACTGACCTTCAAGGTCATTCAGTGTCGATAATTTTACTCTCATCCGAAAGGGGGTATGCGATTTTCTATTAGTGATTAATAGCAACCTTGGCTTTATCTCATCCCGTTTAGCCACAATACATCCGTGACAGACAGATAGACGACAACGAAAGTGTAGGCCTATGTTTTGTCAACAGCTAACAACTGTCACAATGCATAGTGTTGGTAAGTCAGTGTTATACTAGGCCGCTTAAGTGTTTGTTTTGTGTGGATGTTCTGTGCTGATTTTTGACTAATGGCCTGAGCAAAATCGCCGACTTTCGACCCGGTGATCCGTGATCTGGTGATCTATAGTTCCATCTCCGTTTCGTGTGTCAGGTCATTCGAACACGGTCGGCAAGCGGTCAGCGGATCTGGTAGTGTCGAAGCCTGCAGTGATGAAAGACAATGCTGCAGAGACAGAGGCAGGGACTAAGATGATGACAGACGATGAGTTGGCGCACGCCGTGGTACAGTCCATCAGTGATCAGTTGAACTGGGAAAGCAAATTCACAGTCGACTGGTACGCCTTTGCTCTGCCATTCAACGCCTCGGACAACAAACGTGTCTCTGTACAGGTAGGTGGGTGAACTATTGTTTTCTGTGCAGCGTAGCATGGGACAGATTACGAAATCACTTGCGTTACACTGTCCTTCTGTCTGTACGCACTCCTGCGGCTGCAATTTTGATTCGATTTAGATGAAATTTTCCACAGTGATTCAGATTCGGGGCCCGAAAAATAAAGACCGGGTAGAACTCCGATGACTCCTTCCCCTATTTTCCCCCAATTTTAACCCGCGTAATGCATTTTCAATGAAAAACTTTTCGTATGATTTACTTCTTTTTTTCGCTTCTCAACACAGTGTCTACGGTGCTATAACACGCACACGTAACCTCACGACGCTAGTCAAGGGTGACGGTTGAAACGCGTCTCGCGTCTGTTCATCACATCTACGTTCCAGGCAGAACACACCGTCGATCACAGTCATGCAGTTGTGCAACGCCCTCAGTTGAACAACAAGCTCGTCTTCATGCACTTCGGAATGGATGATTAGGCCCACGGTGACTGCTTCGTGTGTAAGGAATTTGTTGCATTGTCTCCATCAAGACGCCAGATGCCGAATGCGCCAACGATTGGGACAAAAATCCGAAATGAAATTCAGTACTGGGTAGTCTCCTTCCAAGCGGACTGTAGGGGGTCTGAGGTGTGTTGTAAGCTCTCTAATAGAGTACGGGGCATCTAAGGCGAAACCCAGCCGAAAACGACTTTTGGTGCATATTAAACTTGAGAAGCGCATCCGGTGTGTGGCAGTTTGGTATCTTGTAACATTCTGAACCTCCAAAATGCACAGCGTACCGGCATTATGACAACAAGAACTGTCGCTTCCAGTGTAGAGTGCAGGTACGCCGTAAAGGACAGTAACGGCATACATGTCTCCCTGCTATCATCAGTCCAATGTCCAAAATACGTCATCAAACAATCAGGTGGGGGATAATCCTGTGATTTGGCTTGAATAATTTAATCTCTTTTCCTATAACTGAACCGAATCGCACATAATTATTGAATGTTGTTCGTAGCTGTTTATGGTGGATCTGGTTGACATTGGTCTGATGAACGCAAGCGAGGCGACCGGTCGGCGACGACTTAACGACACGATGCGACAACTCAGCGACGCCATACGCACCGGCTTCAGCGTACACCTACAAACTACTTCCGTTTCCGGTCTAGCAGATCATGTGACCGTGACGTCACTGCGCCGGTGCGACCACGACGTGGCGCCGGGCGGATGCAGTAATGGTAGCCTGGTGGCCGAGCGGCTGCGACCCCCCGCCGCCCCGCCGCGGCCCCGGGCTCTCATGACGTCATCAAACGACAGTGTGAGTGTGACGTCATCGTCGTCGTCGGCATGTCGGACGGTCGTCTGCGCGGACTTGGCAGTGGTTATTGTTTCGTCGTGTTTTCTGTCGCTGATGTACTATCTGACCCTTCGACTGCAGTGTTTTAGCCAACAAACGACGAACATATTGCAATCGGCCGCCGATTATCCTCCTCGAAATTAACGTATATATGACGACTGGCGATAATCAGGGGCTTCTACCCCATTACCTGGTAGGCGCAGCTTGCGCCCAGTGAAATAAATAAGTGAGGATGGAGTTTTGTTAAGGGTGTATTCAGAATTGCTAGCATCAGTAGCGCTGTTTTAGCTTTTCAAAATGCACCGCAAACTGTTAGGCGGCTGGGCTCTGCCCGGATCCGGCAGGAGGGGAGGGAACAAGAAAGGAAAGATAGGGGAGAACTTAAGCCCGATTTTAATTTTAGACTTGGGGTATAGAAGCCGTTGGCGATATTCATACAATCGTAACTACGCGACAATCACACTCAGTTACAGTGATATACTCGTAACTGACAGCAAGGGGAGGTCGGTCTTGATATGCAACAATTAATTGCCTTATTGCTAGTATGCGGCTAAATATTGAGAGGGTAATAAATCGTCGAAAACGGAGTACGAAAAGAGCACATGCACCCGGAGCGGGGGGAAAGCAGGTGAGGCTTAGCCCCGTCCGTCCACTAAATTATCGTAAACTTTCTCAGATTTCTCTGACATAAAAAGAAAACTAGCTATCGGTTTGATCGGACTGTTCCGACCAATACTAGACCTGCTATTGCGGGCGGCCGCCGCTTTTCGGAAGGAACGGTTTTGAGTACGTCCGTGTGATCTTAAGTACGACAATCGTAGACTTAATAAAAACAGGCACGCATTATTGCAATATGATTATGATCGTTCTACAATGACTGAACCGGCGTGGAAATCTGTGAATAAATCTTATGTGAGTAAATGTGAATCGTATGCGGATTGCGGAGCAAACACAATACGACAGCGTTTTGCTCGGACAAAAAAGCTTCGACAACTTTTGAAACAAGGGCCAGAAGAGAGCTGTCAAATGGAAAACAGCATGATTCCGCTTAGTGTTAGTATTAAAGGGTACAAGTGGTAGACCTATGCCTGTACTGCATTATAGGCTTATTGTGAGTGTCTTATGTTTTTGATTTTGGGTTGCGTCATTTTAAGAATCGTGTACTGTAGGCTATCTATACGACTGCAACTGACTTGAAGAACGCACTGCCGACTGGTGTGAATTTAACTATGAAATGATAACACAGAAATATAAGTTTTGTTAATCTGTTGTACGGTGTACATTGCAAAGGCAATGCAGGCGCATTTTATAGGATGTCTTTTTTCAACGTTTGATTTGTGTTTTAATAATTGCTCATTTTGACAACCATTTGCCACTAATTAATGCAAAATAGCAGACAATGGCATATTTATGTTATACAGTAACATGTGTGTAATATCTAGTTTTAATATAATAAACAAGCCTACATCTGTAAATAAGTAACAGAAATATTAAGAAAGAGTGGTAAATTTTTATGACCGTTTGCTCGTCGCTCGTAAAGTGAATTTTAAAAGATCACGTGACGAAATCGAAGCGAAGTTACCTGCTAGTTTAATAGCTAATTACAAATGTATATGGTAAAATATTTAAATAAACTGTTTGTTAATTTGTTAATTTATGTGTAGGCCTATTTGTATGTAAACTGTGTTTTATGTACTTGTATTTGAATTTTTAAAAAACGTGTAACTCAATCCAGTCACCTAGGTATGTACATGTTTGTAGGACTAGTTATTTTTTTCAATCTGTGACTGTCTGTCAGAGCTCAGAAAGCAGTTTCTCTCTGTCTGGATTTATTGCTAAACGTTTAATTATAAGTTTATTATGTTTTAACTAATGTGGCAAAAATGTGATGGCAGTGTTGAAGTTTACAAGGAGACAGTCGTGCGATAACACTTTACAAAGTAAAGTAGTAAATATGCACGTATAAATAAGCAACTAGGGCCTACATCGTGTCCACAAAAAGTAGTTTTTTAAACATTATGCAATAACAAGTAGTAAACTTGTAGTTGTTTGTTATAGTTGATATCGTTCTTTGACAGTTATATTCTAAAACTCTCGTCTGACTAACTGCAGAGGCGCAACGCAAAACTTCACAGTACGGTTCATACTTAATTGTTTTTTTTATTTTTCCATGTCCATTTTCGTCCATTTTGAGGTAAAGCAGAAACGCATTTTATAGTAAGAAACACTTGTGCTTACCTTAAAATCGGTGACAACAAAAATGTAAACATAACTTTTTGTAATTTTTTTTATAATATTGATCAACTTTTTTTGTTTTTTTTTATAAAATTATTATCAGTATGGGTCCAGCACCCAAAACTTCTTGTATTGTTTATTTGTTTATTGGCTATTTGCTGCTATGATAACGCACTGTTTGGAATGGTATCACTACCGTATTGCTGTTTTAGTATGTTTTCAAACTGGAATTTATTGTCAGTCGTGACTTACAAACAACAGTCAACGTACTCAAAATTTAACATTTACTTTTTTGTGTTAATTTTCTTTATGACGCAGGTTTACTTATACCGTTTTTTGCTTTTGGGACATTGTTTTCATTAGCTAATTGCGATATTGTGTCGTTTTATTGCATATTTTAAACGATTTTCTACGTAGCAGTTTAAGTAAGCTTTAATATCGATCTTATTCCGCATGTAAGTAAGTAAGTAAGTAAGTAAATGATTTATAAAGCGCCAAAGTCTCAGAAAGAGAAAAAAAGGACACAGTTCGTTCACCTTTTATCTCCGTGACGCCGTGACGTCGGCTGTTTACTGGCGACGTGTGTAGCTGTAGATGTAGACTGCATTTTTCCAAATTTGTAAACAAATATAATTTGAATATGAACTAACGCTTTATTACATAAACTTAAATATGTTTAATAATTATAGTCGTCACAATGTAGACCCCTAGGTATTTTTATATACACGAATGATCATTACCATTAGTTTTCCGGTCGCGATTCAAGTAATACTTGTATCGAGACGTTTGCTAATTTTTCTTATCGATACAAAAATGTGCAACGAACAATTATTGCTTTCAGCTGCAAGTGGGCAGAGCGAAATGACAGCGCCGACCGGTCTTCAGCTATAGTTAAGCACTGCTGGAGTGGATAAGTAGGTACGCAGTACTGTGACGAAGTTAAACAACGCTCAGCTTGCATAAACTGTACCGTCGTTTGCTTTATGACGAATCCAGCCGAAAATTGTGACAACAGTCGCAGTGCGAACTGTTTGTGGTTCAATCAGAATTGCAGCATAACGCGGACGGATTTTTGGTCTTTAGCAGATTTCTGTTTCAATCAGTGGAGTATATATTATAAGATAGCACAATCTCAACATGCAGTGTGTGTCCCCAAAAACGGTCACGCTCATAAGGACACAGTTCGTTCACCTTTTATCACACCGTGGCGCCGTGACGTCGACTGTTTACCGGCGACGTGTGTAGCTGTCAATCAAAAAGTACTCGACGGGCAACACTGTCAAAGGCTCCTTGCGTCGTGCGCAGAGAGCCGGTTTCGGATCGGAGAACTTTGCATCATAACACTTCTTATTCTTCCGATCATAAGAAGCATATTGACATAACATGTGGTATGCAAGGATGCAGAGCAGTTTCAATAATCACTTAGTCAATTTTGAATAATACCTATCTGCGGATAAAGTCGACTCGTGTCCAACTTTGGACAGACTGCGGACGTAAGTTTTGTCGATTTCGCAGACCTCCTTGGCTGTAAGCGTCACGGATGGCTTGTCCACGACGTAGACGGTCAGGCGTTATTATCTGCATGGACATATACTGCTGATGTATCCATCTAACTTCTAAGAGCCATCAGACACAAAGGATAAATGAAAAAATTAATTAAATCACACTGGGATCGTACAGGTACTGTTTTTACAATTTTCGGCTGCAGTCGTGTGTTATAAAGCCAACGACATGTAGTTTATGCATCTGAGCGCGGTTTATGTGTGACACCGCACTGTATGGAGTGGCATGATCTTGTACTGCGTACTTGCTTACCCACTCTAGCAATGCGGTATCGTGTACATAGGCTTAAAACAGATTAAAACACAGTCGTTGTCGACTCCGTTTATCGTTTGTCACAGAGCAAAACCTGGCGTTACAAAATTGCGGAAAAGATTCATTTAATCGCACGCAGTGGTTCGCATCGTTCGCACGCACTACGACAAAACGATATACAATCTTTTGCTCAGGTATAGTTTATATATTTTATTTTATCTCACGATACGTGTGCGAACCTCCTAACAGACTGTTGGTACTTAAGCCGTACGTCAAAAAGTATACCACTTAAGTTTTGCCATGCTTCACCAGATATCGACCGATTTTCACACCAAAAGGGTATTTTGTGAAACGTAAATGTTAGAAAACTTTCTTAGTAATTAATCAGTGCAATTGATATCATATTGTTTATTTGCAAAAAGACATAAAATGCTTAGCTTTTATTTATATCACAATATCGTTTAGCCAAATTCTCTCTCAAGCGTTTAGCGCACGCTAATTTTCTGTTGTTCGTATTTCACAAACTAGTGTAGAGACGCGTTTGAGATGCGGTGGAGTCTTTAACCATTGGTATTTAAAATTTTTTTTGAAATATTGTTTTGATGTAGGAATTGTGAAACTCGGTCAATACTTGGTAAACTTATTACAAATTTGGTGGTCCAAAAGTGTTTTTTCACTGTATAGGCCTATACAACGTAGCAGATAACGACACACTTTACGTATATTCTTATGTGTAAAACCGTGACTATCTGAGAAAGCTCTGTATTTTCGACTAGCACTGTATAATATACAGACACATCATAGTTGAGTGTTGTCGTTACACCCGTTGGTATTCATACCCTTGACGTTCACAGCCCCAAGTTTAATGCCTGCAACAATTTACGCCTACTACACACCATAAACCATTCGGCTGATACATAGCTTATTAGTTCGTGCCTACTGTCATGTCAGCAGTTTTTTTTAAAGATAGACCTAAGAATAAACTCCCATGAATTATTGGACAGCAAATCGTATAAGAAGCTGTATGTTGCATAAATTTGCTGCAGGTTTTCAATTTTTACTTTTTAGTTGACCGTACTTATTGCTATTGGCATGGTTGTCGTCCATCTGTCCGTCTGTCACAGATATATTGTATCTAAACGATGCGAGATAAAGCCTAGGTTGATATTAATCACTTACAGGAAGTCACACATTGAATATAAATCATTGACCTTGAATGACCATAAAAGACCACAACGCACTATGCCAATCGTGCGGTATTGTAGCTAAACGATAAGTCGTAAAGGGTCGGCGATGGTATATACCATAAGATAGGGCGATGACAACTTTTTATAGGTTGTCAGTAGTAACCACGTCTCTGTCTACAGCGGTTTGGCCGCAATTTTCACTAGAAATTTTTAAGCTATAAATGGGCGTATTTCAGAAACGGTGAGAGATAAAGCCAACGTTATTATTAATTATTAATAGAAAGTGGCATACGCCCCTTCAAATAAAATAAGATCGTTGACCTTGGATGACCTTAAAGGTCACTGACAACCAGTACGGTCGGCTATCCTAGCGACAGCTGCGCTTCTTGTCTAATGGCTTCTTGTACAACTTGTTGTACAAAAAATCTACAACAAATCAAAACAAGTAGAGCTTGGGTCTAACAACACACGGCGATCGACAAAACCAAGTTTACAAATGTTAACCATTTAACGATGATCTATCTCACCTTTTCCAATATAAAACCTTTATTGCGATTTCAAAAAAATGTTTTGTTTTTTTTGTAATGCGAAAGCCTAAATAGACCCTGTCTTTTTCTGAAAGCTGCATTTTAATGACATCATAGTTATACGCAAATTTTAACTAAACTTTAATACATTTTAGCAAAATAAAATAAGTCTAGCAAACTTTGTAGTGAAAAAATATGCAAATGGACACAAAAGTTATGTGCAGTAAACTGTAGACGTAGTTTGCCAGCATCACGGTAAATTGTGCGAGTTGCGACGTACTAAACCTGTACAATGTCTGCATCGTTTGCCTTAGACTGCTGTATCTCACAGGCAAACTGGCTACAAGCTTACAAGATGCAGTGTACAAAAGGTTATTATTATCAAGGCGTATGCGATTGGGACACGCATCGTTTGCTATTATATCGTCATAGCCTACAAGTAAGAATGTCTGTCTGTCGGTGCTCGTATATGTCAATCATTCTTGTTGATATCACAAACGCCCTTATTTCAGACCTATTCAATACCGCCAACTGCACGACTGGACGTATAGAGAAGGCGATTTCATACACGCTTGCATTCACGCCGCTGACTTCAAGTTAGATGGTGCAAAGGCGAAGTCATCAGCGAAGTGTGTGCGGCGGATTCGATTCTTCTTTTTGTCTTGCACCACGACGTAACGATACGGTAATCTATCTTCTCGATGGTAGTGTAAGCAACTAGAAATAGACAATAATTAAGCAGCTGGATGAACAGAGTTTTCAACACCAAGTTTTTTTATGCAGCATCAAATGTTTTAACGTGAGGTCTGATAGTGATAAACAATTTTCGTTACGATAAAATGAGACAAAGTATGCAATGCATGCTACTTGATCATGATGCTACTCGATGGTAACCATATTAGGCTATTAACTGACTCAAAAATTAGTTAATTACTGTCAAAATATTCAACAGCAATTGCTAGTAAAATGTCTTAAAATTCTCATAACTTACATTGTCAAAATCAAAGCCAGAGTAAAAGTGTGGATAGTCAAATTAACGATGTCCAATGCATGGATTTAACGAAGCCCCACGGGTTACATGCAAAATAAAACATTTTTGGTAAAAAAATGTTTCAGACGCGGCAATTATTCGTAACGCAGGTTTAAAAACTGAACAAATCGCAATAACCAGGCGACAGCAGCGACAGCGATGTTGAGATCCATCTATCTGCTGTACTTCTGTCTGGCCTGTATCCCGGCTGCAGTATTCGGCGATCACCATTGCTCCACAGAGCTGCCCGCTGACTGTTTGCAACCCACGGGCAGCGACTGTTCCTGGTTCCAGCTATGTCTAAACACCCGGGTGCAGTGTGGAATCGTCTCGCCTAACTACGTCGTCGACGGACTACGACTCTGCGATCTCTACAGTAATCCCAACGTGATTCTGTCACGAGCCGGATCCGACACGATTCAGGCCGTGCGAAAGTGCGTCCAGACAAGCCTGCTGCACCTTCTCGACTACACGTAAGCTTGCGTCTGAATTTTATCCACCTTTAGCCGCTTGTCATTTCTGTGTTTTTTTAAAGAATCACAATAATTTAGATTTTAAGTAAACCTAAGTAAATAATAAAAGTCATATATCGCACAATGTCGGCAAAAATATTGTCGAATCTGAGGCGGAATCGCTTTTGCAATCTCAAGCAATTTTGCCTACTACCATGCACTTTTTCGTAACTCGGTCTGTGTGTCCGTGCACACTGCTTAGGCCAAAACGGTTCGACGGATTCAGATGCCTGTGGAGGTTCAGAGACACATTGCGTTAAACGAAGGTTTCTTACCCCATACGAAAAGAAAAAATCTGGGGTCCAAACCTCTAACGGAAATATTTTACTGTATTCGCCAAGTGGCAGAACTATTCGTGGCAAAAAATTCGAGATCTCTGATAACTTCCAATCTGATTGGTGTTTTTACGAACGCATACGTGCTCACTCTACTCCTGTATATTGTATCAGTATTTGTATACCGGTGAGCTCATGGTATTTAGGTACTGCTACTATCCACCGACTTGCCCGGACTTAAAAACGATGGCGAAGGACGCATTAGTTCAGTGCCACGCGAACCTTACGTCCAACCGTTCCATCTGTGACCTGCCCTGCACTGACTACGTGCGCGTTTTCTGGACCATCAAGAACTCTATCGTGGGTCAAGTCAACATCACCGCCGCTAAGTTCAGCGCTCTGGAAGCGATCAGCTGTCTTACCGGCGGAGCCTCCGAAGTACGTTTAACATCGAATTTATTTGTTTCATGCTTGCAGTCAATGTTTTACTGAGTCATAATTATATGTCCCTTTACACGATAAAGCGGGGCGACTGAAAACGCGAGACTTGACATCATGAAACCATCAGATTTGTGGGGACTGACAATGTGGCACCGTAAGCAAGGATGGACAACGAGAGACCTGACAAGCTATTCTGCCAAGCTGGCTCGATAAGCTAGCTCATCAAGCTATAGCTTTATCGTGCAAACAAAAGTAAAGCATCGAGCCAGCTTAATCATGTAGACTCTCGTCAAGCCAGCTCAACAAGCCAGCTTGATGAGCGCAGCATGAGTTTTCGACCATGTGTAATAAATGAATTGTTTAGATAATACATCGAACTTGCATGACGATCTAACTTCATCGTGTAAGTTATGCCAGGTATTAGTGTTATTGTACGACAGTCCTGTTAAGCTGCATTACGAGTCTTGCGGTTCTGCTCGCCTGTTCGTCCGTCTGTCGCGCAGAGGCTTTTAACTCGAAAACAAAAAAGCTTAGACAAAAAACAACATTGGTAAGCCTATAAATGTTTTTAAGGACAGGAAAAACAAATATGCCAAGCGTAGAAATTTAAATGTCACGGTTAAGGTTAGGGCCAAAGCCGCACGGCTCTAGGCGGATGGCCGCCCAATATTTCAGCACTGGGCCGATACATTCTGCTTTAGTTGGTTTTATTTTACTGCAAAAACACTTATACGGCTTTGATTTTTTACTTATTTATTGCACACGCATTTTTGTCATTGTTTGTTAACGTTGTGAGCGTATAATAATCAATTAAAGTATGCATGTATTCCGCTGCAGTGTTCGTTGTTCGGCGGACCGAAGCACACCATCTGTCGCGCCGCGTTCAGAGCGGCCGCCCATCTGAAGCACTACCGACTGGCGGTAAAGTGCAGCCAGGGATTTGACCGGGCCGCCGCCTGTCCGTTCGCCCGGCAGACTTCTGCGGTCACCGACAACGAACTGGCATATGCCATCGTCGATGCTATAAGCATCAAATTCAACTGGTATGAGGCCACCACGATTGATTGGTACGCCGTCTCCGGTGACGATCAACCGAATGGGGATAGCGGCTCCAAGAGCAAAGATAGCGATGGAGGGAGCAAGAAAGGAAGTGATGACAGCGATGGAGGGAGCAAAAAAGGGTCCAATGACATCAGCGGTGGGAGCAAAGAAAGCAAAGATGGCAGCGATGCGTCTGGAGGCAGCAAACCGTCGACAGGCAGCAAAGCGTCTAACGACAGCAAAGACGGCGACAGCAAGAAGTCGGACAAGGACAGTGGCGCGAGTGACGACGACGATGCCGCCAGTGATAAAGACAGCGATGACGACTCTGATGGAGCTAGCGACGGAGACAGCGAAGATACGGACGACGACGGCTACGGCTACGGCTACGGCTACGCCGACGACCAGGATTCCACCACGTACATCGAGGTACTCTTACAGCACCAAATGCTATTGCTTTCAATGTTTTAAATCGTGTCCCAAAAAAGAAGCCACCTTTATTTTTTGAAGAGCTCCGCAAAAATTGGTCAATTTTAATAATTCTTGGCCTGCAACATCAAGCAGAAACGAAATTTGACGTTGATACTATAGTTTTGCTCACCTCACCCCGATACTGTCACTACACTACCTTGTGAAATACAGAAGTCGTAGTTTGGCCATTTACAACAATGAATTCATGTTTAGTAGCATCGGCTCCGAAATGATTGACTGTATAACGATAAACACGATTGGCAATTATTATCTTCCAAAACGTTATACGTGTTACATCACATCGTTTTTTACAGCTTTTGCTCAAAATGTAACTTAATGTCTTGGTAGCGTAACGATTATAACGTTAGACTTTTTTTTGCTGGCTTATATGCCACTAATAAAGAATCCTTCAACAACGTCTTGCTTTCAGATGCTGATTCCGATCACCACGAAAATCTACTCACCTAAACTTACCCGAAAATTGTTGGCCAAATCTGCCTGTAACTTTCTGTGTAATCATGCTAACAAATAAAGACACATACACACAAACAACAAACAGACGAATAAATGACTGTCGCTGTCTCTATAGCTAGCCTGATAGTGTTGATTTTACTTCGTTAAACAAGTTCAAGCAAAGCATTTTAACTGTTAATCTAAGTAATCATTTAATGTGTTTTAAATGTTAGTTATTAGTAATTTTATATGAAACTGTGTTCTCGCTTATGTTTGTTATTCTAGACATTCAAACGAAACTTAAAAACTTTACTGTTTCAGCGAGCTTTTATACCTCTGAGTAGTTTTTACTTTTTGTACATTATCCTTAGGTTTTATTTTAGTTTTTAGGTGTGTTGTACACCACTGGTCACTTTTGTAAGTGGTTATTATTTTGATTGATTGATTGATTGATTGATTGATTCGTAAAAGCTTAACTGTTCCTGTCAATATAATGTCAGATAGCAGTGTGCCCCACATGACGTTCTTGTGACGAATAAATGATCGATTGATAAACGCTGGGTGTCACATAATTTTCTCGGCGAAAGTAACTAACAATGGGACATGATCTTTGCGTCGTTGAAATGATATTAATGTTGTCATTGTGTTTTCTGCAGATGTTCGTGGCTGATCGCTTGAGTCTTGGTTTACTCAGCATGTCGCAGGTCTCAGGAAGGCTTCACCTTGTTCAGGTGATTCAGCAGCTGCGCTTCGGCATCACCGTGGGACTGAACGTGACCGTAGGAGAAGAAACCAACGTCTGCTACATCGAGTCCATCTCAGAACAGACGAACAAACACGGCCTCGACTACAGCAAGGATAGCGGATCACAGAGTGGAAAGAGTGACAAGAGTGACAAAAGTGATAAGAGCGAAAAAAGTGACAAGAGCGAAAAAAGTGACAAAAGTGACAAGAGCGAAAAAAGTGACAAGAGCGAAAACAGTGACAAAAGTGACAAGAGTGATAAGAGCGAAAAAAGTGAGAAGAGCGAAAAAAGTGAGAAAAGTGATAAGAGCGAAAAAAGTGACAAGAGCGAAAACAGTGAGAAAAGTGACAAGAGTGATAAGAGCGAAAAAAGTGACAAAAGCGAAAACAGTGAGAAAAGTGATAAGAGCGAAAACAG
>Ga0209367_1007347_pt1 | contig 15190 bp, 6 predicted proteins | sample WorMetLIZISLAND2_FD_187412 | JGI IMG/M metagenome (GOLD analysis project Ga0209367, IMG submission 187412) | Marine gutless worms symbiont microbial communities from Max Planck institute for Marine Microbiology, Germany - Olavius geniculatus... ... | reverse complement strand
TGTAAAAAGGCACGATAGACAGCCAAATTCATGTTGCCAACTCGCCGTATGTGTCAGGACGAGGAATATTTAGGAACACTATGCTTAATTTCACACAATTTTATGCATTAAATTGACAGTAGACAATTTAAATAATGGATATAATTTTATATATTAGAATTAGGATATGCTGAAACTCATCTCTGTACTCTACACTACAGGCTGTTGGGGGGGTTAGACGTTTGTGACGTCATATTTGAAGGGGGTCCAGGGAATTGTGACGAAGGAGGGGTAAACTTTTCCTTAAAATCGCGTGACGTCTTTTCTAAAGGTGATTGTAAAGCGACTGCGTTGTCATCGACATTCTTTTCACTCTAAATTGTAGTGTACGAGTATTGTATTGTATTGCATGCATTCATATTTAGCTGGCTCGGCAATTGCTCGTCAAGCCAGCTCGACGAGCGCTCGACGACGAGCCAGCTTGTCGAGCCAGCTTCGTCGTGTAAACAGGATACTGCATACTGTGAATGTATACGTTTTATACTTCCAGAAGCCACAAGACGCTGCAGAGAGACTGAATAGTAGTGTGACGTTTAACTGCAGTGCAGGCAACGGCAGTCATGACGTCATCTGGTCCAGCCAACAAGCAGGTACTTTAATACTTTTATCACAATCCATGCCGTCACTATTGACATATAGAGTCAACAGTATTTAAATACCACTAAAATAGTTTAAGGGTTAAAGGTTAAAAGTTGTGCATAGCTTTTCATGCAAAACTTATCGCAAAGCTACGGAGCGTCACCTGCCGTATGGAGCTATCAGATAAAACAGTGTTACCTGTCACCAGACATAGGTAAACGCGCCCAGCTTTAACGTTAGCCAGACAGGCCGGTACTCGATTTATCTACCCCAGAGGGATGGCTGAGTTGACCTTGGTATTGGTTATGTACCGAGATGGTTTACCTGTCCGCAGACAACCATCCATCTAAGTATAGTAATCAGTTGACAGCAATCTGACCAAGAATTGAACGCACGACCTCCCGATCATACGTCCAACGTCTTAGCAGTACCAAGCCATCTAGTAAATGTTTTTGGCTACTGGTTTTGCTATTTAAGCAGTAAGTTTATCTACTGATGGTCGAGATGACATTGCATGATTGTAGGCACACTGTTCTTCAACACACGTTCGTTCAACACGCAAGCAACGCGACGCATGCGAGCCGTGCGGATACGTGCCGGGGTGTCTCTTACGTTGTCTGCACTGCAGCGCAGTGATGACGGACGATATCGATGTGAAATCAGTGACACCGGGCTAACACACACCGCCACCCTCACTGTTCTGAGTATATAACTATGTTTCTTTCTTTCTCTCTGTCTGTCTGTCTCTCTGTTTGCTTGTTTCGCTGTACAGTGTAGACCGAGAAAAGATAAACATTTGCATTCGTACTCATTTTATATATGGTGTTCTTTGAAAATTTTTTTATTTCACTAGGTAGTGTAGCGACGCAGTCAAGGTGTGCCAGGATATTTGCGTATGTACAGGGCGGACAGTCGGATGAAATGGGCAAAACCCTTATTGTGGCTTATTATTATAGGATGGTCCCACTAATGGATGGCGAGTGTTACGGGCACCAGTGGCATCTGGGCCTATGTGTATTGCACTGTATATCGGAAACTGTTATCAAGTGGAATGTAAGTTTGGTGTTTCGTCGATGTTGCTGGTTGAGACTTGTAGATTTCTAGTACTTGAGCGACTAGACCGACGCAGATACCTGTAGCCCAATGCTGCAGACACGGCGCTTGGACCACAGCCACGCACTGCGTATAACGCTAAAACGCATTTGTCGTTGCCAGCGTTGTAAGGGGGTATTGAGACATTCTGTGCATTTCCTGTGATGCTGTATCCCATGTTTCGATTCCGCTTTGTGCATTGTGCAAAAGACGAAAATAAATTGCATGCAATTTGGTTCTCGTCATATACGTCGTCACCTACATACTTTGCACTTTGTTGGCAGCAAGAACTTTCTAACCAATAACAATTACTTGTGGCATTCACTCTTCTGTCACTCCTGCGCCCAGTGCATGAATCGTTCTAACAGAGCCATCAAATGGACTGCACGAATCGTCCCATAATCGTAAGAGGATATATATATATATATATATATATATATATATATATCGACAGATTGCGCCGAAAAACAATCAAAAATGCCATATACATGTATCTAAAACTGTGGCACATTTTTTCACTAATTTTGCACCGTATATGGAAGAGAATTCGGGTGACGTGTGTGGCAAATTTTATTATAGTATTTGGCTTAGTTCAGTTATTTGAACTTTAAACTGCATTTTTCCACTGAACAAGTAAATAAACGGCCATTTTGATCTTAAAATGACAGCGCTGATCGTCACATCTTGCACACATATTCACTTGCTTAGTTCCAGAGACATAGAATCATGCTAGAGGATTGTTTTTCGGCACTGCTGGTATAGTCTTGTACTGAAATCTATGGTTGAATGGCTGAACAGTGGTCAATGGTCGTCTATAGGTCTACTACATGTTTATGTCTGTCATCACTGTGCCTGGCCAGTCGCTGCAGTCGGCGTCATGGACTTTGATATCAATAGCTACTGTTTGTAGCCTGTAGCTGGTCGAGATCTGTTCTGTAATGGTGACTGCGATCAGATAGGCTTTTCTGATGACGGAGTCTTCTGTCTTGATAAACAGATGAGCCTCAGTGGGTTCTCATGTCAGACGTCAGGCCGATCTTTGTGTGCACCGGCGCCCACAAACTGTGCATATGCTGATTTGACTAAGTGGTCATTGACGTGGCAGCGTCCTTGCTCCGTTGACGTTTCTGAATGACTTGGTCGATTCTGTTTTACTCGGAGTTTCTGACTTCTGAAGATATCGTGGAAAGTTAAGTCAAGTCGTCAAGCCGAGTTTCGGTTCTTCAAACGCGCTCAGTCAGGCGTGCATGCAGCAGCACTTGCCGACATAAACGCTTCCTAGAACTAGGACCTGTAGGCTTACGCAAGGCCGCAGTTTAGCTTCCTGCTTGCCAGAAGCGACAAACGAATTACGACGTCAGATTTTACATGCCACTTATTCGTCTGTAGCACGTTTTTGACGCATTTGTAGGCATGGGATATTTAGTTTCCTTCGCGATTGCGTCGCTACACTACCTTGTAAAATATGAATTTTGCAACAGGAGCCTGCAGCTATCTAACGCTGCAGCATATGCTGGTGATTTGCCGCTGTCCTGTCGGTTTACTTTCACGCGAAGTCTGGCTTCGTTTACACTGTAGGCCTACTGAGACATCCGCCGCTGTGGTTCGGTCACTTACGTCCGGTCTCTCTGCGCGAGCACACAGAACTAGCAGCAGCAGCAGCCTGGCAGAGGTGACGAGTGATGAGTTTTTCATCGCTGCCTGGAGGATCTGATCCGTAGGCGAGAGGTTTGCAAGCCATGCGGCTCCGCGCGAAAGTAGGACCGAACTCCCCAGGACATAGCCTCCCTAGAACAGACTACGACGAAACCCCTTCTCCAGAACAGAACCTGTTACTCAAGAAGTTTGGCAGCTTTTGTTCTTGTGGGATGTTTTCGAACCCCCTATAACTGACTGACAGCATTTTGACATGCCTGACTTTTTTGGCAAGACCCTGGCGGTAGAAGAGGGGGGTTATGCTAAGCGAGGGTTATGTCTTGGGGAGTTATGTTCGAAGACCGTTCCGGGCAGAGTTCAGAGGCCTTTGCCGCTGGCGATATGGTGTCGACGAGTGTCGTCATTGTAACGCCAGATGACAGACGAACGCCGCAGAAACCGTGTGAGTTACGCGTACCGGCGCCTCGCATGAAATATACTGCAACGACTTGCTGACAAGTTGTAGCCGGGCTGCATGAAGATAATTGAGTCATCGCACCGAAAAGAAAAAAAGGATAAAGAAGGTCCCGTAGTTGCTTTAGTGCTGCTTACATGAGTCAGTCACTCAGACTCGAGTCTGATTCTATAAGGCTGAAGCGCTTTACAATCTCGGAGTGACGGCTGATTAGCACGAACTAATGACACCGTAACGCACTATGCGGCCATCCGTTGCCAGCGTAAACAAACAACTGGGCCCGCGGTTCGCAGCCAGCAGACATACCACCGCCCCAATCAGCTAGCAGTTTGAGCGGCTGCTAAAGACGACATTTTTGTTTTGGTGCTGAGATCGCGGTGCATTGTGGCTAGGCCTGACTGTTATCCTAGTCTTTAAGCTATCTTACTTACTTACTTTAAAAGGACAAAGTGAGCCGCACAGAGCTTATCAGGGCTTCAGAAGACAGATTGCTCTGGCAGCGCATGGTCGCCAACGTCGTGGACGACGGCTCGGCAACATGACATGACACTTACTTACTTGCCTTGGGCCTTCACACAGTAGCAACCAAGTCAACGCTAAAGACAAACTCAAATATAAGTCCGGATTCGGTCTGCAGTTGGCTCCAAGCAGAAAAGATGGCTATAGTGTTGCGACGGCAGTTATTGCATTGACTGTTTGTCTCGTAAGTGACTTATGCGTCGCCGCGGGCGTTTCAATATCGACTTTGTCGATCGTCGTTGCGTTGTTTTACGTCGGTCAGGTCAACTGATGCGCACGATTTCACACGTACCCGTATGACCACGGATCGCATGGACTAGCACCAACCCCGTATGCTACATTCTCCGTCAGCGGCTATGTGGCGCAGTCGTGGGTTAAAAGTAGGCCCTATAGATGGTGCAAAACTTTGCATTTTCTGACAGACATTGTCAATTCCCCTATGTGTGTTCAGAATTTTAACGTTGCCCCTTAATTTTTTTTTCGAAAATGAGGAGTTTTAAGTTTAAGACATGTGCATTTTTAGACCAAAATTTCATGACAAGAAGAAGATTTTTCGCCCATTTTCGAAAAGTCCAAAATTTGGGAAAGGGGAGGAGTAACTTTTTCCTTGCCCATGCCAGGATGCCAAGTCCGTCCTAATAGGCCGCATTAGCCTATGGGTCTCGTTCGTCAGTCGTCAAGTCCGTCCGTCTGTCCTTTGCATATTTCTAGCTGGAAAACAAAAAGCGCGTAGAAAAAAACCAAATTCGCGTAAACGTTTCCAGGAAGATTGAGTCAACGTCTGTATTAAAGTGTATAAGAAATAACCTTAAAAATTTTGCACTGTCGAATTTTCGGACTATTAAACCGCCCCGGGACAAATAACTAGATGTCTCTGGACAGGGGTATACTGAGTTGTTAGAGCAGCAGCTGGGGCTGATTTCTAGTGATAAGCGGCGCCGTCTGCCAGTTGGTCATCTGCGTGCAGAGAAATGCAAACACTAACAGACATGTGCAGCCATGTAGGTACGTGATCCATGCGTGGCGCGTTTATTATTGCCCACAGAACAGATAAGAGACGTAATAGCCCGTGGCACGCCGACGTATAGTCCGGGCCGTGTGCGCGCAGTGCACTCTGGGTCGCCGGGAAGTGATTATGTAGTTTTCTTGGTGGGTCGGATGTCGGATGTTGATGCTGGTTGCCATAGCTACGCTCTGCTGATGATGCTGCAAGGCTTGATGATTGTGCTTCGATGTTTAGCTCGATTCTCAGCATGGGCATACACAAACACAGTGGGGAGAAACAAATGGGCAGACAGAGTGAAAGACAGACATCGATTTAACGACATTTGGTGATTGACAAACGCTGAGAACTAGACTAGATGATTCCGTAGAGACAGACCCTCTCCCACGTAACCCATCTGGAACAGAATCCTCCCCGCCTTTCTCTTGCCCTCCCGGCAGCATTCTGTCATGTTCGTGCTTTTTAAAATGCAAGTATGCGTCAGTAATGTAGGCTAAATTTTTTTTGTAAAGACCACTATAAGACTTGCATTATTTTATTCTTAAGACCAAGCAGCAGAGCTGCCGTTAGGTTAGGTAAAAAATGACATTTTTCTGACAGACCGCTGAAAATTTCCGTCAGATGAGGTCAGGAGTGCTCAAAATATATATTTTTTATTTTGCTTTTAATTAATTTTTTCGAAATGGGTCTTAGCCCCAATTTTTGCATTTTTGGACAACATTTTTTTCGACAAGAAAATGATTTTTCGACGACAGTTTTCTGACCGCCCTGAATGTAGTAGGGGGTTACTTTCCTTGCCTGCCCTCTGTCACGACGAATACGGTGCTGCTGCGGCGACGGTTTAAAGGAGTCAAAAGACAGAACAGTCGGTGAGTCGGGTTTGTAATTATACGTCGCTCAGTCACAGTCACACACAGCTTGTCGTGAACGCAGCAACAGTTACAATGCTGCATACGACACTTGAATGCTTGCTGCTCTTTAATGACTCCATGACATACGACGTAACGTCAACGTTGACTGAATAGTTACAGACGACGACTTAATTGCATGGCATGTCTTGACTCTTGAGTGAGGGGGCGATAAAGGATAATACACCCTAGGGGCTAGCCTCTCTTCCTCTTGTAACGGTGGTTAGCAGCTTAGCCATGCGAGACACCCGGCTATTATACTTGCTTGCCTAGGATAGGGCTGATAAAACCGTTGTTGTTTGAAAAAGTTGAGCTTTATTTCGTTTTTGATAGTCTTGTTAAAGTCATTTTGTTGGTTTTAATGCGCGACGACTGCAGACGCAAAATTACGCCCAAGATGATGAGCTGAAGCACAATTGCCACAGTAATTAACTATCCGAGTGTTATTAGCCCTGCAGTCTGTTGGACAGACCAACATGTGGACTTTTTGTGTGCGAAGCAGATGATTGGCGTGATTTCAGATGCTTTTCATCAGTGGCGGATTCAAAGGAGGGGATGAGGGCGGCCGCTCCCCTATCGACCGGATGCATCTAAAAACATATGAAAATTTTGCACCAAAATGCGCTATTTTAGCATCAAATTTTCAAAAAATTTTTTGGAAGAGGGTATAGCCCCCTCTCTAGACCTCTCTCTACCCCTTATTCCCAGTTTCTGGATCCGCCACTGCTTTTCATGATGCCATTTTATATTTTTAGTGACGCGACTTTAGTCGGAATTTTAACGATAAAACTGTTAATTATCGTCAACATCGTTAACGTATGAATCGTATGTTTAATGGTTAATTTCCGCAGTTTCAGTAATAACGGTACGAATGCGGCGATGCTGTTGTGCAGTGCGACCTGGTCGACCGGTGCTAACAGTGGACACTGAGGAGGAAGACATGTACGAGGGTCATAGCGTCGTCTTTCAGTGTACATCAACCGGTGGCAACCCGCCACCCAACATTACCTTCTACGGCAACCACCAACCATTACAGATTGATGGTGCGTTCACATAGTCACGAGCACTGTAAAACCGTGTAATTAGAAGCAATATGATACAACAAAATGTTGCAAAGAGAGTTGCGAAGCTTGTGTGGTAGAGATGCGCTGAAATCTATTTTTGAAACCAGAAAGCAGAAATTTATTTTTAACAATTGTATGATTCACCCATTTTATTGGTGGTTTTCAATTCACATTGCTGGCTATGGATCCCGGACGAAAGGCCACCGGACAAAATGCAACCAGACTGGTTTACATTAACATAACATTCTCATTCCTTTTCTTTATCTTTACCCTCTACTCTTTTTTACCTTTTCTTTATTTTTTTCCTCTTTTTCTTTTTCTCTTTCTCATCTATTTAATGGGATTGATATCTTCTGATTTTTTTTGGAAATAAAAACCTGTGCTCGCAGGTGATTTTAGAACATTTTAGACATCAAAATCAACATCTTTGTGAACCATTTTTTGACCGAAACTTTCGTCAAATTTCCATTGTGGAAGAGGCTGGGCCCTCTGGGCCCCTTTTCCACGTCACCGGTGAAGCTGTAAACCGAAACCCGGACTCGTATTCGTAAGTAAGTAAGTAAAATGCACATTTATACAGCGCATGGGCCTACTCAAAAAAATCTGTAACGCGCTTAGTGTATTTTGTCGTCAATGTTTGACGCAGAGTCTTCGAGGGTCATACCGCCGCCCAGTGTAAAGTACGGCTCTACTGTTGCCAGTCTGACATGGCGGCTGGAAGCGGTAGACCACCTGGCTAACTTCAGCTGCTCCGCACGCACTGACGACATAGCCGACTCACTGGTCTACTCTGCTCTCAGACGCTACCGCGTTAAATGTACGTCAGTCACTACGCTTAATACCCCGTTTACACGATGAGGCTGGCTCGACGAGAGTTGCCTTGACAAGCTGGCGCGCTCGTCAAGCACTCAGCTTGATGAATGCTTGATGAATGCTTGCAGTATCAAACATATTAGATATTGCAAGCATTCATGTAACTGGCTTGACGAGCTGGCTCGACAAGTGCTCAACATGATTGAGCCAATATTGTCGTGTGAGCGGTGTACAAAGTGTACACTCACTGCTATACTGTTTTCACAACTTTCATCTGCGCTCATGCGTCATAAAGCAAAGGACGATGTAGTGAGTGTGGTGTAAGTGCGATACCGCATTGTCTGGAGTGGTATTAGCTGGTATAGCGTACTCACTCAACCACTTCAGCAGTGATGTATAGGCCTAACTTATACACACTTTATACTTGCAGCGCCAGAATTTGGTTCGAGGGAGCACGAAACTGAGACAAAAACACTGCAGTGTTATGTTATGAAATTTATGCAATAAACAGCGACAAAGCTAAAATGCGAATGCTGATTACTGTTAGTAACCGCTTGACAGCGACCCGACCAGCAGTCGAACCTATGATCTTTTTATTGTAAGTTCGACGCTGTACCGTGAAAAATGAAGACTTAAGCCCACTGCTAGATTCGAGTACGCTATCACTAGAATATGTGAAAAGAAACGCTGCTTTTTGTTTTGTCGTTTTATTGATCCATTTCTGTTTTTTGGCTGTGTTTTAACCTCACCGTTTTATGACGTGGTCTTGAAGTGCTTTTGCAATTACTGTAAGCCAGGCTAATTCTTTCCTTGTGATTGTGATATGATATGGCTATGGAAATAGGCTTAGCTGTCGAATCATGTTCGTTACAGATGCGCCGGTGGTGTCGTTGGTGGCGTCATCACAGGTATCTAACGTATCACTGAGTGACGGTCAGCGGCTGATTGCTATAGAGAACTCCAGTCTGACCGTGCTGTGTCTGGTTGACGCATATCCACTGGTGGACCGTGTCACCTGGTTCACAGACACCACCGCCGCCCTTGGAGGTCTGTCTGTCATTTTGTCGGTGCTGTTTTTAGCGGCATCGTAGAAGGGATTACCCCCCCCCGCCTTAAATTCTTGGCTATCGAAAAATTGTCGCAAAGTTTTCGTCGCAAAATACAACATTTGTGTCCGTAAACACCATTTTGGGGAAATTGAGGGGCGAAATGGAAATTCCAAACAGCCATAATCTCCTCTGACGGAAAATTGCAACATCCTGCCCCGCGGCGCCCGCCTACTTTTTTACCCACGACTCCGCTCATATTTTGACTAATTAACGACCTGAATCTTAAGTAATTTATAGAATATTGGACTTAGGAAAAATTGTATAGCTCATTACTGCACAGCGAATTGGCTTTGTTCGTTCTGTTTTGAAACTCTTCACAATACTTTCAGTAGCCTTAGTCACTGAAGTCTCTGTTAGTCGACGCTCGATTTTTTCTGCGCTTGTTCACTGATCTCTTTCATATTTTGTGAGGTTACTTTGCCGCATTCAGACTTTTGGTTGTCGTTTTCGTTTTCGGAATTATGTGAGTGAGACACCAGTCACTCTTTAGCTATGGCGGCCTCTAACTATGGCAGTCCGTCACCTACCATTGTAGACCTACATCGTCAGTCAAAAAACGTAGCCACCGAGTTTTTGTCATAACATGGATTTTCATTCTTTTACTTCCGCATTTTGCAAAACAACTTTGCAGTTATAAAACGAACAACTCCGTATGCCACTTAATAAAAATATATATTGGTGTCATTATCATAAAATAAGCGCCACAGCATAACATTCCGTTGTGTCATATATTGACGAGTCATGCAGTAGTTAACATTTCTGTCGTAAATTGAACAGCAGCAGACAGACGGAAGCGTGTAGAAAGCTACAAAATGAACTGTGCTGAAATGAAATGCCGGTTTAGTTGCACCGACAAGAAAGAGTCTGTTAGTTCTGTCAGTTTTATTTCAGTTATTTTCATAAAGTATATTACCCGAGTTCAGATCGGTTTAGTTCAGTTCAGTCCAGTTCCGTCGCTTTCTGCACGCCTTAAAAGTGTGTGTGCCGTACGTGTGTAAGTAAGCAAGTCAATCAATCAATCAGGGGTTTTTAAAGTGGCCTAAGTAATGTAAACTACTGCTGGGTCCACTAGAGAGAGACAATTAGTTCAGGAAATACCCAGGAAATGATTTTGTAAAGAGGTGAGTCATTGAGACGCTGGCGGAAGATGGACAACGACTCGGCAGATGTCACATCGTCTGGCAGGTCGTTTCAGGTCCGTGGTTGTTATCTTGGCCGGAGGCACTGCCAGACGGTTGGAAGTAGCAAAACGGAGCGGTTGTTGGCCATCAGGTAGGTTGGCGACGTAATTGAGTAGACCATGTTAGTAAGTGAGTAAGTAAAGCGTGAACTTATATAACACATAACGTTAAAATTAACCTCTGATATATGTAATGTATGTTTGTTGGTGTTAGGCGGCAGCGGCGCGGTGTTGTCAATTGATGCGTTGTCCGTGTCTGATGCGGCGACTTACACGTGCAGTGCTTCCAATGCTGCCGGTCGAGGAAATTCATCGTTGCGACTCATTGTCCACTGTGAGTGTCTGCTGTTAGTTACCAGAACCTGCCGTTTTCTTCACAGTGCACTTTGTCGTCCGTAATCGTCGCCAGTATTCATTATGTAGACGCAGTGTTAAAATATTGTCAAATATTTGTCTGGGGATTTCAATTTTTCGACTGTTGGAGTCCGACCAAAATTGCAATATAAACCGTATATATTATTATCTAGCCGAACCCCAGTACATAAATTGACATTGTGTTGGGGGGGGGGTTGGCAAAACAGTTTGAGAGGTTTAACCCTCCAACTTTCCTGACAATTCAAACACGGTGCAGACCCGTGGAGGGATGGCCAGGCTGAGTCGACTTGGGTGGTTTAGTCGAACACCCACGAACGGTCACGCATCTGACTTGGTGGTGTAACGATTAGCCTATTAGGACGTTTGACTTACGATCGCGAGGTCGTGGGTTTCAGGTCGCTATCAAGTAGTTACTACCTGGATGGGTGAGTGTCTGCGGACAGGTAAACCATCTCGGAATATTACCAGCACCAAGGTCAGCTCAGCCTTCCATCCTTTCGAGGTAAGTTAATCGAGTACCGACCTGTCTGGCTGGGATTAAGGCGGGGCTCAGTCAACTGTGCCGGGTGGCAGGTAACACAGTGTGATCCCATATAGCAGGTAACGCTCCGTGTTTTTGCGATGCGATTTCCATAAAGAGCAGTACGCAACCTTTGGTCATTGTAATCTTGTTCTGGAACACGCCTATGATGTCGGTCTCATCAGCCCAAGGTAATGCTGTCATTCTGCTGCCCATTTTGGGCAACAGAAAAGTAAATGTTCAGCAGTTTCCTCAAATTCCCACTGCAACAATTGGAGACGTGATCCAGCCAATAAATGTCATGGTACTTGATTCGTTCATTTTCATTTGCTGGATTACTCATTGTGCTCGTCTTGTGGGACCGTGGGTGCCTGCTGTTACGCAGAACTCGACTTTACATTTCTGGCGCCTGCCGCCTGTAACCAACGCTCTACTTATTATGCAGACCCACGGAAGGATGGCCAGGCTGAGTTGGCTTAAACTGACAGCGTCATCTAAACCTGCGGTTACTGTTTACCTTTGAAGTAGCTCTGCTACTAAGGCAACTGCGCTTGTTTACTAAACGGAATGAAGTACTGATTTGTCTCTGCCTGGCTGTGTAGACGGGCCGCAGTTACGTCCAGTGCTGTTGAGTGGTGGTGAAGTATTGTCAGAAGAACAGACTCTGCTGTCGGTGACTGAGAATACGACTGTCAACATCAGCTGTGAAGTAGACGCCTTGCCAACACCCAGCTACGACCAGCTGCATTGGTACAGGTACGCAGCATGCAGTCGTATGTGTGTTTGTCACTAGATTTAGTCATTATTGCTGATGCAAATTTGGCAAACAGCATCGCTGTTAGTCGGACAGTTTGGGTGGTTTGTATTGTTCTTTGTGGATGGTCACCTTGGGTGGTAGGACACTTGTGAAGATTTACCGACGGCGTCAGCATGGGTGATTTTATGATAATTTTGCTGCTATTAATTAGCTGAGCAGAAAATTCGAACTTCAGAAATATTTTCCGTTGTGAAAACGGTTTTGGGCAGAGCAATTTGAACTACTGAGTATTCTCGTCAGCTGGTGAACGTGCCATGCCATAACCTTAGTCAAGTCAAGCATTCTGGTATACTTGATTTACATACCCCAGAGGGATAAAAAGCTCAGTTGATTTTGGTGTTGATATTGTATACCAAAATGCTTCACCTCTCCGCAGACAGTCCAGGGAGTAAATACTTGATAGCTACGCGACTGGGAGTCAAACCAACGACGTAGCAATCGCAAGTCCGACGTCCTAACTGTTACGATACTAAGCCACTGTGACACTGTGACATTGTGTGCTGTATATGCGGCACTGTAGGAACGGCAGTCACGTCTACACGGGCCAGTACTATGTGATGAAGGCGGTGGATCGGCGTGACGCCGGACTGTACGAGTGCAGTATATCAAACACTCTGACACCGACACTACATCAGAGTCAGACCCACACTGGACGTGCTGCGTTCAACCTCCGTGTCATGTGTATGTGTCAATTCTCATTACTGTCACATGCACAGGGTTTCCACGCCTCCTGGAAAATCCTGGAATTTATTTCTTTGATTTTCCGGGATGTGGGAAATCCTGGAAAATGAGTTTGGTTTTGAAAAGTTGTGGAAAATGAAAATCCTAGATATTCTCCCATCAGATGTGTTCTGTGAGGTTTAATATGCATCAAATTTGATTTCAGCTTGTGATCCGCTTCAGAATCCCCTATGGGAGTTTACGACGCTCCCTTAAATCTTTAGTGGCCTAAAGCAAAAATACTTTATAATTCTTGCTGTTTGTTTTTATATTTAAACATTGGCGGGCTCCGATAAGGTTTAGGACAAGTAATTTGAGAAAAGCTCATGAGACGCGCGACAGCCTTGGCAGTTCCTATTCACAGGTTGTCTTGATTTAACTCTATCCATTTTGACGCAATTCACTCTTGAAATCTACGCCACAGCCACAAATTGCAAAAAACACTAAAACCCCTATTTTAGAAATTTAAGGTCATTCAAGATCATCGATGTTTACACCAGTAAAAAGCTTGTCACTATATTGCTTGTTATGGTAAGCAGCATGTCTCTGCCGATCTGCAACCGTTTTCAAGCTACACGAGCCAATAGCGGTAAAATAACTACTTGTAGATTGTTAAAAATGTATGTTCTATGCCAAAAAAATGTCATGCGCAAAATGTCCAGGTCTATCTCCAGCTATTTCAGCGCAATTCACTCTTAAAATGTGTGTCGCAGCCAAAAATGGCAGAAAAAATTCACTAAAAACCCACATTTTGGAAGGTTCAAGATCGTTCAAGGTCATCGATGTTGATAAATCCAAAAAGCCTGTCACCAGTGCTTGTTAAGACAAGCAGCATGTCTGTGCCTATCTGCAACCGTGTTCACGCTACACGAGATAATTGTGGTAAAATAACCACTTTTTAGGGGGGTAGCTGTCTTTGACGCCCGCCTTCGCCGGCCTCCTTGAACCTAGGGGGTCGGGACATGAACTGCTAAAATCTACGTTGAATGCTGAAAATTTCGTACTGAGGTTGTCTTGGTCTATCTCCAGCCATTTCGTCGCAATTCAGTGTTGAAATGTGCGCTGCATCCAAAAATTGTGAAAAATTCACTAAAAACCTCTCTTTGAGGGGTTCAAGGTCGTTCAAGGTCATCGATGTTGATAAATCCAAAAAGCCTGTCTCAAGTGCTTGTTATGATAAGCAGCATGTATGTACCTATCTGCAACCGTTTTCACATTATTCGAGCCAATAACAGCAAAATGACGTCTTTTTAGGGGGGGGGAGTACCTCTCTTCGACGCCCTCGTTCAAGGGGAACCCCTGCACCCAGTGACACGAAATTTTGTCACGATAAACTAGAGACCTTGGGACAGCCACAGTGAAGATTTCGTGATCCTAGCTTGCACCATTTTGATACAGACCACGCGTGTGACAGACGGACAGACAGACAGACGGACAGACAGACGCCCAGACGATGGCAAAGACGCGCGAAGCATTCTGCTGTCGCGCGTAAAAACGTTTTGACGGTTCTGGAAATTTTTCGATAAGTCCTGAAAATTTTCGTTGATAACAGTTTAGGAACCTGCATATGCAGGGGCGTCGTCAAACGTAGGGGGGGGCAGGAAATATGAAACTAAGTGAGTAAGTAAGTAAGTAAGTACGTAAGTAAGTAATTTTTTTATTTTTTAACGCTCAAACGTTATTGGCAATGAACGAAAAATTGTAACACAGTAAATTGCAGAATTTACTGACCATGTTTTATTGCATGTTTTGCAATGTAAAATGCAGTAATGTAGCCGAGTTAATTCAGTCCAAGTTTTTGGTCAAATGTTATTTTGAGTCTAAGACTATGATGATTAGTGTCTTCTGTAGAAGGACGTACGGATGGACAGACGGACGGACGGACGAGCAGTATGCGTAATGCGGTCTATCTGTAATTACAGCAGTAAAAAGCAACAACAATATAGACGGACTTCATTGTAATTTTTAAGAAGTCTTCGACGACAAGAACAAGCACTGACGTCACTGGTATACAGCTAAAACGGTGCGCTCTGATTGGTTGGTTGTGTAGATGTAGCAGGTGCGGCGTCTGTGATTGGTCCAGGCGCCGTTGTCATGGGCGACGACGTGACGCTCAACTGTTCTGTCGCTGAATCTGGTCTGTTGCTATCTATATCTCTCTGCCTTAGACATCTCTATTTCTTTCTCCTCTCAGTTCAGAACAGATGCTATTTGTTGTTTTAGTGCTTGCATCAAGTCACAGCAATCAGACTTTTTCCTGATTATTTGACAATCCTTACTTAGCCTTTACTTAGCATTTGGTGCTTTCTCACTTACTTTTAGTACAACATAACAAGCTAAGC